>OGHB01000946.1_pt1 | contig 13592 bp, 8 predicted proteins | sample 1571451 | NCBI WGS metagenome assembly OGHB01 (sample SAMEA2582071, study PRJEB24529) | metagenome | biome: Human gut stool | place: China | collected 2011
AGTTACAACTTTAAAAAATCAGATTAATGCCGACAGAATAGGACATGCGTACCTGTTTTGCGGAACCAGAGGTACTGGTAAGACAAGTGTGGCAAAAATATTTGCAAAGGCAGTCAACTGTGAACATCCGGTAAACGGAAGTCCTTGCGGCGAATGTCCTACATGTAAGGCGATAGCGGCAGGCACTTCGATGAATGTTATAGAGATAGATGCAGCATCGAATAATGGTGTTGATAATATAAGAGAAATCAGGGACGAAGTACAGTATTCTCCAACAGAAGGAAAGTACAAAGTATATATAATCGATGAAGTTCATATGCTTTCGACAGGAGCGTTTAATGCACTTCTTAAGACACTTGAAGAACCACCTTCATATGTAATATTTATATTGGCGACTACTGAAGTTGCAAAGATACCAGTAACTATTATGTCAAGGTGTCAGAGATATGACTTCCACAGAATATCGATAGAAACGATAGCAGACAGACTTTCAGAACTGATGAAAGCGGAGAATATAGTTGTTGAGGATAAGGCAATAAGATATGTAGCCAAGGCAGCAGACGGCTCTATGCGAGATGCGTTAAGCCTTCTTGACCAGTGCATAGCATTTCACTTAGGAGAAGAGCTTAAGTATGATGATGTGCTTGATGTGCTTGGTGCTGTAGACATAGCTATATTCAGCAATATGTATAAGACAATAAGAGAAAATGATGTAGCACGCTGCATGAACCTTATGGAAGACATTATCATGCAGGGACGTGATTTATCACAGTTTGTTACAGATTTTATATGGTATCTGAGAAATCTTTTACTGATAAAGACGACAAGGGATACTGACAAGATAGAAGATGTAATCGAAGTATCAAAAGATAATATTGCGGATATGATGGAGGATGCCAAAGAGGCAGATGTTGATACACTTATGAGGCATATAAGAGTGTTATCAGAGCTTTCCAACGACATGAAAACATCAACGCAGAAGAGAGTTAAGGCTGAGGTTACATTTATAAAGCTGATGCGTCCGTCTATGGAAAAGCCGGCAGATATGACTGAGCTGACAGGTCGTATCAATACGCTTGAAACACAGCTTGGTGATGCTATGCAGGTTATAGAAAAGCTTAAGTCAGGTGAACTTATTCCTGCTGGTATGCTTAATGCCATGGGACAGGGAACATTTGCAGGAGCAAACGGTGCTGGCGTGTCAGGCAGTGAAGCAGAAACCAGTGACACAAAGCCGGTAATTAAGCGTAATTACGATGCAGTTACTGACGACATAAGACAGATAGCATCGCAGTGGAATAATATAATATCATCAATAGATGATGCGCTGCTTATGAACTTCTTAAAGCAGGCATACGTTACTGTAACTGAGGATGGAAATAGTCTTGAGATTATGATAAAATCACTTAGTGGCTACAATGCTATAAGCAGGGAAGAAACAGTAACTATGTTAGAGGAGCATATAGAAGAAAGAACCGGAATATCGGTAAGAATTGTAGTAACCAAGATGGACGAGGAAGAAGATTTTAACAAGCGGTATGTAGCACTTGAGGAGCTTGTTGGGATGAATATAGAAGTAGATGATAAGGAGGAATTTATATAATGGCTAAAAGAGGTGGATTTCCAGGAGGTATGCCTGGCAATATGAATAATCTTATGAAGCAGGCACAGAGAATGCAAAGACAGATGGAGGAGCAGCAGGCTGCCCTTGAGTCAAAGGAATTCACAGCAACAGCAGGTGGTGGAGTTGTTGAAGTTACTGTTACAGGTAAGAGAGAAGTTACAAAGGTTAAGATTGACCCTGAAGCAGTTGACCCGGATGATGTAGAAATGTTAGAAGACTTAATAGTTGCAGCAACTAACGAAGCTCTTCGTAAGTGCGAGGAGGAGTCACAGGCATCTATGTCTAAGATAACAGGCGGTCTTTCAGGACTTGGCGGAGGCCTTTTCTAATGGACATATACAGCGGTCATATTAATAAGTTAATAGAACAGTTGTCAAGATTACCAGGGGTTGGGGCAAAAAGCGCCCAGCGCCTGGCATTTCACATTATAAATATGCCTAAGGAAGAGGTACAGTCAATAGCCGATGCCATGATAAGTGCCAAGGAAAATGTCCACTACTGTAAGGAATGTTTTACACTCACAGATGATGAGCTGTGTCCGATATGTAAAAATCCTGCCAGAAATCATAAGCAGATTATGGTTGTTGAACATACAAGGGATATGGCGGCTTATGAAAAAACAGGCAAGTATGAAGGCGTATATCATGTACTCCACGGTGCGATAAGCCCTATGCTTGGAATAGGTCCATCGGATATTAAGCTTGCAGAGCTTATGAAAAGACTCCAGAAGGACGTAGATGAGGTTATTATAGCGACTAATTCCAATCTTGAAGGTGAAACAACAGCTATGTATATAAGCAAGATGATAAAGCAGGCAGGAATTAAGGTTACAAGAATAGCAAGCGGCGTTCCTGTAGGCGGTGACCTTGAGTATATAGATGAAGTTACGCTCTTGAGGGCATTGGACGGCAGAGTCGAATTGTAAGCAGACATATAGCAGACAGGAAAGTATAAGATTGTAAAGGCAGGTTTTGTCAGGGCACACGATAAATCTGCCGTCAGACGGCGCATAGGAAAATCTAAAATTACCAAAGCAGATTTGCCAGCGTATACAGGAAATGTGCCGTCAGATGACAGTCAGAAAAATATAAAATTATAAAAGCAGAATTGATATAAGATATATGGTACATATTTATGAAGCAGTATATTAAAGAACATAAATTTTTTATATAATGTATTTGTATAATATGTAAAGCGCAACAATACATAAAACAGTTACTTAAGAATGAGGAATATTATGGCAGATAGTATGATAGGAGAGATAATCACAGACCATAGGGAGAGAATGATTAATCTGAAAAAGTATTATCCATTTTTCAGGCTTATGGACATATCCTTTGAACAGTATAAGGACGGAAAGTATAGTGCGCTCGATATGGGGTATATTCTTATGGCAGTTCTGCGTTTTTTTATTGAAGAAAATAACTTCAGGGAAAAGGACGTTACTTATAAGGAATACCTTGATTTCTTTAAAATGCTTGTAAAAAGGGACTTTGGTCTTGTGCTGTCCGATGAAGAGTATGTAGAAGTGGCAGACTATGTATTTGATAAGATAAAAAATGATGGCAGACCATTTGAGTTTAAGTATTATGACCCGGTTGAGCATAAGAAAAGAGTGTCAAGAATGAAGCTTGTCGAAAGCACAATAAGAGAGGATATGGTGTGGTATTCGATAAGCGCAGATGCGGTTGAATTTTATCTTGATACGAAGGAGATAAAGGATGAGAGCAGAATAAATGTATCGCAGCTTCTTCTTGAAAAGATGATTAATTCCAATAACTTCAGAGGTGGTGTTGAGGTTGTTGAGCGTATTAATGAAGAGGTTGGAAGACTGCGGCTTCGTAAGACTGAGGTTATGGAAACACTTGCACAGGATGTATGCGCTGGTGTTGAGGCATATGAAGACTTTGTAAATACAGGCATGAAGTGGTTTAATGATGAGGAGAAGCTTTTTAGGAAGAATAAAGAGCTTATAGATAAGGCAATATCAAGGCTTGAGGGTTCTCCGTCAGGTACAGACAGCTATTACAGAACTATGAAGGAGATACATCATCTTGAAGACCAGTTAAAGATAGCCATGAACAAGCATGCACAGCTTCTTCGTGACTGTACGCAGATGCAGAATACCACTGATGAAGCGGTAAGAAGGGCAAAGCTTGCAAGACTCCGTCCGCATATGGACTTTGCTACTGCACTTTCAGATATGATACGAAAAGACAACGCGGATGCGCTTAAGTATCTTATAGACCCGCTTCTTAAGCTTAATATAAGAAAAACGCTCGACCTTAAAACAATAGATGAGGCACTTATGGTTAAGCCTGAAAGATACGAAAAGAAAGAGTATGTAAATAAAAATGAGCTTAAACAGATAGTGTATGAGGATGAGGCTGTTGATGAGAGAATAAAGCATAATTATACATTTGTTATGAATAACCTTCTTATGTGTATTGATAAGGTATGTTTGAAAAAATCGGACATGCTCACACTCGACACATTTAATGGTTATATGCGCCGTGCCTATGGTGATGCGATACTTAAAAATGCAGATTACTATGCATTTTTTGTAAACCTCTGCCAGAGAGATGAGTATGTGGTAGGCGGCGATAATATGCACAGTGAAACATTTCTTGATGGAATACTTGAGGAGAGCTTCAAGGGAAAAGAGGTAAGACATATTCTTATAGTCAGGGGTGAAAGTGACAGGGAAAATGTGGCTTCTGACAGTATATCAGAGGAGATACAGGTAACTAATATAGCATTTAAGAAGGTGTTCTAATATATTAATGTTGTTGTAAAAATTGTACATTTATATCAATAAATATAATTATAAAAATAGAAGCCTGAGTAACAAAGTATTAATGACAATTATGTTAAAGTAAGACAATAGTACAGTGTGAAAATGGACTTTTCACACGCGGGATTTGTGTCGGCGCATACCTGACACAATTCGTTATGCGCCAAAACGTGCGCAGAAATGAGGATTATTATGGAAAACAGAAATCTGGATAAGGCGCTTGATATAGTATCAAGACTTATAATGGGTGAACAGGTGAGTGAGAGTGGCGATAACAGCCAGCTTTATCAGGAATATAATACCAATGCAGAGGTTTATGATATTGTTCATATGTCACTTAAGAAGTTCAATCTTAATATATATGAGTACAATAATGGACTGTATGTGAGTGCCGGTGATAATAACAGAGTGTTCGGTTACACTAATGAGGAGCTTAGAAACAGACTCGGATTACGTGTAAACAGAGAACTCTATCTTGTATATTTTATCATATATAATATAATAACAGAATTTTATACGGACTCAGCAAGTACGACATATGCAGAATTTGTGAGAGTAGAAGATATTGTGCGTAATGTGGACTCGTCAGTTGCTTCCATAGTTGATAAAAAGCTTGGGATTATCATCGATGATGTTGAAGAAAACAGTTTTAAGCAGATAGCACTAAGCTGGGATGCACTTCCTGTAATAACAGTTGCGGATACAGCGGACGTAAGGGCTGCAAAGAATTCAAAGACAGGCTTTGTGAAGATTGCGCTTAACTTCTGCGTATCGCAGGAGCTTCTTACAGAGGTACAGAACAGGTTCTATCCAACAGACAGGTTCAGGGCACTTATAGAGAATTATTTCGATGAGTATAAGGGACGAATGGCAGAACTTATGCAGAGCTAAGATTGTATACAGGAGATTAACTGTAATACAGAGATCTACACTCTTTCCCTACACGACGCTCTTCCGATCTTAACAGAGTAAGGGTGAACAACGTAAAATATAACTTTGGTACACAGTTTTACGATGATTTTATAATGCGTTTTAACTGTAGAAATACGATATATGACCTTGCCAATGGTGGTGGCAAGAGTCTTCTTATGCTGCTTCTTATGCAGAATATGATACCTAACTGTACGTTAGATGATAAGCAGCCGATAGAGAAGCTTTTCAGAAAAGGCAGCGACAATACGTGTATACATTCGCTGGTGGAGTGGAAGCTTGATTCTCATTGTATTAAAGATGGCTACAGATATATGACAACAGGCTTTTGTGCAAGAAAAGCAAGAAGTGCTGAGGAAAGAGAGCTCACAGAGGAGAGGGAGGCATTGGATACCTCAGGTACAGGTGAGGTTTCAGGTGCAAATGTGTCTTCATCCGATAATACAAGCATAGAATACTTTAATTACTGCATATTTTACAGGCAGACAGGTCCTAATGACATAAAAAATCTTCCACTTGTGCATAATGGTGAGAGAGTTACATTTAACGGACTTAAGGCATATCTACGTGATGTAACAAAGGAAGATAAGGGGATAGAAGTCCATATATTTGACAGAAAAGGCGATTACCAGAGCTTTATATCCAGATATGGCATATATGAGAGTGCGTGGGAAATAGTAAGGGGTATCAATAAGACTGAGGGACACGTCAGGACTTACTTTGAAACGAACTACAGGACAAGCCGTAAGGTTGTTGAAGACCTGCTTATAGAGGAGATTATCCAGAAGTCTTACAACAACAGATTATCCGTTGATAATGACGATGTTATGATGGCACAGACACTCCTTGATATAAAAGATAAGCTTATTGAGCTGTCAAGAAAAAACAGCCAGATAAGTGATTACGACAGCCAGACAGAGGCGCTGGCACATTTTAAGGAATATATTGATACATATACAGCATTTTATAATAACAAGAAGGAAAAGGAAGAAAAGCTGTATACAATGCTTGCATCAGCAGTGCATATGACAGAGGATAAGCAGCTTGAGCTGGATGAGCATAACAGGAAAAATGAAGCACATATAAATGAACTTGAGGATAAGAAGTACAGAATAGCAGTTGCAAAGGTACTTTCTGAGAAGAAGTCGTTAAGGGAGGTTGAAGCGCTTGTAAAGAATTCAACAGAGGTGCTTTCACAGAAGGAAAAAAAGATTAATGATGTTAAGAAACGTCTTATGCTTATGGAGTCAGCCAATGATTACTGCGATTATGTGGAGTATGAGAAGGAATTATTAAAGGTTGATACTGCACTTGATAACAGGCTGCGTGAGGATGAGGACATAACAAATGAGCTTGAAAAGCTTGCTTATGAATATAAGGTGTACTATGAAGGGCATGTCAAGGATTATAAAGATATGGCAGATGAGGCGGCACTCAGTGAAAAGCAGGCACATGATATGCTTGAGGAGGCAGAGAATAACCATAAAAATGCTGAGAAGGACTGCGCTGTCATATTAGGCCTGAGAGATAATATGCAGGAAAAGATAAGGGACAGTGAGCTTAAACAGAAGGAACTCTGTAATGAGTATGGCGTACTTGTTGCTGACACAGCACAGGACGAACTTGCACGCTGTAATGATAATATATCAGCTATAAGTAATGATATAGAAGATATTAAAAATGAGCTGGAAGAGGATACAGCCAGACTTTATAAGGCACAGGAAAACGACAGCATTTTAAAAGCCAGAAAGAGTATGCTTGAAGAGCGTATAAGCAGGATGAAGGAGCAGCAGCTTAAGATAAATGCAGGGCATGATAAGCTTAATGACATAGAGAAAATATATGGTGTTAAGCTTGCAGATGGGCTTGGTGAAGCTGTTCTTTCGACTTATACACAGATAAATACAGAGTATAACGAAAAGTTAAAGGAACACGATAAGCTTAAGAAATACATCGAAGCAATAAAAGAGGGCACATACTATATAGACAGTCCTGAAAGAGATATATTTAAAGATTATCTTTACAATATGTATGGAGATGATGTTGTTGAGGGCTATAAGTGGTTATCGCAGCTTGAGGATGACACAAGAAAAGATGTATTAAAGCGTATTCCTTTCGTGGAGTATGGCTTTGTTATTAAAAATGATTTTGCCAGAGTTAAGAATAATGATGCGCTGAAAGCATTTGGAAAAGGAACACAGATATATCCTGTCATAAGTGAAAATGTTGCAAAAAATACAGACTATGCTATCGATAAGGATATGGTTGTATTTGCACTTAAAAATATGAATTTTCTGACAGATGCAGCGAAGAAAGAAGCAGAGCTTAAAAGGGCGGAGGATGAGCTTGATAATATAAGTGCAGATATGCATAAGCTTGACGGCAGAAAGCAGATGATATGGGAAGATTATACATTTGCAGTAAAGTACGAGTCTGCACTTGAAAGCGTACCTGAGGCTGATATAAAAGAGGCAGAGCAAGAGCTTTCTGACATTACAGAAAAGCTTAATAAGTGCCATTCAGAGCATGAAGAATATAAAAATAAAAAAGCTGCTGATACAGAAAAAATTGAAAAATTCGGACATGAACTTGAAGAATTAAAAAAGCAGGCTGACGGACTTAAGAAGATAGCAGATGTATATGCAGACATATCTTGTGATTATGATAAGCTGACGTCATATAATGACAGACTTGTAAAGGCTGAACGTGCCATAATTGAGTATGCAGCATATCTTGATAAGCCACGCGCGCAATATCCTAAGGCTGGCGGCTATAAGGACAGTGCAGACAGCAGATACACAGAGCTTGTATACAACTGGGAGAATAATTTCTCTAAGTTCTGTAAGAATAATTCTGATATTTCTGACACTGATATAAGTGATAAGGAATACAGCGAAGAGGATATAAGGGAACTTATCGGACGTTTTACGGGACTTAAGGATATTCTTAATAATAAAAATGCTGACTTAACCGATAAGGAGGCTATGAAAAAATGTATTGAGTCAATAGAATATCGTGGTGAAGATGTAGAAAATCTTAAGGAGCTTTATATGCAGGGAAAGCTGTCTGTGAGCAGTCAGGAAAAGCTTCGTGAGCTTTCAGATGAACTTGCAGGGCTGCAGAAGCAGTATAGCGAGGCTGACAGAGAACTTGGCATGCAGGAGGCAATGTTTAACAGACTTGAGGGAAGTGTGACATATGCAGTTTCACAGATAGAGGAGCGTTACAGCACTTATGAGGAATTCGACTGTGATAATCCGGATGAATTCGTAAAAAACAATACACTCATAGTACAGCAGCTTGAGAAAGACCTGAAGAAAGAAACGGCGGCGGGAAAGCAGCTTGAAAACGAACTTAAGAATATTGAAATATGCAGAATGGATATTGAGAGGATAATGTCGGATGCTGGAATAGATATTCCAGATGAAGAAATGTTGAAAAAATCGGACATAAAACCACTTGATTATAATACCTTGAGTAAAGAGTATAATAAGACTGCAAAGGAATATTCTACTATTCTTAAGCTTGAATATAAGAAGCTCGATGAGTTCGCAAAACATAAGAGTAAGCTTATAGATAATCTTAAGCAGCATAATGGTGATGACCTTGCAACACAGATAAGCCTGTCTGTTAATATGCCTAAGGATGGACAGCAGACGGCGCTTCTTATAGAGTCACTTGATGAAACCAGCGGATATATTGAGCTTGAAAAGACAAGAGTACACAAGGGTATCGAAGATATGGAAAGAATAAAAGATAACTTTGAAAACCGTTGTATACAGACCTGCAGTAACATCCGCACAGAGCTTGAAAGACTTCCTAAGCTTTCACATATAAAGATGGATAATGAGGATATATCAATAATCAGCCTTTCAATACCTTATGTTAAAGAAAGTGCATATAAGGAGAGAATGTCTAAGTATATAGATGAAACTATAGAGGCAGCAGAAGGCTTTAATGAGCAGGATGATAAGTTCAGGTACATAAGAAACAGACTTACGTGGAAAAGACTGTTCTCTGTTATAGTTACGGATATGAATTCGATAAGAATTAATCTTTATAAGAGAGAGCGTATCAAGGACCAGAGCAGATACTTAAGATATGAGGAGGCAGTCGGTTCAACAGGACAGTCACAGGGTATATATATACAGTTCCTTATAGCGATTATTAATTATATATCTAATATAAATGCAGTATCAGATGGAAGTATCACGGGTAATACTATATTTATAGATAATCCGTTTGGCGCAGCAAAAGACATATATATATGGGAGCCTATATTCAAGCTTCTGTCAGTAAACCATATACAGCTTATTGTGCCTGCAAGAGGCGCAACTCCTGCTATAACAGCAAGATTTGATGTTAATTATATATTAGGACAGAAGTTGTCTGATAATAGACAGCAGACAGTCGTTGTCGACTATTACAGCAGTGTTAAGGAACAGGAGTTAGAGTATACGCGTATGGATTATGAACAGGCAAGCTTTGACTTTATCAGTCCGAAACAACAGTAAATGGCAGTTTACAACAATACCTCACTGTGATAAAATTATACGGAGTGTTTAGAAATTTCGAGTCATTGACACAATGGAGGTCTTTAACGTGGATAAATACGAGTTTAATATAAAGTTGGAACAGATTAAAAAGCTTGCTGCAAAGAAAGAATATAAGCAGGCTGCAGATATTGCAAAAGAGATGAACTGGAACAAGATAAAGGACTGGTCCACTCTTGCAACTATAATCAATGTGCAGGAAGCTGCCGGTGATTATGAAGAGGCAAGAGATATGGCAATACTTGCCTATAACCGTAATCTTGGTGGAAGAAAGCTTATATATAAGCTTACAGAGTTTTTTATAAAAGTAGATGATTTTGAAAATGCAGAGGATTTGTATAATGAGTATGCTAAGATGTCACCTCATGATGTTAACAGATTCATACTGTATTATGACTTAAGAAGAGCACAGGGGGCACCTGATACAGAGCTTGTAGAGATACTTGAAGAGTATAAAGAGTCAGAGATAGACGAAAAGTATATGTATGAGCTTGCTAATCTTTATTATAAGACAGGACGTAAGGAGGACTGTATCAAGACTTGTGATAATCTTGTGTTATGGTTTCAGGATGGCATATATGTAGAGATGGCTGTAAAGCTTAAGGAAAAGCTGGGAGTTAATCTTTCTAATACACAGAAGAAGATACTTGTTGAGATAAATGCAAGAAAGTCAGATGAGGAAGCTAACAAGGAAAAGCTTTTTATGGAGCAGAAAGAGCTTGCGCGTCTTAAAAAGGATGAAGTGGGAGATGTTCTTGATGCTGACGATAATAAGAATACATTTAAAAAGCCGGAAACAGGTAAGAAAGCCGCTGCAAAGGCTGCAAAGGCTTCAACAGCAGGTACAAATGCAGATGATAAAGAGGTTGTTACAGCACCAAAGAATGACAATGGTAAGGTAATTGATAAAGATACTGTAAGTATGGAAGGCGTGTCTATTGACCTTGTGCAGAATAACCAGAACAGCGCACTTAAGGACTCTATAGTAAAGGCTATAGAGAAGCAGAATGAAGTAAAGAATGAAGCCGCAGGCATATCTGCTAAAGATACAGGATTAACAGGTACAGCAGGTGACGGTGCTGATGATGGTTTCTCAGATAATGTAAATAAAGCTTCATTATCTTTAAAGGAGCTTATAGAAAGTGCCAAAAAGAAGATAGAAAACAACTGCGAAAAGATAACAAGAGAAGATGAAGAAGAGGCAAGAATAGCAGCAAAAAGAAGCAGGACGAGAAAGGAGAACAAATCGCATGAGAAGATTGATTGACAACGGGAACCGCCCTATTACCCCGAAGCCCCATATCGGCCACTATGGGCAGCTACGGAAAGCCTATCTGGAACAATACCGCCACCGACTTTATACCGCCCTTGTAGCCAGCGAGAAGCTATACCCCCACCTTGAGGAAACAGACCGGGCGGCGCGGGATATGCTGGACTACCTCATGCCCCGCCTTGCCAGAGAAGCGGGAGCCACCGAAGCCCTCAAAGCCGCCGACCCGATGAAATGGGTAGGTTTGATGAACAACTGCAAGGCGATAGCCGAGGAAATCGTAATGCATGAGTTAATCTATGTTTAACGGTCAAGAGCCGGAAAAATCGGAAATCTTGCGATAACAGCCGCCCTGACGAACCATTCCCCGTCCGGGCGGTTTTTATCGTCAAAAACGCCGTTTTCTCCAAGTCAAGAGCCGGAGAAAACACCCGAAAAATGCCCCTATTGCGTAACAGGGGCGCAGAAAGGAGCTTGCATGAGAACAGGGCTTACCAAACAGGAAAAGACCACCGATATATGGTTTGACGAGAAAGACCCCCTTATCCATATCCGCACCCACAACACCAACCTCAAAAAGCGGCTTGCCGCTTATGCCGAGCAGTACCCCGACGAGTGCTACCAGACCGACACAGACCACGAAACAGGCTGCATGGAGTTTGATATTGCAAAGGGGCGTTTCTCTTTCCGTCTGACCGCCCCATACAGCGAGGAACGCCGGCAAGCGGCGCGGCAGTATGCCAGAGAGAATACCGTCGCCGATAGACTGAAATGATGTAGATTTATTCAAAAATTTCTGCTATACTCTTCTTAAGTAAACGGAACGATAAATCGAACTCGATTTAGGAGGAAATACATGAAAAATTTTTTAATTCTCACATTGTGTTTTTTACTGACTTTCTCAATGACTGCATGTGGTAAGGAAGATACCACTTCCAATATCCCTGATAATTCAGAATTAGCATTGAATACAACAAGTTCAGAAGTAACCAAAGATGTAAATAGTTCCGAAGAAATGGACAGTGAAAGCGAAATGAAACAAGATAACATTGAGTTTGGGCTTACTATTAACGATACCTATTATCCTATTCCAATCACTTTGAAGCAGTTTGTTGATGAGGGTTGGAGTATAAGCGACAAGACACCATATTTCTTAAATCCAATGGTGGGCGAAGATTATTATGAAATGCGTACAAACTGGTCATTATCAAAAAATGGTGAGGGCATTCTTCCGGGAGGTTCTATTATTCGACTGTTAGAAAAAGACGGTGTACTTCTGGAAGTCACAATTACAAACCAAGCAACTACCGAAGAAACCGAGCCATATCAAAAAATTGAAGATGGAGTTATTGATTCTATCACCGTTTTTTATGATGAAGCGCATACCAGTATTAAGCTGAATGATAGGGAATTGAACAGTTTAACACCGGATATATTGATAAAGGATTATCCTGTCAGTGATGGCTGGGTTCATTGTCCAAACAATTACAGGGACTATCCAGAATTTGGTGTTTCAACAGTGCATGACATCTCAAATGATTTGGACCAGTGTAATAGAAGCATTACGGTTTATTTTGATTTGGAAAACTCTGCATTCAAGATAACAGTATTGAACGAAACACCTCTGGAAAATTAACCTAATGTTATAAGAAAGGGCAGCCGAGAAAATCGACTGTCCTTTTTCTATGCCTATGAGCAGAAAGGAGCAACCACTTATGACAAAACCAAAAGAGAAAACCTGCGGGGAACTGCAAGCCGAGATTGAGGACGGAAAAAAGAAAATCCGGCAGTTTGAGAACCGGGAAAAGATGTTGCGTCAGAAGCTATCCAAAGAGGAACGCAGAACACGCAGCCACCGCCTTATCGTCTGGGGCGCAGTCTTTGAAAGCATTGTGCCGGAAGCAAAGAACATGAGCGACGAGGAAGCCGCAGCACTTCTTAGGTTTGCACTGACGAGTGAGCTGGTACGGGAATATCTGAAAAAACGAGCCGAGAACGGGAACGCTGAATAAATCCCTTAGACACTAAGGGCGCACTTATACACCCTAACGGGCGTGTGCGCTCTGCCGAGGGCTTTATCTTAAGCACAGGGATTTTACCCCGCGCTACGATTGGCGGCTTTGCCGCAGACAGGGGACGCTACACTTCCCCTGCGACAGCTTGCGCTGTCTACCCTTTTGTGTACTTGCGGAAACCGAACACCTTGCTACGCAAGCTATTCATTTTCCACAAGTTTTATATCCGCTATACTGGAGGTGATACCCATAGCCATTTACCATTGTAACATCAGCATAGTCAGTCGGGGCAAAGGCAAATCAGCAGTTGCCGCAGCCGCCTACCGAAGCGGCGAAAAGCTGACAAACGAGTGGGACGGAATGACCCATGACTACACCCGCAAAGGCGGCGTTGTCCATACAGAAA
>OGHB01000961.1_pt1 | contig 13293 bp, 8 predicted proteins | sample 1571451 | NCBI WGS metagenome assembly OGHB01 (sample SAMEA2582071, study PRJEB24529) | metagenome | biome: Human gut stool | place: China | collected 2011
GGGCATCATGGAACGGCTGGTCCGGCAGTGGCTCCCGGAAAGCGTAAAACGGGCCATGGGCTTTGAGTGCGAGGAAGTGCTGCTCGCCCATGCCCGGTTTCTGGGCGGGATCCATGATATAGGCAAGGCTACGGTGGCCTTTCAGGCAAATATCCTGCCCACTCTGCCGGAGGTGCGGCAGCGGCTGGAAACATTGACGCCGCTGGACTGTCCTGAACAGAACCGCAGGGAAGCGCCGCATGCCCGGGCGGGAGAGGCAATTCTGCTGTGGGATGATTGTCCCGGCGGGCTAGCCTCCATTGTGGGAGCGCATCACGGCAAGCCACAGAGCTGCGCGGCGGTCGATGACCAGTTGGAGTGCTGGGAGAGCAACTACTACCCCAAGGGACAGGAAAAGGTCTGGCAGGGCTTCTGGACAGAACTGCTCATGACTGTTTTGCAGGACTGCGGCTTTGATGATACGGCGGAACTGTACGACCTGAACCCGCAGGAGGAAGTGCTTCTGACCGGACTTCTGATCATGGCAGACTGGATCGCCAGCAATACGGAATACTTCCCCCTGATCCCGGTGGAGGAGCTGGGCAGTATGGAGGATTACCCGGCGCGAGTGGACAGGGCGTGGGAAAAGCTGGCGCTGCCCTTCCCGTGGGAGGCACAGCCGGGCGTTGCAGACCCGCAGGCGTTTGCGGTGCGGTTCGGCTTTGCGCCCAATGCGGTGCAGAGGGCTGTTCTGAAGGCTGCAGATACCGCAGCGGAACCGGGCATTCTGATCTTGGAAGCACAGATGGGCGTGGGCAAAACCGAGGCGGCGCTGGCCGCTGCGGAGATCATGGCCAGCCGGTTCGGGCTGGGCGGTGTCTTTTTCGGGCTGCCCACACAGGCCACGGCCAACGGCATCTTTCCCCGGCTGCTTGGCTGGGCAGACACGCAGTCTGAGGAGACGCTGCCGCAGGCTATAAAGCTGGCGCACGGCATGGCAGAACTGAACGAGAACTATTTGCGGTTACAGGGGCGCGGGGTGCAGCTGGAAGAGGACGCGCAGGAAGAGCATCAGGTGCAGGTACACCAGTGGTTTCGGGGAAACAAGCAGGCACTGCTGGCAAACTTCGTGATTGGCACAGTGGATCAGCTGCTGCTGGCGGCACTTGCCCAGAAGCACGTTATGCTGCGGCATCTGGGGCTTGCGGGCAAGGTGGTCATTATTGACGAGTGCCACGCCTACGATACCTACATGAACTGCTATCTGGACCGGGCACTGGAATGGCTGGGCTGGTACAAGGTGCCGGTCATTCTGCTTTCGGCCACCCTGCCTGCCCGGCGGCGCGCGGAACTGGTCGAGGCCTACCGGCAGAAAAAGGCCGCCCCGGCCGCTCCGTGGAAAACCAACTGCGGCTATCCGCTGCTGACATGGACGGATGGCGCAGAGGTAAAACAGACGGCCATCCCACTGGACGCACCCGGTCGAACAGTGCAGCTGACCACGCTTACAGAGCCGGAGCTGCCTGCGCTGCTGCGCCGGAAACTGGCCGAGGGCGGCTGTGCGGGGGTGATCGTAAACACGGTCAAAAAAGCGCAGAAGATCGCGCAGCTGCTGCGGGAAAGCCTGCCGGACAAAGAGGTGCAGCTGTTCCATGCGCAGTTTCTGATGTCGGACCGCGCGGCGCGGGAAAACCAGCTGATGGCACGCATCGGCAAGGAATCCACGCCGAAGGAACGGAACGACCTGATCGTGGTGGGCACGCAGGTGATGGAGCAGTCGCTGGACATTGATCTGGACGTTCTTGTTACAGAGCTTTGCCCCATGGATCTGCTGTTGCAGCGTATCGGGCGGCTGCACCGTCACCGCCGCAGCCGTCCCGCCCCGTTGCAGCAGGCCTGCTGCGCGGTGCTGGACACCGGGGAAGACGCCTTTGACGCGGGCAGCGAGGCGGTATATGGACAGTGGCTGCTCTGGCGCACCCGGAAGTTTCTGCCCCGGAGCATCCGACTGCCGGAGGAGATCTCTCCGCTGGTGCAGCGGGTCTACGGCTGGGAGCGGGAAGCTCCCGGCGGAGCGCAGGGGGAGGAAATGCGCTGCGTATATGAGCAGACACAGGAGAAAAAGAAAGCGCGCGCCGAGGCGTACCTTGTGCCGCAGCCGGAAACGCACCGGCTTGCGCAGCTGAACACGCTGGACGACTGGATGCAGAACGAGGGCGCCCGCTCCGACCCGGCAGCCCGGGCGGCAGTGCGGGACGGCGACCCCTCGGTAGAGGTGCTGGTGATGCAGCGCCGGGCAGACGGCAGCATCCACTTTCTGCCGTGGCAGGAGGGCGGCAGTGCCGTAGCTGCCGACAGCCCGCCCCTGCCGGAAACGGCACTGAAGATCGCCCGGCAGAAGCTGCGGCTCCCGGCGGTGTTCGGCAAGGCGTGGAAGGTGGACGGGGTCATCCGAGAGTTGGAAGCGGACAACCGCAGCCGCCTTGCGGCGTGGCAGCTGTCGCCGCTGCTGCACGGAGAACTGGTTCTGCTGCTGGATGAAAACCTGACTGTCCGGCTTGCGGGCATGGAACTTTGTTATGACCGTGAAAACGGCCTGTATTACCAAAAGGAGAAGACGGATGAAGGAAATTGAATTCAACCTGCTGACCGAACCGTGGATACGGGTGCGGCTGCGGGACAACACGGTGCGGGAGGTGTCCCTGACCGAGGCGCTGGTGTCGGCGCAGGATTATGTGGACCTTGCGGGCGAGATGCCCACCCAGAACGCCGCCGTGCTGCGGCTGCTGCTGGCGGTGCTGTTCACCGTGTTCTCCCGAGTGGATGCAAAGGGAGAGCCCCGCCCACTGATGCAGAGCGATGATGCACTGGAGCGCTGGAGCGCGCTGTGGCAGCTTGGGCGTTTTCCGGCAGAGCCTGTCCGGGATTATCTGGAGCAGTGGAAGGACCGGTTTTGGCTGTTCCACCCGACACACCCCTTCTGGCAGGTGCCGCAGGCAAAGATCGGCACGGAATACGGCGCAGCCAAACTCAACGGTGAAATGTCGGAAAGCAGCAATAAACTCCGGCTCTTTCCGCTGTATGCGGGGCAGAGCAAGGAGCAGCTGAGCTATCCGCAGGCGGCGCGATGGCTGCTGTGCGTGAACGGCTATGATGACACCTCCGCAAAGCCAAAAGGAAAGGGACTTCCATCCGTAGGAGCCGGGTGGCTGGGCAAGATCGGTTTTATTCAGGCACAGGGCGATAATCTGTACGAGACCCTGATGCTGAACCTGACACTGCTGCGCGACGGCCGGGAATGCTGGGGCGAAAGCAAGCCCTGTTGGGAATTGGAAGCACCAAAGAGCGCGGAACGGACAGAAATTTGCTGCCCGGATAACCCGGCACAGCTGCTCACCCTGCAATCCAGAAGGCTGTTGCTGCACAGGACAGGGGAGAATGTGGATGGGTTCTGTCTGCTGGGAGGAGATTTCTTCCCCAGAGAAAACGTCTTTGCCGAACAGATGACCATCTGGCGCACGATGCCAATCAAGAAAAATGAACCGGTGGTGTTTGTGCCCTGTCGTCATGACCCGGCCAAACAATTCTGGCGGGAGTTCCCGGCGGTCTTTTGTCAGGACAGCAGGCATCGCCCGGGCGTTGTATGCTGGATCGAAAAGTTGCAGGAAAAGAGATTGAAACTTCTGGATCCCCGCAGAAAGATACATTTCCGTATCTCCGGTGTCCAATATGGCGATAAGGACTTCTTTGTAAATGATTCTTTCAGCGACAGCCTGACCTTTCAGGCAGGGATTTTAGATGAGATAGGGCGCCCATGGCAGAGCCGGATCGTCAGAGAAATCGAGCGCTGTGAACAGACAGCGGCGCTGATCGGGCGTTTTGCACAGGAGCTGGCAATTGCCGCCGGTGACCGGAATGAAAATGCAGGCGGCGCACAGCATCTCCACCCATGCCGTGCAGCTGGGTGCAGCGCAGACAGCGGAGACGGTGCGGGCCTCTTTGGACTTCTTACAGCCGGTGTTCAGCTTCCAGCGGTAGGAGTAATCGGCAATGGGGGTGATCACTTCAACGAACTGGTCAATCAATTCGGGAGCAAGACGGGCTCCGTGTACATCAAACTTCTGAAAAAGAGTATATCTCAACAGCCCTGTATTTGATTTCGATACCAAATACAGGGCTGTTTCTTTGATTTTAATACTATATTTTGTACTTTCTTCGAATATCTTGACACCGTACCTTGTGGCTTGTCGCTTATTTGTCGCTTAAATCTGCAATAAGACACTGAAAAATAGCAGAAGAAATTAGAAGATAGCCTGTTGAAAAACGGCGGGGGTATGCTATACTATTATTTGTATTATTGTACCTGAAAGGTAAGGTCGGGCTATGGACAAGTACATTTTGGAACGGGATGGACAGTTAGACTTTTATAAGGTCTTTTTGCCCCGTGTCAATCCCGCTTTAGATATTGATGAAATACTTGCAGACAATAACGATGGGGTTATCAACGGAAACTTGCTTGAATTCAAGTTGCACGTTACCGATTTGAACGCCGTTCTTTTCCAATGTATTAAATACCTGTCTGCCTTGCGCGTCAAAGGCAAGCCCGTTCCGGCGAATATTCTGATTATCGATGTAAACGCCGCCACGCTTTGGCTGTACCGCTCCGCGCCGTATTTGTCGGATATTGAAAAGCTGTATTTCGGCGGCGCATCAAAGGACAATAGTGGATTTATCGGTTGCAACGCTGAAACAGTGTTGCACTTTGATAAACCGCTTGACGTGGAAAGCATTGTTACCCTGCTCAAAGAATGCAACTATACAAAGATACACATTGATGAAAATTGCATTGTTGGGTGGGCTATGTCCTTTTACAAAGCAGTACCAATGGCGCGGAAAGAAGATTTCCTTGGTGATGATACAGGCAAGCACAAAACAATCGGGGAAATTAGAAAACCCGTTCATTTTGAACGGTACATTTACCCTTATACCGGGCAAACAAATGTCAAATTTAATTATTTGATGGATAAGCTAAATGACACGCTTCAGAAAAAGAACTTGGGGGCATTTTACACGCACAAGCTGTATGCCGAAAAGTCTCTTGAATTGGTGCGGGCTGCAATCGCCCGTGTTCCCACCGGAAATGACTATATCATTCTTGACAGGTGCGCCGGAACAGGAAACCTTGAAGCAGGTTTGACAGACGAGGAACTTTCACATTGTGTTGTTTCAACAGTAGAATATTATGAGTACAAGGTACTTCAAGAATTGTTAGGGGTAAAGGTTCGGCACATTATCCCGCCTATTGAAATGACAGACACATTTAACGCCGGGCTAGTTTCGGGCGCAGACGCTTTAAGCAAAGAATATATAGAAAATCCGGTCATAAAGCAATACATTGCCAACCCACAATGCACGATTATATTGTTTGAAAATCCACCGTATGCAGAAACAACTTCTGCCGAACACCAACGACAGGGACAAAGCAAAAAATCATCTACTTGGAAACAAAGCTATGTAGTAACTGAAATGAAAAAAGAAGTCAAAGGAACAGCGTCCAACGATTTAGGAAACGTTTTCATTTGGTCTGGTTTTAAATATTATTTGCGGCAACCAACAGATAGCTATATAGTGTATTCTCCTGTCAAGTATTGGAAAGCGCAACATTTAATTGACAGGAAATTTGTCAAAGGATTTGCATATAATCGCCGCCATTTTCACACTAATATTGACGCTTGCATTATGTGCGCATATTGGCAAAATATGGCTGACAGCAGAAAGGAAATTGAAATAGCGGCTTATGATATAGACGATAGCACAGGCACGTTGGTTTCGTGTGGACTGCTCCCTGTAAAACAGGTCTTTACAACATACAGCAAAATATATTATGACAAACGCCCTATACCAGATGAGCAGCGGACGGGTATTCTTGCAGGGTTAAATGGTCTTGAAAAGGTAGGCGGCAAACAACGAAACAAGCCCGCAACCGCACCCGATATAATGGGATATATGGTCGCACACAGTTCGGGATTTGATAACCCAGACTTGGATTCCAGCCTTTTAATAGCGGCTCGCTATGATGGAAACGGTTTTTTCCTGCGTAAAGATAACTATCTTGAAAAACTTCCTATGTTTTGCGCTTCACGCTATATTACATATAACAGAGCATGGACGGAACGTGCCCGCATTATGAAGTCGGCGGACGGCGCGGACAGATACAATGCGGACGTTGCAAGTGGTAAACTTGCGCAATTCCTCTTGAAATGCCTGCTTTTCACCTGTACAGAAATGCAGAACCATATGCGTACATTCACGGGGAGCGATGGACGGTTTTATCGCGATGAACTTTGCCTTGACGGTACGAACGGAAAAACAATCGCCCTGCGCGATATAAAGGGGCTTATCCCCGGTGATAGGGAAAAGGCTATTTTGAATCAATGGGAAACGGTTCTGCAATGGGCAAAGAAAGCAGAAAATTATAGCCCTTCTTTGACATATGGTGTATATCAGATTTACGCTGAACTGGATACATCGCACGTTGACGAAACGACGGGCAATACAATTTGGGATAACGTGGAATTGCATACTGCTCTTGCGGGCTTGAAAACGCTTGTCAAAGACTATTACAATTCTGAAATCGTCCCAGTGCTTTTTGAATATGAGTTTATAAAATAACAAAAACGGCGGCAGGCTTTTGGAGTTTGCCGCCATTTCATTTGTTTTTTCGCTTGCAATACAGCTTCAAGTCTGCCTTGTAGCCCTCGAACGGGTCGATGTGGACAATATCGTACTGCACGCCCCGGAACAGTATCATGTGGCTTGTGGTAAGGTTAGCCCGGTAGCCGATTTGAAACAGCGCAAACAAAAAGCAGGCAGTGTCGTGGAAAGGAGGAGGAAAGCGACACTGCCTGCTGTATAGGAACCCCTGAACATTGCGGCTTGGTCAGGAGGGATTTGGTAGTCTGTCCGCCGTTCTGGCTATTGCCTCGCATAGAAACGGGAGACAGTTTTTTATGGGCCTGCTGTGCGCCGCTGCTGCGGCCGCACCCGCAGGGAATTGTGCCTGCATGGGCTTTGCGGGGAGAACCTTTCGGAGGTTATGGGGGATGTCCGTTCCGTTCTCCCTGAGTGCACCCTTATTATGCCAGACAATCGTGGCAATTCTTTGTGGTAATTTTGAACAGTTTGCAAATAAACGCCCTGCCCATAAAAAAGACTGCTGAAAAGTCCGCGCTTCTCAGCAGTCTGAATCTGTAATTTTTCCGCGTTACACCCCAAAGAACTCCTTGGCGATGTCGGCGCTGCGCTTGGCGTCCTTGGCATACCAGTCCGCGCCGATCTTTTCGGCGTATTCCGGGGTCAGCACGGCACCGCCCACCATGATCTTGCAGTCCAGCTGCGCCGCGTGCAGGGCGGCGATGGTCTCCTCCATGCTTTTCAGGGTGGTGGTCATCAGGGCCGAAAGGCCTACCAGATGCACGTCCTTTTCCCGCACGGTGTCCACCACCGTCTCCACCGGCACGTCCCGGCCAAGGTCCAGTACCTCAAAGCCGTAGTTTTCCAGAATGACCCGGACGATGTTCTTGCCGATGTCGTGCACATCGCCCTTGACGGTGGCAAGGACGATGCGCCCCTTGCTGGCGCTGCCCTCGCCCTTTTGGGCAATGGCGGTTTTGATCTCCTCAAAGGCGCTCTGGGCGGCGCTGGCGGCCTGCAGCAGCTGCGGCAGGAACAGGGTGCCTTTTTCGTATTTGGCACCCACGATGTCCAAAGCGGGGATCAAGGCTTCGTCCACCACCTCCAGCGGCTGCTTTTCCGCCAGCAGGGCGCGGGTATGGGCGGCGGCGTCACCCTTCAAGCCCTTTTCCACCGCTTTCATCAGGGCGGCGTAGGGACCGGTGAGTTCTGCTTCGGCGGCACTGGCGGCAGGCGCGGCCTTTGCAGCCTGTGCCAGCGCAGTGCTGGCGGGCACGCGGTCGGCAAAGCGCTCGATGTACTTTGTGCTCTGCTTGTCCCGGTTGGTCAGCACGTTGTAGGCGTACACCGCCGCCATCATCTCCTCACTGGAGGGGTTCATGATGGCAAGGTCCAGCCCGGCGTACATGGCCATGGTCAAAAAGGTGGTGTTCAGGTAGGTGCGGCAGGGTAGGCCAAAGCTGATGTTGGACACGCCCAGCACGGTGCGCACTCCCAGCTCCTTTTTGCAGGCTTCCAGCGCCTGCACCGTGGCCAGCACATCCTCCTGCTGGGCGCTGGCGGTCAGGGTAAGGCAGTCGATGTAGATATCCTCCCGGGGGATGCCTGCTGCCAGCGCTGCCTCGGTGATGCGGCGGGCAATGGCTACGCGGTCTGCGGCTTTGGGCTGGATACCTTTTTCGTCGATGGCCAGACCCACGATGGCGGCACCGTACTTCTTGCACAGCGGCAGGATGGCGGCAAGCTTTTCCGGCTCGCCGTTGGTGGAGTTGACGATGGGCTTGCCGTTGTACACTCGCAGACCCCGCGCCAGCGCCTCCACGTTGGAGGAGTCCAGCTGCAGGGGCAGGCTGGTCACGCTTTGCAGCGCCTTGACCACCTGCTCCATCAGCACCGGCTCGTCCACGCCGGGCGCGCCCACGTTCACGTCCAGGATCTGCGCCCCGGCTTCTGCCTGACTGACGGCCTGTTCCAGCACATAGTTCATGTCGCCTTCCCGCAGTGCCTGCTGGAAGCGCTTTTTGCCGGTGGGGTTGATGCGCTCGCCCACCACCGTGATGCCGTCTACCGTGACCGTGTCCACCGGGGTGCACAGCACCGAGGGCATCCGGTGCGCGGGACGCCCCGGGGTGCAGCCTGCAAAGGTGCCGTTGAGCAGCTTGATGAACTCCGGGGTGGTGCCGCAGCAGCCGCCGGCGGCAAACAGATGCATCTCCCGGTAGGGCTTCATCTGCAAGGCAAACAGCTGCGGGGTGATATCGTAGCCGCTGCCGTCCGCCCGGGGCAGACCGGCGTTGGGCTTGACGAACACCGGGAAGTTGCCGGGTACAGCCTCGGCCAGCCGCTTTGCCATGGGAAAAATCTCTTTGGGTCCCAGCGAGCAGTTGATGCCCACGGCGTCTGCCCCCAAGCCCCGGGCGGTGGCGGCAAAGCTTTCCACTGTGCAGCCGGTAAAGGTGCGCCCGCCTGCTTCAAAGCTCATGCTGGCCAGAATGGGCAGATGCGTATTCTCCTTGGCAGCCAGCAGGGCGGCTTTCAGCTCATACAGGTCGGTATAGGTCTCAAAAAAGATCAGGTCTGCCCCGGCGGCCTCGCCTGCCTTGACGATGCGGGCATACTCAGCCACAGCATCCTCAAAGGCCAGCGTTCCGCTGGGTTCCAGCAGCTCGCCCAGCGGGCCTACGTCCAGCGCGGTCAGCGCACCGTAGGGCGCACAGGCGCGCTTGCAGTTTTCAATGCCTGCGGTGATGACCTGCTCCAGCGTGTAAGCACTGCCTGCCAGCTTGTGGGCAGAAGCGCCGAAGGTGTTGGCGTTGACGATGCGGCTGCCCGCCGCAGCGTACTGCCCATGGATGCCCTCGATGAGTGCCGGGTCGGTGATGTTCAGCTCTTCCGGGCGTGCGCCCAGCTTGAGCCCGGCAGCTTGCAGCATGGTGCCCATGCCGCCGTCCAGCAGGATGGTATTGCTCTGTCTGAAAAGTTCATTCACTTGCACAGGTCTTTCCCCTCTTTCTGTATTCGCAGCGGGTGCGCAGCACACAATGGCCGCACCCGGCCAGTTGTCCTTTTACCGGGTGGTCGCTGACCCCCAGCAGGGCAGTCACGCTCTTGCGCGGGGTCATCAGGTTGGTGTCGGTGACGCACAGCCCGGCCTTGCGCACCGTGTCCAGCGCCGCTGCCACCAGCGGCTGCACTGCGATGTCCCAATCGCCGTAGCCGGGCGAAAAGCGCCCGGTCAGATACTTTCCCTCGGTCGCCGCCCACTGGCGCAGCTGCGCCTCGGCGGCATCGGCGGCCTGCTCGGCCAGTGCGCTGCCCAAGGCATCGGAGGCTACCCCGGCGGCAATATCGCCCACGCCCGCCCGGCGGATCTGGGCATCCACCCCGGGGCCCAGCGTCACTGCCAGCAGAATGGCCTGCCCGCAGCCTGCCAGATGCTTGTGCACGTCCTCACCGGGCAGAAGCCCGGCCTCGGTCAGGGCGGGGGTGTCTGCCAACAGCCACACCGCCCGGGGCATCGCCGCCGCCAGCAGCGGCACGGCGCATTTTTGCAGCAGTGCCAGCGTGGCGGCGTCCGGCTCGCCGTGCGCGCCGAAATACCGCGCCGCCTGTACAAGATCTACGGCCTGCGGTTTTTCTATCGCCAGCGGGCGGGGCACACCGATCGCCATGGGCCGCACCTCCTTACTTTGCTCGAATAAAGTACTATTCAGTATACCGCACTTGTGGGCTTTTATCAATCCCGCAAAAGGGGAGGAAATAGAAAAAGACTGCTCTGTTTTTGGAAAACGGTCTTGCAGTGTGCGCAGTTTTTGCGCATATTCGGATTTTTACCGGCAGTTTCACAAGCAAAACAAAAACGCACGCCAATCCTCATCGAATCAACGTGCGTTTGCAGGATCGGAGTGGCGAGACTCGAACTCGCGGCCTCCTGCTCCCAAAGCAGGCGCGCTACCAACTGCGCAACACCCCGACATCTGGCGGCACAGCTGCACCGCCAGGATATAGTATATCTTTTTTTGCGCGGTTCGTCAATACAGAATCCGCAGTTAGGGGCATCGGTGCTTTTCGACTTTTTCAGTCAATAAAAGCAGCAGTGAGGAAGCGGGCGATGGCGGGCATCTTTTGCAAAAAGGTGGGGCTTTGGTGCAACTGCCGAAAAGCGGATGCAAAAACTGGACAGAACACAAAATTTGTTGCGCTCTAGTTGCAAGCAAACCGGAAAGGTGCTATCATAGCACTATATCGCCGTGAAGCGTAGTGAGATGCGGCGGTGGGAAAGCAGACGATAGCGAAAAAGAAAGGCACGGCGTAAGCGATGACGATACAGGAATGCTATAAAAAGATGGGCGCAGACTATCAGGAGGTGCTGGGACGGCTGTATAACGAAGCCATGATCTGCAAATTTGCGCGGATGTTCTTGCAGGACGACAGCTTTCAGATCCTGGAGGAAGCGCTGCGCAGGGGAGACGTGAAGGAGGCGTTCCGCGGAGCGCATACCCTCAAGGGCGTCTGCCAGAATCTGGGTTTTTCAAATCTGTACGCGCCCACCTATACCCTGACCGAGACCCTGCGCGCCGGGCAGCTGGAGGGTACACAGGAGCAGTTTGCAAAGGTGGCAGAGCAGTATCAATGCACGATGGACGCCATCCGTGCGCTGGACTAAATAAAATATAATGCGGTGTCGGGCGGCTTTCGGGCTGCCCGGCATTGTTCTTTTATGGGATATGCCTGAAAGCACAGAACCGCCCCCTTGTGCCGCCGCACAGTTTGCGGTATGATAGACAAAAAAGAGGGAAGGAGCTCCCATTATGTCCAAACATATCCTTGTCTGCCTGCCCATCAGTGCAGAGCAGAGGGCCCGCATTGAGGCGGTGCAGGGCTTTGCATATCGCTTTACCACCCCGGATGCCGCCACAGCGGAGGATGCCCTGTGGGCAGATGCCGTGCTGGGCAACCTGCCGGTGCCGCTGATCCGGCAGAACGGCCATCTGGAGTGGTTCCAGTCCAACGCAGCGGGCCCCAATAACTATCTGGAGCCGGGGGTGCTGCCGGAGGGCTGCATCGTGACCAACGCCACCGGTGCTTATGGTCTGGCCATCAGTGAGTGTATGCTGGCAATGTGGCTCAGCCTGCTCAAGGAGCTGCCCACCTACCGGGATAACCAGCGGGAGCACCGCTGGGCACCCACCGGCCATTCTGTAGGCAGCATTGCGGGCAGCCGGGTGCTGTGCGTGGGCATGGGCGATATCGGCTCGAACTTTGCCCGGCGGGCCCATGCGCTGGGTGCCGAGGTGGTGGGCGTGCGCCGCACCGTGCACCCGGATACTCCTTGCCCGGACTACTGCACCCGGGTGGTGGCGCAGAGCGCATTGGACGCAGAACTGCCGCAGGCCGACCTTGTGGCGCTGAGTTTGCCCGGCACGCCGGAGACGCTGCACTTGTTCAATGCAGAGCGGCTGGCGCTCTGCAAGCCCGGTGCTATCCTGCTCAATGTGGGGCGCGGCACTGCCGTGGACGGCGAGGCACTGGCAGCCGCCGTGCACAGCGGGCAGCTTTCCGGCGCAGGGCTGGACGTGACCGACCCCGAGCCGCTGCCGCCGGAGCATCCTCTGTGGGCAGAGCCGAACGTGATCATTACGCCCCATGTCACCGGCGGCTTCAGCCTGCCCAAGACGCTGGACAACATCGTGGATATCTTTGCGCACAACCTCAAACGCTATGCCGCCGGTCAGCCGCTGGATAACCAGATGGACCGCCGCACCCAGTACGCCAGCGGCGCACGGCTGCAAAGCACCCTGTAAAAAGCAAAAACTGCCGCACAATTGTGCGGCAGTTTTTGCTTTTATAGTTTACAGCATCACTGCGCCTGTGCAAGGCAGGCGTCCATGGCGGTAAAGATGGCCTCGCTGGTCATGGTGGAACCGGTGATGGCGTCCACACCGGCGGTGGAGCCGGTCTGTGTCAGCTGGGCAGCCAGCGTCTCGGCAGCTTTGCCGCCCAGCTCCGGGGTCTCGGCAGAGGCGTCCACCTGTACGGCGGTCACCTTGCCGCCGGTCACGGTGACTGTGACGGTCACTTCACTCAGGCAGCCCTGTGCAGAGGAGGTGTAGCTGCCATCGGTCAGAGGTGCGGCGTTGTCGGCGGCGGGTACGGTGCCGGTGTTGTGGATATACAGGTTCAGCACAATGCCCATCAGCACGGTGGCTGCCATCATGAGCAGGATATTACGGGTCATTTTTGCGGTCATGGTATGGTATCTTCTCCTTGGGGATGATTATTTTGCGGGCTTGAAGCTGTCGCGCAGGGTGACTACCCGGTTGTACACGCCGGGGTTCTTGCTGTCCGGGGTAAAGAAGCCGGTGCGCACGAACTGGAACTTTTCGCCGGGCTTTGCGTCCTTCAGGCTCTCCTCCAGCTTGCAGCCGGTGCGCACGGTGACGCTTTCCGGGTTCAGGTAGTCCTTGTAATCGCTGCCTTCGGGGATGCCGTTCATGTTGGCCTCGGTGAACAGCTTGTCGTACAGGCGCACCTCGGCGTCCACGCAGTGTGCGGCGCTTACCCAGTGGATGGTGCCCTTGACCTTGCGGCCGTCGGCGGGGTTGCCGTTGCCGGTCTCCA
>OGHB01000965.1_pt1 | contig 13245 bp, 8 predicted proteins | sample 1571451 | NCBI WGS metagenome assembly OGHB01 (sample SAMEA2582071, study PRJEB24529) | metagenome | biome: Human gut stool | place: China | collected 2011
CCACTCAGGGCGTTTCACCCCTGAGAACCCCGAGCAAAGAGTGACCCTCTCTTTGTAATCTCCGCTTATGGGCACAGCCCCTAAGAACCCTATAGCGATTATGAGCGAACAGCGGCAAACAACTTTAGTCAATAACCAAATCAACATAAAAATGGCAACAAAATCAAGCATACATATCAAGCCCTGCAACGTCAAATCAAGCGGGGCTCATAACCGGAGAACAGCCGAGTATATGCGTAATATCGGCAAGTCCAAAATCTACATCGTTCCTGAACAGACTGCCAGTAACGAGCAGTGGATAAATCCCGGCTTCGGCGACCCTGACCTGCAAGTACACTATGACAATATCAAACGGATGGTCAAGGAAAAGACAGGTCGTGCCATGCAGGAAAAGGAACGTGAGCGCAAAGGCAAGAACGGTAAAACCATCAAGGTGGCAGGGTGCTCGCCAATCCGTGAGGGCGTGTTGCTCATCCGACCGGACACGACACTGGCAGACGTGCAAAAATTCGGCGAGGAATGTCAAAGACGCTGGGGCATCACACCGCTCCAAATCTTCCTGCATAAGGACGAGGGGCATTGGCTAAGCGGACAACCCGAAGCCGGGGACAAGGAGAGTTTCAAGGTTGGCGAAAGATGGTTCAAGCCGAATTACCATGCGCACATAGTATTCGACTGGATGAACCACGACACGGGCAAGAGCCAAAAACTCAACGATGACGATATGATGGCGATGCAGACTTTGGCATCTGACATCCTCTCCATGAAACGTGGCCAATCCAAAGCCGAGACGGGTAAGAAGCATTTGGAACGTAACGATTTCATCATCGAGAAGCAGAAAGAGGAGATGAACCGCCTTGATGCTACAAGGCAGTACAGGGAGCATCAGCTGGAAACCGCAAACCAAAAGATGCAGGAGGTTGAAAGCAGAACCAACATCCTTATCGAAACAGCTCATCAAAAGCAACAGCAGAGTAAAGACCTCGACAAGGCTATCAGTGAGAAACGCTCCAAGCTGAACAGGGAAAAAGGGAGCGAACTTCTGAACGCCGCTGTCGGCTGGGCGACCGGAAAGTCAAAAGCCCTGAAAAATGAAATCGAGGATTTACGTAGCGAGATTTCCACGCACGAGGAGACCATTGAACAGTTACAGTGTAAAATCCAGACCATGCAGAGCGACCATAACCGTGAACTGATGAACTTGAAAAGTAAGTACCAGTCCGAGCTGAGCCGCAAGGAGGCGGAACATGCACAGGAGACCACAAGGTTTAAAAACCGGATTGCATGGCAGAATCATATTATTGGCTGTCTGAGTTTCCTGCTGCTCAAAACAAGCGACATTTTCCGTAAGGCAGTAAATTGCATTATTCGTTTGGCAAGGGATTATTACAAGCCACGTTTCGATACGGAGCAAGTATCTGATATCAAAAAGGCCCTTGACCTGTTCGGAGATGAGAGGCAGTCGCACCATGCAGCCGGGGACTTCTTGTATATCACAGCCATGCAGAAAGGCAAACTGGATAATCGGGAGCAAATTAAAGCCAGACGAGAAGTCGAGAACGTGGTGGGAGGCCATTATGACCAGCAACAGAGGAGAGGCTTTTCGATGAGAAGATAAAATTGGCTTTCAGTTATTATAAGTGGCTTTAGAATATAGATATTTTACCTATAATAGAGGACGCCGTATTGTTTGTATAGACAGTCAAGGCAAAAACAAAGAGTAACTTCTACTCAAAAGTAAAAGCTACTCTTCATTCCATATAAGATTGGGGATATTCAGTAAATTTCCCTATTTGTTTGCTTTAATACGTTGCCCGTCCGCCTGAACAGCGTACAGTTCTGCCCCTTTAATGTCTACAGCCTCAGGTACGATAAATACAAACCGATTAGCAAACCATATTCTTTTACCGTCCTTGATTAATTCGAAAGCAACCGCCTGCTCGCCATCAGTCACAGTGTATTCTCTTCCGGAAACAGTATAACTTACAGGTTTGGTGATTTTTACATTGTTCTGGAATGTTTCGAAATACCCTACATCTCCTCCATCTTCGGATATACCTTTTTGATTGCCTTTGGCCCCTGCCTGGTATCTTCGGTCTTCAATGTATTCAATAGGCGGACATTTAGTGGGGAATTTTTTCATATAATCCAGCGTTTGATTAATCATATCCTGTGTCACAGTATATGAAAAGCTTCCGTAAGCATACAACTTGAAACTACTGACCGGAATAAAGAATCCCCAGGCATCGAAGAATTCGGTCATATCCATGTCAGCAGCTTTTGCTACATTGCGCGCATACATCAACTGTGCCGCTCCCGGATCATTGGAAGGTAACCAAAATTCAGGGGTACGTCCTTGTTCGAATATCTTACGGATGGTATTCGGTTTCTTGCCGATACGTTCGAAATATGTCCACAATTGCTGGTTGAGACGCATATGCATTTCGGAGGCTTCCCCTTGATATAATCCGTATTTGTTGGCATCATCAGATGTCATATCTTGAGGGATAAATTCCAGCGTGTTCGGATCGCGAGGATGCATGAATCTGCTCCAAGGGGTCGGAGGTGCATACCGATAAGCAGCCAATGTCCCGATGGAACTACCACGTGACCCCCACTTACCTATCTTATATACCACATAATTAGAAAAGAGATTATTGCTTGATTCCGTAGTGCTGGGCCAGTTAATGGCTCCCTGATGCATATGTCCGAGTTCATGCCCCGGTCCCCATTCATTGTCCTGATTTTGATCCATATCGCGAGGATCAAAGTTGTTTTTGAATCCCCAACCGTCTTTTGTGCTTACATCACCGGCTGCCATGTTAATGTAATAATTGGTAGCATAAAGTCCATCGGTGAAAGTCGTGACATGCATCAGTGAATTGAATTCTCCCGTATTCGAATAGGTGTCGATAGCAGCCAGTTCCTGCTCCCAATCTATCAGATTATCCCATCGTTCGATTCCTTTTACTACTCCATAGTGTTTGAAGTTGTCCTGATTTTGCAACAAGTCTTTCAGTGCTGTAAACAGAATCTTCCTGCCTTTTAATATAAATACACATTTTTTAGATCCGTCCAGAGTGACTGATTTGGCCTTCCGGATATATTCACGGAACTGATCATCGGTCTTATCCACGCTCAGATCCCATACATTGAAGCCTACACGCGCATGTTCCGTTGTCTTTACATACTGTGGGGGAAAATGTATTTTCACCGCCGGCATGCCACGGGGATCAGGTTTCTGATAAATAACAAACAGATTTCCCGCACGTGAAAAAGAAAACTTGTTGATTCCGTTTTTCAAGAATCGTTCTTCACCATCGGGTCCCAGATCCGAACAACACCTTAGTGAAATAGATTCACCTTTCGGTATGCCGTCTACTAAAACAATCATCTCTTCCTCCGCATTAGTTATGATACCAGTAGGGTTGCAAAGAGAAGAGTAGTAGTTAGTTCTCAATTTATCTCCCCAATATTCGGGCACGCTGTATGCCTGATATGACTGTATCCTGAATCTCTTTTCCGCTTCGGGATAAGTATTGCTCTGCAGAGATCTTGCCAGTACACTGAAGAATGCCGGAAGCCGATTGATAGTTTCGTCGGAAACGTCTGGGAGGAGTTCAGTGCATGAACGATCGGTAAATACAGTTGTCAGCTGTTCGTCAAGCGGGTCTTCCGCAGCATGGAAAAATTCCATCTCGTCGCAACTGACGAAATCATATAATCCGCTTTTAACTTTGAATTGAACAGCTGCAGGCACAATCGAATCGTTCAGCAATATCCTGTGGCTGCCTCCTGCTCCCTTAAAATCATAATCTTGTATATGAACAAAATCCGTACTTCCTTGGGGCTTGATGTAAAGTTCGAATGCTCCGAAATTACCGTTACCATTTCGACTGTGATACAGGATATAGTCCAGTGTAAGCTTATTCTGATCGAATTGATATTCAAGAGTAACGGGGAATTTTGCAGATTGATTCCATGTGGAATGATAACAGGTTCCACCGAACTGCCCGTCATAAGATTTCGATATATCCTGCCCCGGCTGATGGTCGGTATCGCGTCCGCCGCTAACTTTCAGCTTTACATCCTTCTCCAGATTTATCTCCGAAATATCATTCGGTTTCTGGACTTGCGGCACCGGCTCTCCCTGTAGCTCCCTGTCATCACTCTTGCAAGCATAAAAAGTAGTGATTCCAGCCAGCAGAACAAGAGATATATTCCATTTTATTAAAAAAAAGGTCTTCATGATATGGGTTATATATTAGATTTATATAAAAAATAGCAGAGTTGAATGGATTTGCTCAACTCTGCTTATTATTGGTTATACTACTTCTTATTCGCCGTAGAATGTCAATTCATGCAGGTTGAAGTAAGAAGCGGAGTTGGTCATGTCCCCGGCTGCACTTACCAATACTGCAAATCGTACGTATGAGAAGCCTTCTTCATCAGTGAAAATGGCTGAAGAGTATTTCGTGTTTCCACTACCGGGTAAACCTTTATTGATATCTTGTAATTTTCTCCAAATACTGCCGTCGTCGCTAACAAATAGACTGATAAAACGGGGAGCACCGTTTCCGTTTTGCTTACGTGTCCAGTAGTCGAAAGATAGGCTGTGGAGCGTTTTGCCAATATTTAAATCGATGTAGTTTCCGTAAACTGCATCTTGAACCGGAGCGCTCCATTTTGAATGGAAATAGCCAGTCCCCTCCAAATCACCGTCTATCAAACCCGACAAACCTGTTCCGTCACCGTCTTCAACGGAATTGGTTGAAAGTTGGCTAACTTTCAAATCCAGCTTCTTAGGAACGTACTTCACGCCTAGCAGAACAATATCATTTTGTGTATCAGTCTCAAAATTCTTGTTCGACAAATTGCACAAATGAAGCGGTAAAATATATTCACCACACGACAATTTGCTTGCGTCGATAGTCACCGACAGGCTCATTGAAGTAGCGTCCTTTGGGAATGAAATACCTTTTCCATTAAATTTGTATGCTTTTTCCGGAAGCAGAGTGAATTTGTTATCAAACTTAGCGTTATATTCGTCGAATGCCTGCATAGCCTGTTCATCTGTGTTCGCATCGAAGGTGAAGTCCCATTGATTCGGCATTGGGAACGTCACATTGAATTCTGCCGTCTGAGTTTGGGGATCACTCGAGGTGAAGGAAGAAACCATAGCAAACTTGTTGCCGTCTGCTAAATTAAAGGCTATAGTTGGTGTTTCAACATCCAGTTGGATAAGCAGTAAATTGTTTTTTACTGTACAGTCCGAACTTACCATACGGATGGGAAGTACATATTTTTTCTGCGTTTCGTCCATTAATTTCTTGATGTCGACCGTCTTTAAGGTGACTTCACCAAACTTGTATGTTTCATCTGAAGCGAAGTTCAGTTGCGTTTCATGGATTTTATATTTGTCAGCAGGAAGATACGACTCAGCCACATTGTTGTCTTTGGCATATGTATTGAACTCTTCTTCTGCCATTACTTCGATCTTGGCTGTTGCCGCGTTTCCGACTTCCGAACCGCCTTTCATCACAGTAAACTTGTACACTGCATCTTCACCGGTAGTGTAAAGTGAGAGGCGCTGCATGCCATATTGCTTGAGATTCAAAATGTGATGATATTCTGACGGAACTAGGTCATCGTATGTCTCGCAACTTGAAAACGTCAGTATGCCGCACATCAAGCATGAAAAAAATGCTGAATTTTTCATTATCTTTAGTATAAATAATTATAAGATTAATAACCTGGGAATTGTACAAATTGAGGACCTTTGTAGATTTCATTTTCAAACACCGGAGATGCATACATACGGTTGTGCCATGCAAAAGGCTGGCTGATGAGCACCGGTTTGTTGAATTCTTCAAAAGTAGGATCCTTTTTCTGTAAGGCATTCAGTCCCATACGCACTCCGTAGCTCATGGTTTGAGGAGCAATCATCCAGCGACGAATATCAAAAAAACGGTGACCTTCCAGCCACAGTTCATTGTTACGTTCGTTGCGTACCCATTCTTCCAGTGATTGAGTAGACAGGTCGGTGTGTGTCAATAGTCTTACTCCTGCACGTTCACGAATAACATTCAAGTTTTTAAGCGCATTTTGCTCATCCTTTAATGCTGCATAGCATTCTGCCAGATTCAGATACAATTCAGCCATACGGATTAATGGCCTGGGTTTGGATTCATTTTGCTCACCACCAGGGGTTTGACGATAGTTGGCCGGGAAGAACTTTTGGTTCAGGAATCCTGTTTCGCAGTTGTCTCTGTTGAACAAATCAGGGTTATACCCGTGTAACTCTGAATTCCTCATTTGCAATTTAAGCGGTTGACCATTGGACAGTTCATTGCCGAAATCACCGTCATCGAAAGCTACCCAAGCATAAAATCTGGGTTCGCGGTTTGTGTTGAAGTTAATAATGCCCGGACGGTCCTTGATTTCGGCAGACTGATAGTATTTGGCATCTTGCCAGTCATTGACAGGTGTTCCGTCCTCTTTATAGAAACGGGCTAAAGCATTCAATGTAGGGGCAATTCCCGACCATCCGCCTTTCCAAGTGCCCTGATTGTTCTTGATGGTGCGGTGAGGCAGTGACCCCACCAGGTAGTTACCTTGGTTAGCCAATCCCCAGATTGTTTCTGTGTTACCTTGGTTTACTTTGGTAGTGACCATATAACGCATCAGCATTACATGTTTCAGGAATTGCTTGTTCTTTTCAGCATCTGAGCCTGTCAACGGTTTGTTGGGCACGAAAGGCAACTCTACCTTTTGCTGTTCCCTCAGTTGCTCTGATTGTTCCAGAGTGAAAAGCTTATGTCCGGCAGCCTCGGCTTCTTTCAGGGCGCTCTGACAAGCTGACAAGGCTCTGCGCCATTTCTCTTCATCATAGTTCACACTTACCAGTTCCAATCCATAGCCCGGAGTTTCATAGTTCTTATTTTTCCAGTCTCTGTAAGGGAATCCACCATTCCACAATTTAGAAGCAGCATACAGTCTCAAACGCGCCTGCAAAGCTCTGACCATCGGGCGAGTAGCACGGCCCCAATCGTCTCCTTCGCGGGTAGCAGGCAGGTTGGCATAGGCTTCTTCAAATTTATTGTAGCACCACTCTGTCACGTAGTCATAATGACTTCTGCCCGGAAATTTGCTGGCTGGAGTGTCTTGTTCTATGTAACGGTCGTTAATAGGACACGGACCGTATTGGAACAATACCTGCATGTGATAATAGGCCAGCAAAAAGTCGATTTCAGCTTTCATAGTTACTTTTTCCTCTTCTGATATGGCACGTGCATGGAACAATTCGTTCATGAACAGGTGACACTGACCGACATACCTGTAGTATGACCCCCATCTCCAACCATCAGCCAGGTTGGCGGCTTCGTTCAGATTCCATTGAATTTTTTGTCCTCCGGTTTGCCACAAGCGGGGTAAAACGTATTCGTCCGAACCCATTTCCAATCCTTCATAGTTCATTGGATTTATCACTCCTGCATAACAAGAGTAGAGAAATCCCAATGTTCCTGCACGGTCCTTATTAGCATCTTGCAAGTCGGGTTGTTCGGGTGGCACTATATCCAAATACTCACAAGAAGTCATGCTGCAAGTCATGGCCAATGACAGCAGTGCAACATTTGATAAATTTCTAAAAAAAGACATAATATATTTTTGTTCTTAAAATGTTAATTAAAAGGATAATTGCGCACCGATACAGAAGGTACGTTGCAGCGGGTAGCTGTTCCAACCCAGTTCAGGATCCCACAATTTAAACGGACTGAACACCGCCAGATTGTTTCCAGTAAAGTAGAGGCGTACATGGTCGAAACGGTATCCTATTTCGAGTGTCTTGAAACGCAGGAAGTTACCATTTCTAATCCAGTAAGTGCTGGATTGCGAATTGTTGCTCATCTGTGAATCATTCAATCCCAAACGTGGATATTCCGCATTGGGATTTGGGTTGGCTTCTGTCCAGCGGTTTTCTGCAACGAATTTCATAGCGTTATAGTCATTCTGTCCAAACGGATGTAGCCCGTTGATGTTAATGTCGCGCATAGCCGATCCGTTGAAGAATACACCGAAGTTGAAACGTTTCCAGTCAATGTTCACACCAAAGCCATACTGGATACGTGGCATATTGGCTGTTTTGGAAATCATCACTTGGTCCTTGCTGTCAATCACGCCGTTACCATCGACATCGCGGTATTTGATATCACCCGGCATCGGTTTACTACCTAGATTTTGTGTAGGACTGTTGTCTATTTCTTCCTGGCTTTGGAACAAGCCTTCAGCAATATAACCGTTTCTCCGGTTCAGGGGCTTTCCGGTTGCCGTCTGCCATACGTAAGGATAGATAGGTTCGTCTACGTCTATATATTTGTTCTGTGTGTAGGTAAATGTTCCACGGAAGTCCACAGTCAGATCTTTGGTGAACTGTTTGCGCCAATTGGTACTCACTTCATAACCCCAATTGTCCACTTTACCCTTATTTGACCAAGGTTTGGCTTCGTGGAAGCCCAGTGATTGCGGCCACGCTTCACGATGAAGCAAAATGTTGTATCGCTTGTCATAGAAGAAGTCGAATGTGATGCTTAATTCTCTGAACAGCTCCATATCAAATCCAACGTCTAATTTCTTTACACGCTCCCAACCGCCATTTTGAACGGCCCATTGTTGCACGACGGGGCCATAGTAACTAACATTCAAGTTTTCACCTGTAGTAAATCCCGGACGGCCATTACCAGTAACCTGTACTTGGTCAATGTAAAGGAAGTGAGGTGCATTACTAGGACCTGTCTCGTCGCTACCAACCAAACCGTATGAACCTCTTAGTTTCAAAGAAGAAACGACATCGCTTAGCGGTTCGAAGAATTTTTCGTTGGACACTAACCAGCCTAGAGAAACAGCGGGGAAGAATTCAAAACGGTCACCTTTGCCTAAACGTTCAGTCCCATTGTAACCGAAGTTAAATTCAAACAAGTAGCGTTGGTCGTAATCATAGGTTGCACGTCCGGACAGACCTTGATTGCGGCTGGGCAGCACATTGTTTTTAAATTCACGTTGTGTGTAAAGCAACATGCCCCCAACGTTGTGTTTATCAAAACGGCGGGCATAGTCTATTGTAAATTGCAAGAAGAACGTGTTGTCACCGCCTTTGGTAATACCCGATTGGGCAATATAATCCGTTCCCGATGTACCGATACGTTCCAGTTCGTATTTATCAGTAGCCGGGTCGTAGCTACCTGTTTTTACCCGATAGAAATAGGGCTCGATAGTACGGGTATATTGGTTGTACGACCAGTTCTTGAAGTTAATCAATGCGGTAGCCTTCAATCCTTTGGTGATGAAATCAAAGTTTTGTGTAATCTTCAAGGAAGTATTCAGTGTGTTTGACTGGTAATTTTTGAATGATGTATTCATAAATGCATACGGGTTTTCCATTAGGGTGTTACCTGTACGGTATGCATTGCCGAAGCGTGGATGCTCGTCACCTTCTTGTGCCGGGAAAATAGCAGGGAAGCTTACCGGATTGGTAGTGCGGGCTTTGGCGAACAAATCAGCGGGGTTATATTGAGGACCGTTGTTGTTTGAGATCTGCGCATTCATCCTCAAATCAATAGTAGTGCTACGCGTCAGCTTGTAACGAATATTGTTTTGGAAATTGTAGGACCAATTGTTAATGTTATTGTTGAAAGAATAGAATTTCTTCGTATTCAACAATCCGGTATCATGGTTTGCCTGAATACTCATATAGTACGTGGCTTTCGAACCACCACCCGATACGTTGATGTTTGCACGTTGGCTCATAGCCATCTTCTTGAAAATATAGTCAGTCCAGTCTATACTGGGGTATATCAGCGGATTGATCCCCTTGCGAGTGTTGTCGATAATTTCTTGGCTGTAGCGTTGAGAAGCATGCGGGTCACGGGTAAGTTGTGCTTCGTTATACATTTCCATCCAGGTAGCTCCATCCACAAATTCCGGGAAACGGTCCATCACGTTGAAGGAGTTTTCAATGCTGGCGTTCACTTTGGTCGTTTCATTTTCCTTACCGGTCTTTGTAGTGACCAACATCACACCATTGGCACCACGAGCACCATAGATAGCTGTGGCAGAGGCATCTTTCAAAATAGAGAAACTTTCAATCGTTTCTGCAGGAATTTTGTTCAGGTCTGATGCTGAAATTTCCACGTCATCCAGCATAATCAGAGGAGTGGCCCGTCCACCAAACGTTCCGATACCACGGATGTAGAAAGCGGCAGCCTCACCCGGAGCACCGCTATTAGTAGTTGAAATAACACCGGCCAGTTTACCGGCAAATGAGTTGGTCAGCGAAGAGGTTGGAGAAGCTAAAGCCAGACCTTTCACCGATGTAATGGCACCTGTCACAGAGACTTTTTTCTGTGTTCCGGCACCGACCACCACAACTTCGCTCAGCAATTCATTCTCTGTCTCCAATTTAATATTGAAAACACCCAGATCCCCTACCTGCACTTCTTTTGTTTTGTATCCCACAAAACTGATTTGAAGTACATCCTTGCTGGTGACTGACAATGAAAAGTCACCATCCAATCCCGAAATTGTACCTGCGGATTGACCTTTGATTTTGATTGTGGCTCCTACCACAGGTGTTCCATCGTTTGCATCGGTGATGACACCGGTAATAGTTCTTTTTTTGGGGACTTCTTTTCCTTGCATTATAGTCTGCTTCATCACCGTTTCAGTGCTATCAGCAGCCCATGCCGTTGAAGATAACGGTGCTGAAAACAACAATGTGCCTGATGTTAGCAACACCCCTCCCGTCTTCATAAAAAAATGATAATTTTTTAAATGCATGAAGTTCGAAACTTTAAGGTTTAACATTATTTTTTATTTTCGGCTCAAAGATAAATAATATATTTAATTAATAAATAGTATTTATTGTATTTTTTATCAAAAAATAATTTACCTATGACAATTAATTATTTTGTCTGGGGCGGGAATATAAAATAATATATCAAAAATAAACGCCAAAATATTTTTTTGATCTACCTATTCTCTTTTTTGTTTCTGTAACCAATAGATTATTATATATACGTATTATCAATTTAGTTATTTTTGCTCGTTCAGTTGTGTTGATGTCTTTTGGGATTTAATCCCTATTGATATATACAAGAATTACATTAAATTTGTGTTTAAGAGAAAATGGCAACGTCGCCATTCTAAAATTCTTTTTCCCGCAAAAATCGGCATAAGGCGCAAAGAAAAGCAAAGTTCTACATAAATAAATGCAGGTCAGCATCTTGTATGCAGAGCGGGTGGAAACGGACTTCGGCATAAAATGCCTGAAAACACCCCTTTCGGACAAAGTTCGGCTACTAAACAGCTACCGGTTCCGAAACAGGGTATATACGACATAACAAGTTCTGTTTCATCGCTTTGCCTTGTTTTGCATAGCTCTTGGTAAGAAATAAGTAACTGAAGCAATATCTTAAAACAAATTGCCACTGGGAAAATCGGGTAATCATAAGCCCGAATGAGCTTATGGCAATTTATTCTAAAGCAAACTACCAACCGACTCCAAAGTTGATAGATTTCCTTATTTATTTCTACAATCAGGAATTTCAGTTTCCAAAAGTGGATGTGCATTTTAATCTAAAGAAAACATTAAACGATAATCCGCATTACTTATTCTACGACCAATTTTGTGAACTACTCCATGTTTCGGATATTTGTCCTTTTGGGGAATACGAACATGGATATATGGTCTTGCTTGTTGATAGTAAAAACAACATATACGGCGTAATGGATGATTATGTTGAACGGTTTGGAAATGATTATTTCAAAATGCTAAATCAACTTTATAATCGGTAAGGCATTGATAACAAACAGCAGACCGACTGAATAAGCGGAACGCTGCCAAACATTATCGTCATTAAAAAAGAATATGGAGAAAGGCATTAGAAAAATTGAGCAGAATGGTGTTCACGTTGCATATTTTACTTGTCCTCAAATCAAATTGAACAAGTATAAAGATGCAACTATGTTATCGTTGTGGCATATCAAAGGCGACTCAATGGATTTTATTTTGGATATGCCCGAATTGCAAGATATTAGGATGTATGCGTGTAAATTCAATGACTATACAGCATTAAGCAAATTGACACATCTAAGGAAATTATGTATTAATGGTATTGCCACAAAGGAAGAGCAAACTTTTGATTATATAGCCAATCTTTCTTCTTTAGAAGAACTAATCATTGGTTACATACAACCGTTTATCAAATTCCCCAATTTATCGAACTTACATAGTTTATATAAATTATTTATTTTTGAATGTAAAAATTTAGTTGATATAAAAAGTATAGCCAATATTCCCAATTTGCGTGTATTTGATTGGTGTTGTTCTCAATTAAAGCCTACTGAATTGGAATTTGTAATGCAAAAAGACAGTATTCAAAAAGTTGCTGCTCAATTTGGAGGCAAGAGGTTAAATGAAGAATTTAAATTATTATTAATGAAGTACAATTTATGACGATAACAAGCGGATTAATCTCTCCGAAAATTGATTATCCACCGAACATTATCGACAACAAGTGAAAATTAATATTTATAGATATGAAACTATTAGATAGCATAATTGAATTTGAAAAGGTTTTCGGTCGTTCAGGGCACGACATTGGAACTATGCAAATTAATATTACATCCTCCGAATCATGTAATTTGGAAACTCTGTACGATATTCTGAATTTTAGTAAGCCATTAACCATCGGAGGTGAATTGTTTATGCATATATACCCTAAAGATATGTTAATAAAACAGAAACATTCTGCTGTCTTGTTGTTCATAGTTGGGGTATCAAATAACTAAAATTCAAATGGAAACATTTTAATGCACGTTTGTTTGTTAGAAGCCGGAGAAAAGGACACAAGACATGATAAGAATCATATGTCGGGGAGCGCCGTACGGCAAGGGGATACACCAGCACTCTCGACGAGTGAAGCCGTTGGCCGGGTTATCGGTGAAAATGGGAAAAAGTTAGTTTTTCTTTTGGTGTTGTTATAACTTTATCTATATTTGTATCGTGATAATCAACTTATAAAGTTATAACATTATGGTAACGAATATTATTCAGATTGGAAACAGCAAGGGGATAATACTTCCTTCCGAAATATTGAAACAGTTGCGTTTGTCCTTGAAATCGACTGTGAGCGTTTCTTTGGACGGGAACAATATTGTGATAAAGGCACAACCACGGCAGGGATGGGC
>OGHB01000971.1_pt1 | contig 13116 bp, 8 predicted proteins | sample 1571451 | NCBI WGS metagenome assembly OGHB01 (sample SAMEA2582071, study PRJEB24529) | metagenome | biome: Human gut stool | place: China | collected 2011
AGTTATAATATGTATTTTTTTGATGTACAATATGTAATTATTTTATGTGAAAGCTATAATTTATATTTGTTTTTATCTAAAAGTCTTGTTATAATAAATCAAAATATATTGTAGTCAATTAGAAAGGATACAACTATGATTATTACAACAACTATGCATGTAGAAAACAGACCTGTACAAGAGTACAAAGGTGTTGTATTTGGTGAAGTAGTAGAAGGTCGTAATTTTGTAAAAGACTTTATGTCTGGCATTCGCGACATTGTTGGTGGTCGTAGTGCTAGTTATGAAGATTCTTTGATGAAAGCTCGCCAAGCAGCTCTTGATGAAATGGCTAAACGGGCTAAAGATCTTGGTGCTAATGGTGTTATTGGCGTATCCTTTGAATATAATACATTGGGTCAAAATGGCGGTATGCTCATGATTACATGTACAGGTACTGCTGTAGTACTTTAATATCAAATAAAAAATACGACAAATCAAATAAGACAAATCAAATAAGACAAACAAAATAAAATAAAATAAAAAAAAATCCCCTAATCGATGGTAAAGCGTAAAACTTTTACAAAGATTAGGGGATTTTTTACTAAGGAAATGAAGTTACTAGTTAATGTTAGATTTTATGACGTTACGTAAGTATAGTTATTTTGTTAGGTAAATATTAAATATTTCATTAGGTTAATATTAGTTATTTTACCTTATACCAGCTTGCGTACATGACTGGCAATACGATGAGTGTGAGTACCGTTGCCACGAGTAAGCCGCCGCTAAAGGCGATAGCCAGTGGGCTCCAGAATACAGATCCCATAAGAGGGATCATGCCTAAAATCGCTGCGATAGCGGTGAGCATGATAGGGCGGAAACGAAGTGTAGCGGAGTTGATAATCGCTTCACGAGGTTCTTGGCCTTCTGCCTTGTGGATTTCGATTTGGTCTAACAAGATAATGGAGTTACGGATGATCATACCCGAGAGGGCGATGATTCCTAGAATAGCCATAAAGCCTAACGGTGTTCTCGTAATATTAAGTGCTAATACAACACCGATTAGCCCCAATGGAGCAGTGAGTAGAGCCATTAACATGAGGGCGATACGCTTTAATTGGAACATGAGGATTGTCATGATTACAAAGAGCATAATTGGAATTGGTGTTAATAGCTTTTGAACGGCTGTTTCGCTTTTTTCAGCGGCGCCGTCTAGGTCAATAGAATAGCCTGTAGGCAAGGAATCTCGAATGTCTTGTAATGATTTATAGACCTCTTTTGTTTTCGCATTGCCTAAGACACCGGCTTTTACATTCGCATGAATACTAATAGTTGGCATCATGTTGCGATGCCAGATAATACCATCCTCTTGAGCCATGGTAATAGTTGCAATTTGGCTAAGAGGTACGTAGGAACCATTGCCTGTTTGAATTGGCAAGGATGAAAGAGCACTTAAGTTATGTTGCTCGTTGTCACCTAAACGGAAGGTAACAGGAATGGTTTGGTTCCCTTCGTAGTATTCACCAGACTTAGTACCAGATAATAGACTTTGTAAGTGCAAGGATACAGCGTAGCTATCGATGCCGAGTAAACGTGCCTTGTTTGGATCGATGTGAATATTGGCTACAGGTTCTGTATCTGGCCAGTCAAAGGCGATATTTTGTAAGTCTTTATCGTCTTGCATTTTTGCTTTTACTTGGTTGGCAATTTCTTTTACCACTTTTTGATCAGGACCTGCTACGCGGAGCATAACAGGGTACTTAGATGGAGGCCCAATTTGTATAAATTGAGCATTTACGAGGGCTGAAGGAAATTCTTCATTTAAATAAGACGTTAATTCATTATACAGTTTATCTCGATCCTCTAAGGATTTTGTAACGATAACGTACTGCAAGAAGTTATTTCGTTGCAATTCAGGTTCCAAGGTGAGAACGAAACGCGGAGAACCTTGTCCAATGTACGAAGTAAAGGTTGAAATACGTTCGTCACCTTGCAAATGTTCATCAATGATTTTTGCTTGGTTAGCAGTATACTCGATGGACGAACTTTGAGGGAATTGCATGGATACAATAATTTCATTACGCGTTGATGATGGGAAAAATTCCTGTTTAATCAACGGTAGTGAAAGCAAGGATAAAGCGAAGGCACCTAGAGTAGCCAATAAGACTACCTTGTGATGTCCTAGTGCCCAATGTAATAGTTTTTCAAACTTATCATAGAAGGTCACATTGAGCTTGTGCATGATACGGTCTCGTTTAGTCCATTCCGATTCCGGCTTTGGAGCCTTGTTTTCGATGATTTTATAACCCAATACAGGGCTGACGAGAACAGAGGCGAACCAAGATAGGATGAGTGCCATAAATACAACAATGGATAAAGATTTTGTAAACTCTGCTACCATACCTTGTGCCAATGCTAATGGCAAGAAGCCTGCACAGGTAATGAGCGTACCAGATAGCATAGGAAATGCTGTAGATTGATAAGCAAAGGTAGCCGATTTAAAGTGGCCCCACCCTTCTTCGAGCTTAACACTCATCATTTCTACAACGATGATGGCATCGTCTACGAGGAGGCCTAAAGCTAGAATTAAGGCACCTAAGCTAACCTTATGTAGATAGATGCCGCTTTCATACATCAAGATGAACGTCGTAGACACAACTACTGGAATGGTAAGGGCTACCACAACACCTGTTCGTAAACCAAGGGATGCAAAGCTTACGAGCAATACGATGGCGATGGCTTCAAATAAGGATTGAGAGAAATCGCCAATAGATTCCTTAACGATATGGGGCTGATTCGATACTTGATTGAGTTTGAGGCCGGCAGGAATCGTTTTATTCAATTCTGCTAGCTTTTTATCAATGGCTTCACCAAATTCTATATTATTTCCACCTGCATCCATGGAGATAGCAATACCTATAGCCGGCTTACCTTCGTAGTAGAACTGAGGACTACTAGGGTCTTGGTAGGTCATGGTTACATCGGCCATGTCACCGAGGCGCAACGTTTGGTTATTGATGCGGATTGGCATATCTCGCACCGCTTGAGGGCTATCGAATAGACCGTTGACGCGAAGATATACATTGTTTGTATCTGTTGTAATCACACCAGCTGGAACCATCATACTTTGCTGTTTAAGCGCTGTTAACAGCTGTTGTGTACTGACTTTATAGGATGCGAGTTTATCCTTGTTTATGGTTACATTGAGGGTTTGTTGTTGAACCCCAATGAGGCTGATTTTCTTAACGTTTGGAACAGATAAAAGCTGACGTTTTAAGTCTTCTGCTTGTTGACGCTTTTCTTCATAAGAAAATTCATCACCACTAATGGCATAGATAATGCCATATACATCGTCGAACCTGTCGTTGATGGTCGGTCCTTGAACGCCTGCAGGCAATGATTTCCATTCGTCGTTGATCATATTCCGCGCTTCTTCCCAAGCGGGACGAATCTTATCGGATGGCAAATCCTCTCTTAAATTGATATAAATAACGGATTTGCTGCCATCTGTGAAAGATTTTGTATAATCTACACCAGGAAGGTCGCGTAGTTTTTCTTCGAGTTTGTCCGTTACCTGATTCGACATTTCTTGTGGAGAAGCCCCCGGCCAAGCAACACCGACCACCATGGTGCGCATCGTAAAATCAGGATCTTCCATGCGTCCCATATGGGTAAATGAGAAAATACCGAAGGTGAGGAGCACAGCCATGAAGTAGTAGATAATGGACTTGTGTTTAAGAGCCCATTCGGCTAAGTTAAATTGTTTCATTGACTAACCGCCGTCCCTTCTTGTAATTGTTGGGTACCTGCGGTGATGACAATGTCACCCTTAGCTAAACCAGATGTGACGATGACGGAGTTCTTACCGAATTCACCAGTCTTGATAGGCACGAGATGAGCCTTCTTATCGCGGATGATATAGACCGCATTATTACCGTTAGAGTCTTTCACAAGAGCTGTCAATGGGATAGAAATATTGGTACTATCTGTGGTAGATAGATTAGCATTGACCGTCATACCTAGTTGTACCTCTTTAGGCGCATTTTGTAAGGTAATTTTTACGGTATACGTTCTGGCTACAGGGTCAGGAACTGGTGAAATTTCACGTACTACACCTTGCACGGTTACATTAGGTAGAGCCCAGAAGGTAATAGTAGCGGGGCTTCCTACATGAATTTTACTCAATTCTTGTTCAGGAAGGGCAATGACTGCTTCTGGGTCGTGACCGGCCGCTAAGGTACCAACGCTTTGACCGGCTGCTACGACTTGTCCTGCTTCAATATTGAAAGCTGTAATAATACCTGTATCAGGAGCGGTCAAATTAGTATAGCTATTTTGATTGCTGCTCAAATTAAGGCTTGCCTGTGCTTGTTGTAATTGAGCGGATGTGGCATTCAATTGGTTTTCAGCCTGGTCTAATTGCAATTTACTAATCGCTTGTTGTGCATAGAGTTCGCGGTATCGTTTAGCATTGGTTTCTGCCAATTCGTAGGCCGATTGAGCAGCTTTTACAGCACCTTCAGCATTTTGCAACTGAGCTGATGTATCTGAACTATTGATTTGAGCAATGACTTGGCCTGCTTGCACTACATCACCAACATTTACAAATTTATTGATGATACGCCCTCCAATTTGAAAGGCTAAATTTGTTTCTGTTTTATTATGAATGGTGCCTGCATAGCCAGCATCAGTAGTTCCAGACTCTTCCCCTATAGTGATGGTGCGCACCTTGAGACTTGTATCTTCAGGGGGCTTTTCTGATCCACAACCACTTATGATGGCGGTCCCTATTAATAGGGCGCCTATGGTTGCTATGATTCGTTGATTCATAGAATCTCTCCTTTTACTACCATATATAAGTCCTATGAAATACACTATACAAAATGATCATAGGACTTTATATTTTATTGAACTTATTATAGGATAGCAATTATTTCTAAATTAGCTATTATTTCTATATTAGATTTAATTATATATTTTATACAATTTAATAATACTATATTTATGTTGAAAGTTCTAGCCTTTATGCAGAAAATAAAAGAATTATATACTTAATGTATATAATTGGTGATAATTTTTTAAAGTAATCTATATATTTTGATAGTATATGTATTACTTATTTTATGGATACAAAAATGTATCAAAAAAGTGAGCCCTCTATTGATTGAGCTGTATCCAAAAATATGTCCAATTTTTGGGGTACAGTTCATAGGAAGAGAACTCACTTCTTTAGCTTTTGTCAGCTTTTGTTTATGTATAGTTTGAACTTTATTTTTCTTCTTCTTGTTCTACAATAGGTTCTTCATAGGTTACAAGAATTTTATCAATACGAGTATGATCCATATCGATGACTTCAAAGGTATAGCCATCCCATTTTGCCTTGTCTAATTCTTTTGGAATGCGACCGAAGAGGACGTTTAAGAGACCGCCCATAGTTTTGTACAAATCGTCTTCTTCACCTGGTAATTCTTGATCGATGTGAAAGAATTCTTTAAATTCATCTACGTTGAGAAGGCCATCTACGAGCCATGCACCATCACGTTCGATGATTTTGTTTTCTTCTTCCTTGATTTCTTCCTCACCGGAAGGCATAAGGCCTACGATTTCCTCCATGATATCATGCAAGGTGACAAGGCCAGTAAAACCACCATATTCGTCGAGGATAATTGCTTCATGAACGCCTTCTGTACGTAGAACGTTCAATAATTTCATGAGTGAAATGGATTCAGGAACGAGAACAGGTTCTTTCAAACAAGCTTTGATGATATCGTGAATAGAACTTTCACTAGGACGTTGCATAATTTGAACTAATACATCGGATACGGTAACGAGACCCTTTAATTCATCCAAGGAATCGGTACCTACAGGAATGCGGTAATGGTTGGCATTCTTGAGGACCTCCATGATTTCGTCTTCCGTGCCGTTAAGATCAATCCATTTGAGCTGTGTACGAGGAGTCATTATATCACCTGCGTTCATATCTGCAAGATGGAAGATATTTTCTACGAGGATAGGTTCTTCCTCTTCGTAAGCACCCATGGCAACGCCTTCGGTAAGCATTTTATTAATTTCAGATTCTGTAACAGGGGCTTCTTCTTTTACAGTAACGCCTAATATTTTTAAGAGGAATTCTGTGGAAATGCCGAGGAAGCTAACGATTGGTTTTAGGGCTACAGAGAGCCAATAAATCGGTTTTGCTACCACCACAGCGATGCCCTCAGGGCTATTTAAGGCCAATCGTTTTGGTACTAGCTCGCCTATAACGAGGGATAAATAAGTGATGATCGCAACGATGAAGAAGGAGCTCACAGAGGCTGCGTAGGGTTCAATGCTTGGAATATTAGCAGTTAATATTTCTTCTAAAGGACCAGAGAAGGTGGCACCAGAATACAAACCAGTTAAAATACCAACGAGGGTAATGCCAATTTGAATCGTGGAGAACATATCATTTGGGTTCTCTGCCAATTCAAAGGCCTTTTTCGCGCGTTCATTACCTGCTTCAGCCAACTCTTCAAGCTTACGTTTTTTCGCATTCACAATGGCTAACTCCGTCATAGAGAATAAACCATTCGCGATGATTAATACGATGATAATTATAAAATCTAAGGTCAGATCACTGTCCATGTAAGTAAATACTCCTTTTTAATGACATACAATTCTGCACATGAGAATAATAGAAATATTACTCCTAGTATATCATATCGGCATTAATAAGTGTTTTTAGCACAGAAAAAGGAGGGTTGCTGCTTTCATTTTTCCTTTTGTACGCATTAAATGCTACAAAAATATGTATTTCCTTTGTTGTCTACTATAATATGATTGATTTTAATTTGTAACTAGTACCCTAATAAGGGTATAGTATGTATAGAAATTAAGATTAGTATTAAATTTTAGGTCATATAATTGAGGCTTCATGATAGGATTACATAGATGGCAATAGAGCAAGAATGGGAAAATATATTACAAATTAAAACAGCAGGCCGCGACGATAGTCGTTCCGATACGGAGCATCATCCGTACGAGCCGACGGATTATTGCGTGTTGGAGCGTTTGGCAAATAGTGGTCATATTCGCAAGAAACATACCCTCATTGACTATGGCAGTGGCAAGGGTAGAGTTAGTATTTTCATGGCTTACCAAACGGGCTGTCATTCTATAGGCATCGAATATGATGAACGGCTATATGAAAAGGCTTTGATTAATGGTGAAAGTCCAGCAGCGCGCCATCGCGTATCTTTTGTACACGGTGATGCGGCTCTCTACGAGTTACCTGAGCAGGCTGATCGATGTTTTTTCTTTAATCCCTTTGCACTCCATACGATTAAGCGGGTATTAGGAAATATCTTTGATTCGCTATATCATAACCCTCGGGAGATTAAGTTATTTTTCTACTATGTTAATGAAGAGGTGGAGAACTTTTTAAATAACCATGTGCGCTTGGAACAAGAGGAACCTATTGATTGTAGTGATCTCTTTGAAGCAAGCGATGCAAAAGAACGAATTCTCGTCTATTCAGTCAATTTGTTTTAGTGTAGTAATTTAATACTTTTATAATGAAATAATTTAAGACCTTTAAAGACATTTATGTAACTTAAATAACCTCGGTTTGAATAGTGCTTTAGTAGTATGAAATGCATACTATTTGGAACGTATTCAAATTGAGGTTTTATTCTATTTTTAAGGAACTTTTACACATATTATTAAGGAAAAAGCAGATAAATTCTGCTATAATAATATATTAGAGATTATAAAATCAATTCATTTTTATGGTTCTATACATTGATTCGTATACGCTAATGTAGCGGATAGGACTGAGTGTATTGAATACAGGAGGTGCATATGGAACTCATCGATACAATGTTGATTGAACGCATTCGTAAAGCTTTAATTAAACGATATGACCGAGATCAACAGATTCAACAAATGATTGAAGAAATTGGTGCAGAGGAAGGCCTTAATGAGTCCGAATTGGCTATCGTTTACCAAGCTTATTTAGAAGTAAAGGAACGGGTGTATTATACATCTTCTCTCGTTGATTTATGGAATCAAATTGAAGATGTTCAAAAACGTATGGCCTTATTGCATTCTTACGAATCTTTAGAAGAAGATTTATTTGGCGATGTGCTAGGTGACGATAAGGAAGATATTGTCATTTCTAATACATCTGGAGTTGGCAAGGGTGTTAGTCACAGTGATGATGCATATGCTATGGAACAGATACAATTATCTGACGTTCCTGTGCATCATGATTCTACGGTGGGTATGAATCATATTAAATTGAATGAATTAAAATCTATAGGTGGTCTCTTTACTGGTTTTGGTGAAAGCTCCGGTAAGGAAATGGCAGATTTTGAAGATACTGCGATTGAGCACCTTGATGTAAAACCATTAGAAGGCGTTGAAAGCTTAGCAATTCATCATTTAGATGAAAATGAAGAGTTAAATGTAGATAGTCTTGATGAATTTTCGAAAGATAAGAAATCAGAGGAAGCTAAAGTGGATGATGAGGATATGTCGTCTATCGATCCATACACGGCGGTGAATGCTTTGTTATTTGGTAAAGCCGGTTTAGAATCTGATAAAACAAATAAGAAGATGGAAAAGCTTCTTAAAAAGCAATTAAAACGCGTTGACGATGAATGGGCGCGTATCAACGGCTCTGAGGACAAGAAATCTAAGGACGATAAAAAATCCAAAGAGGACAAAAAGTCCAAGGAAGAGAAGAAAGATAAGAAGTCTAAAGAAGATAAGAAAGATAAAAAACACAAGAAGCATAAAGAAGATAAGCTTTATAAAGCCGAAGAAAAGTTAAAGAAAAAGAAAGATAAGGCTGAAAAGAAGCTTAAATTTTTAAATGATAAGTTAAAAACAGTCTTCTTAGCGGATACTTTCAAGAAAAAAGATAAGAAGAAAGACAAGAAAAAGGATAAAAAATCCAAAAAGGATGAATCCGCAAAAAAGCAGAATCGATAGTTTCCGTATGGAATAGTAAGGTCTCTGAAAAGATGGCCAAGGAGAGTGCTAGTGCGAAGAAATCAGCAGGTGCTGGGACTATCGACCGTGGATGCGGTAAATGCAAACGATGTAAAGGTCCTAAATGTAAGAAATATCCAAGATAATTGATAGTTATGTAATTAGTAGAATGTTACGTAATTAGTAGAATGTTACGTAATATATTACGTATCATATATGTAGCATATATAAGTAGTTTATGTTGTTTTATTAATCATTTAGGCAGTATAGTTATGTAGTTTTGTTACGTTTGTAACAATATAGTTATTTTTCTAACATACTAGTTAGGTTAGCCGTTAGACTAATCATTAAGTTTAGTGTTAGGCTAATAGTTAAGTTTAGTGTTAGGTTAATAATTAGAGTTATAGGATACAACAGTTAGGGGTTAATAATGAACCGATGGCAGCGATTATTTGAAGGCATAAAGACAGAGATTAAGGTATTTATCTTTTTCTCTGCTTTATTGACTGCATTTAGAATCGTGTTTCTTGCAGTATTTCAATCACAACTAGCTTCTGTGACGATGGAGAATATCCTCACATCTTTGTGGCTAGGCTTTAGATTGAGTCTCAAGACCGTCGGTTCTTTGTGTTTACTGGGTTTTTTAGGGGGGACGTTGGTGCATACCTTTGTACCCAAATGGCCGTCATTGCGCATTAAACAGGTCCTCTATTCCATTGCGACTGTACTGTTGACATTCCTATTTCTGGGACGCATTCCGTTCTATAAAATCTTCAACTCCTCTTATAATGCGATGCTCATCAACGGTAAAAACGATGATATCGGCGCCATTGTAAATACAGCGATCAACGAATATAATGCCCTCATGTACATCATTGGGGCCGTTGTATTGAGCGCAGCTCTTTGCTGGTTTCTCGTTCGTTTCCTAGCGTGGAACACGAAGAAATATAGTGACTATGCTGATGATCTAAGGAATGGTAATGATGCGGATAATCTAAGAAATAGTGATTCTGCAGATAATCAACGACTTTGTACTACTTGGTATCCTAAGACGAAGAAAACACAATGGATGACGGGCATTGGGCTGACTATTGTTATCGGCGTACTAGGTCTATTCTTTAGATTTGGCGGTGCTTTCAGCTATACGAACTCCATCAACTGGGAAAGTGCGGCTCGCCTCAGCTCCAATCTGTTGAATGAAAATATCCTCGACGATGTGCAGGCTCTCTATCGTGTTAAAAGCATTACTAAACGGACGGCTGAGCTTGAGGTTATTAACTTAACACCTCAAGAGCTAAACGAGAAAATCACTGCCGTTGGCGGTAAGTTTAATGGCACTAATTTTGACGGTTCTTTCACGAGAACCATTACAACACAGCGATTAGCGGAGCAACCACAGTCCATAAACCTCGTTCTTGGAGAATCCTATGGCTTGTGGCCGTTCCTCGCTGAATATAACGAGCCTGGTGCGTACCTTGTTGAACAAGGTCGTAAATATGCTGCCAGTCCTCAAGCGATGAGCACGCAGCTAGCCCTCGCGCAAGGTACAGGCACGATGCCGGCCATCAATGGTTTGTTGACGGGTATGCCTGACACAGGGTTATATCCTAACTATGAAGGTGAAAGTTTCAAAGAGCCTTATGGTTTAGGTATTGGTCCTGTTATGAAAAAGCTAGGCTACAAGACTGTATTTTGGTATGGTGGCTTTAGTACTTGGCAAAACGTTAAGAACTTTGCTTTATCTCAAGGCTTCGATGAATTCCACGATGCTTCAGAAATGCCAAGCGAAGACGGCAACGCTTGGGGTGTAGGCGATAAAGATTTATTTAAAGCTATTTCTGTCTACATGGATCAACATAGAGGGGAAAAAATTCTCAATGTTATCATGACCACTTCTAATCATCCACCGTATAGCATCAATGTCGCTAAGGAAGGCTACGATGTGAATAAGGTAAAAGGGCATTTGCCAGATTCTATCGAAGAAAACGATAAGCAATTGAACGAAATGGGCCATATTTGGTACGCAGACCACGTAATGGGTGATTTTATCGCTCGCGAAGAAATAGCAGATCCTTCTGCACTCTTCGTCATTACAGGTGACCATAGCGAACGCTTTAACTTTGCTCGTGAAGTAGGCCCTAATGTGGCATCTACTATTCCTATTATTTTTTATGGTCGCGGCATTCATAAAGATTGGCTTGCGCCTAATGCGTTCGGCATGAGCATTCAAATCATTCCAACCTTGGCGGAATTAGTAGGCCGACCTGGTCAAACCTATGAAGCTATGGTACCAAGTTTGTTTACACAAGAGGAATTTGTATTTAATCATAGATTATATCTCGATAAAAATGGCAAAGTGTTAGAACAAAGTGCGAGCATGTCTCAATCCTATGGGGATATGATTAAAAACATGCGGGAACTTGCGGCGTGGCGTATTAAGCACGGAAATACTATTCAATAACATTTTTTTAGTTTATTTGCGTAAAGAATCGATTCATTCAATTAAGTAAGTGATAACTTAGTTTGAGCTGTTTGTATATAAAACTAAGCTTATGTAATCATTAGTTATATGGCTAGTGCATGTTTAAGAGGAGCATGGAATGGAGTTAATTTCGGTCATTGTACCCGTCTATAATGTGGAATCTTATGTTGCAGAATGTATTGAGTCCATTCAAAACCAAACATATATGAATTTGGAAATCATTTTAGTAAATGATGGTTCTACAGATGCTAGTGGTGATATTTGCGATCAGTATGCAGCCTATGATGAACGCATCAAGGTGATTCATAAAGAAAATGCTGGTGTCAGTGCAGCTCGTAATACGGGAATAGAAGCAGCTAATGGCGACTATATTGCCTTTGTAGACTCCGATGACTATATTGCTCCTAACATGTATGAAGACATGTTGCGCATTTTGAAAGAGAATGACCTAGATATCTTGGAATGCACTGCTTTTAGAGATAAAGGTGGCGAAATTATCGAAGGTTGTAATGATGGTTCTTTAGAAATTTTCAATCGCGATGAAGCGCTAAAAATGGCTATGTACGATTGTTTCGTTGCTGTATGGAGTCAATTATACAAGCGTAGTGCCATCGATGATGTGCGTTTTCCTGTAGGTCGAAAATTTGAGGACACAGCTGTATCATATCGATTTATCACCAATACTAAACGGGTAGGTCACATCAATCATTGTTATTATTACTATCGTCTTAATCTTAATTCAACGACTCAAACCTCTTTTGATTCGAAATCTCGATGGGATTTTGTGCTCGGCTATGAGGAACGCTTACAATACGCTATAGATCATCAATTACCATATGTTGATGATTGCAATAGTTTATTGATGAAAGCCGTATTATCCTGTTTAACGGCTTACTATGCAAAGCCAACGGGTAATCAAGTGTATTATGATAAGTGCAAAAAAATGATTGAAACTTATCGTAATGATGCATCCTACAAGCTATTAAATTCTAAATATAAGCTCTTTTTATGGTCCTTTGGCCGTGCCGATTGGATTCATAAAATGGGGGCTCGTTTATCGTACTTAGCAAAACAAGTACTTTCGTAATTGAAAGGTGAAACTATGGCAACTGTATCTGTAATAATCTTAGCGAGAAATGAAGAACACAATATTCATGACTGTATTGAGTCTGTGCAGTTTGCCGATGAAGTTTTAGTTATCGATGATTTCAGTACCGATAATACTGTAAAAATCGCTGAAGAAATGGGTGCTAGTGTTGTACAACACGCTATGAATGGTGATTGGGGTGCGCAACAAACCTTTGGTATTGAACAAGCGAAATCTGATTGGATCTTATTCCTTGATGCGGATGAGCGCATTTCTGAGCCTCTAGCGAAAGAAATTCAAGCTATCGTTGTAAACGAACCTAATAAAGCGTATTGGATTCAACGGCGCAATAAATTCCATCATAACCATGCCACTCACGGCGTATTGCGTCCAGACTATGTGCTTCGTCTCATGCCTAAAGAGGGTAGCTATGTAGAAGGCTACGTGCATCCTGCGATTATTACGCCGTATCCAACAGAAAAATTACAACATCCGATGTACCATTATACTTACGATAATTGGCATCAATATTTCAATAAATTCAATAATTATACCACATTATCTGCTGAAAAATATCGTGATAATGGTAAAAGCT
>OGHB01000989.1_pt1 | contig 12876 bp, 7 predicted proteins | sample 1571451 | NCBI WGS metagenome assembly OGHB01 (sample SAMEA2582071, study PRJEB24529) | metagenome | biome: Human gut stool | place: China | collected 2011
AGAGATCAAAGGAAATGGGTTCCCGGAGGAGACCCGCCGCCTGACGGAGCAGCTGAGTGCCCCGGCTTTCCGCCAGACACTCAAGGAAGAATACGCTGCCTTCTGGACTGCCTATCAGCAGGACCGTGACCTGTTGCGCTTTCATTACCATAGGCCAAGGGAAATCTGGGAGAACCTGAAGGACCTTGACCTGCCCCGCAGGACTTTTTCTTCGGACCTTTCCCAAGTGCCAACCGTCCAGCATTTCATTACCGAGGATGAGATCGACGCCGCCATGACCGGCGGCAGCAGTTTTGCCGGAGGAAAAGGCCGTATCTATGCGTTCTTCATGGAAAACCATACGGATAAGGAAAAAGTGAGATTCCTTAAAGACGAGTATGGCATTGGCGGACGCTCTCATGCCCTGTCCGGCGCAACACACAGCGGCGAAGATCACGATGGGAAAGGACTGCACTATAAAAAGCAGGACTGCCCGGATGTTCACTTGAACTGGGAAAAGGTTGCCAAGCGCATTACCTCACTTGTCCAGAAAGGCCGCTATCTTACCGAACAGGAACAAGCGCAGTATGACAAGATCCAGGCTGAAAAGGATCTGGCAGAAGAAGATGCCATTCATGCCCAGCAGCCGGAGATAGAGGAAGAAACGCCAAAGCCTACCCTTCGGGAGCAGTTTGAGCAGTATAAGCCTGTGGTGACTGCCGCTATTTCCGAGGATGCCGCATACCGCAATGCCTGCGGGCATTCTGACCGTGAAAATGCTGTCATCGAGGGCAATGCCGCTGTGCGCCGTGCGGTTCTTGGTTCTAAGGATATGGAGCTGATCCGACTCTATTCGGATGTGCCGGAGTTCCGCCAGCGTCTGCACCGGGAAGTGATCGACGAAACCTATCCAAAGCTCCATGAATTACTGCGTCCTCTTTCTCAGGAGGATATTGACAAAGCTCTCTGTGTTTGGAACGGCAATATCGAGAGTAAACACGCTGTCGTCCGCTATATGAAAGACCATGCAAGAGAGAAGGATACCGCTGCATGGCTGGCTCAGGAATACGGTGGCAGCAACAGCCCGTTCGTTGTCCGTGCCGGCAGCCCGGAGGAAACACAGCTGCCCTGGCCGAAGGTACAGCGCAGGCTTGCCCAGCTGATTCAGGAGGACCGGTTCTATACCGAAGAAGAACAGGATCGTTTTGACAATATCGACCCTATCGCCATCCGGGAAGCCCTGGAGGAAAGAGGAATCGTCAACGGACAGGTGGCAGACCCGGAAAAACTGGACAATGACCCGTTTATCCAACAGGTGATGTCGGATGCCGAGCAGATTGCAGCTGCCGAGACAGAACAGACTTCCGATGTTTCCATTTCCGATGAGGAATATGATGCAGTTCGCCGCCCAACTCCGCAAAGAACCTCCTATGATCCTGCAGCCCCGGTTTATGCCGTGGGTGATACCGTGTATATCGAGGATGACGCCTATCAGATCACCGAGCTGCGGGAGGACACCGTACAGCTTCTGCCCACCGGGATGGTATATCCCATCTACCGGGCAGAGCGCAAAGAACAGTTCGAGCAGCTGCTTCGGGCAGACCGCCGCAATGCTTACTATACCGAGTTTCTTCCTATTGACCCGGACAAGGCAGATCAGGACTTGCGGGATGTATTGGTCCATGGACTCATGGATGAAGCGGATAAACAGCAGCTTTCCACGCTGCTGCAATCCGGCAGGAGCAACAGCGAGATCGCCTACTGGTTGAGCAGAGCCTATTCCGGTGAGATCGAGACACTGAATCTGGAGACCGGCGATATTGCCGATTACCGTACCACGGCACAGGGCATAGAACTGGAAGTCATGGATGCAGAGGAAAAGCGTCTGGCTATGCTGTATTTCCGCTGGGATGAGGTTGCGCCTTTGTTGCGCGGGATGTATGCCCGTCAGCTGGATGGCTTTGGACAAGAACAGCCCCAACCGTCTGCCGAATCCCCAGCCTTTCATTCCGAGACCGTGGCCGTCTATCCGGGCGATAAGAACCATCTGCCTTATGATGTGGTGGTGGAACGGCTGCATATCGAGGAGCCGGAGCCGCCAGCCCCTGCAACAGAGCCGGAGAAAACCTTTGAGGAAGTGCTGGATGAACACCCGGTTTCCATTCAGGTCAACGGCCAGTGGCAGACCTTCCCCAATGCCAAAGCTGCCGAGGAAGCCTCCTATGAGGAATACAAGGCTAACCTGCGCCGCAATGCAAAAAACTTCCGCATTACCGATGAGCATTTGGGCGAAGGCGGTCCGAAAGCCAAGTTCCAGGCAAATGTCAATGCGATTCGTTTGCTGAAAGAGCTGGAAGCTGCCGGACAGCAGGCAAGCCCCGAACAACAGGAGATTCTTTCTCGATATGTGGGCTGGGGCGGTCTCTCTGATGCGTTTGACCCGGAGAAACCGGCATGGGCTTTAGAGTATGCCCAGCTAAAAGAACTGCTGACCCCGGAGGAATATGCCGCCGCCAGAAGCTCCACCCTCAACGCCCACTACACCAGCCCTACGGTCATTCAGGCAATCTATGAAGCGGTGAGCCGTATGGGATTTGAGACCGGAAATATTCTGGAGCCGTCTATGGGTGTGGGCAATTTCTTCGGTATGCTGCCGGAGGAAATGCGAAACAGTCGTCTGTATGGCGTGGAGCTGGACCCTGTTTCCGGGCGCATCGCAAAGCAGCTCTATCCCAAGGCGGACATCACAGTAGGCGGCTTTGAGACCACCGACAGGCGTGACTTCTTTGACCTTGCCATCGGCAATGTGCCTTTCGGTCAGTATCAGGTCAATGACAAAGCCTACAACAAGCTGAATTTTAGTATTCACAACTACTTTTTCGCCAAAGCACTGGACCAGGTGCGTCCCGGCGGCGTGGTGGCTTTTGTAACCTCCCGCTATACTATGGACGCCAAGGATTCCACCGTGCGCCGCTATCTTGCCCAGCGTGCCGAGCTGCTGGGAGCTATCCGTCTGCCTAATGACGCGTTCAAAAAGAATGCCGGTGCCGAGGTGGTATCGGACATCATCTTCCTCCAAAAACGGGACCGCCCGCTGGACATCGTGCCGGAATGGACTCAAACCGGACAGACGGAGGACGGATTTGCCATCAACCGGTATTTTATCGACCACCCGGAAATGGTGCTGGGCAGACAGGAGCCGGTAAGCACTGCTCATGGTATGGACTACACCGTGAACCCCATCGAGGGACTGGAGCTTTCCGACCAGCTGCATGATGCTGTGAAGTACATTCATGGGACTTATCAGGAGGCAGAGCTGCCGGAACTGGGCGAAGGCGAAGCCATTGACACCTCCATTCCTGCCGACCCCAATGTGAAGAACTATTCCTATGCCATTGTAGACGGGCAGGTGTACTATCGGGAAAACAGCCGCATGGTGCGCCCTGACCTCAACGCCACCGCCGAAGCCCGCGTGAAAGGTCTTGTGGGACTGCGTGATTGTGTGCAGGAACTGATCGACCTTCAGATGGATGCAGCGGTTCCAGACAGCACCATTACCCAAAAGCAGGCGGAACTGAACAGCCTCTATGACAGCTTTTCTGCAAAATATGGCCTTATCAATGACCGTGCAAATCGGCTGGCCTATGCAGATGATTCTTCCTATTACCTGCTCTGTGCGCTGGAAGTCATCGACGAGGACGGGAAACTGGAACGTAAGGCGGATATGTTCACCAAACGAACCATCAAGCCCCATCAGGCAGTGGCTACTGTGGATACGGCAAGCGAAGCACTGGCGGTGTCCATCTCGGAAAAAGCCTGCGTAGATATGGGCTATATGAGCCAGCTTACCGGAAAAACAAAAGAAGCACTGGCCGGAGAACTGCAAGGCGTGATCTTCCGTGTGCCGGGACAGCTGGAACAGGACGGCACACCCCATTATGTGACTGCTGATGAATACCTTTCCGGCAATGTACGCCGCAAACTGCGTCAGGCGCAGCGGGCGGCACAGCAGGACCCTTCTTTTGCAGTCAATGTGGAAGCTCTTACCGCCGCCCAGCCCAAAGACCTGGATGCGTCGGAGATCGAGGTGCGTCTGGGCGCTACCTGGATCGACAAAGAGTACATCCAGCAGTTTATGTACGAGACCTTCAACACCCCGTTTTATCTCCAGCGCAGCATTGAGGTCAACTATTCCTCCTTTACTGCTGAATGGCAGATCAAGGGGAAATCTTCCGTATCCTACAACGATGTGGCAGCTTATACCACCTACGGAACCAGCCGCGCCAACGCCTACAAGATTCTGGAGGATTCCTTAAACCTGCGGGATGTCCGTATCTATGACACCATAGAGGACGCAGACGGAAAAGAGCGCCGCGTACTAAACGCCAAGGAGACCACTCTGGCTGCCCAAAAACAGCAGGCGATCCGGGAAGCCTTTAGGGACTGGATCTGGAGAGACCCGGAGCGCCGCCAGACTTTGGTGCGCCAGTACAACGAAGAAATGAACTCTACCCGTCCCCGCGAGTATGATGGCAGCCATATCACTTTTGGCGGCATGAACCCGGCCATTACCCTGCGGGAACACCAGAAAAGCGCCATCGCCCATGTGCTGTATGGCGGAAATACCCTGCTGGCACACGAAGTAGGCGCGGGCAAAACCTTTGAGATGGTGGCCGCTGCGATGGAAGCCAAACGCCTGGGCTTGTGCCAGAAATCTCTCTTTGTGGTTCCCAACCACCTGACTGAGCAGTGGGCATCGGAGTTTCTGCGCCTCTATCCTTCTGCCAACATCTTAGTCACAACCAAAAAGGACTTTGAGACCCATAACCGCAAGAAGTTCTGCGCCCGTATTGCGACCGGTGACTACGACGCCATCATCATGGGACACAGCCAGTTTGAGCGTATCCCCATCAGCCGGGAGCGTCAGGAACGGCTTCTCTATGAGCAGATCGACGAGATCACCGAGGGTATCGCAGAGGTGCAGGCCAGCGGCGGCGAGCGTTTTACCGTCAAGCAGCTGGAGCGTACCAGAAAGTCTCTGGAAGCCAGACTGGAAAAGCTGCAAGCCGAGGGGCGAAAAGACGATGTGGTAACCTTCGAGCAGCTGGGTGTGGACCGTTTGTTTGTGGACGAGGCCCACAACTATAAAAACCTGTTTCTATACACAAAAATGCGGAATGTGGCAGGTTTATCCACATCGGACGCGCAGAAATCCTCCGATATGTTTGCCAAGTGCCGCTATATGGATGAGATCACCGGAAATCGTGGCGTGATTTTTGCCACCGGAACCCCGGTCAGCAACTCCATGACCGAGCTTTACACCATGCAGCGTTACCTTCAGTATGAACGCCTGCAAGAACTGAACATGACCCACTTCGACTGCTGGGCTTCCCGATTTGGGGAGACCGTCACAGCATTGGAGCTGGCACCGGAGGGAACTGGCTACCGGGCAAGAACAAGATTCAGCAAGTTTTTCAACCTCCCAGAGCTGATGAACCTGTTCAAAGAAGTGGCGGACATCAAGACCGCCGACCAACTGAATCTGCCTACCCCGGAGGTGGAATACCACAATGTTGTGGCGCAGCCCACCGAACATCAGCAGGAAATGGTCAAAGCTCTTTCGGAGCGTGCATCGCTGGTACACAGCGGAACCGTTGACCCGTCCCAGGATAACATGCTCAAGATTACCTCGGATGGCCGTAAGCTGGGGCTTGACCAGAGAATCGTCAACCAGATGCTGCCGGACGAACCTGGCACAAAGGTCAATCAGTGTGTGGACAACATCATGCAGATCTGGCGGGACGGCAAAGCTGATAAGCTGACCCAGCTGGTGTTCTGCGACATTTCTACACCGCAGGCAAAAGCTCCTGCAAGCAAGGCGGCGAAAACGCTGGATAATCCACTGCTTCACGCATTGGAAGGCGCTGTGCCTCTGCCGGAGCAGGAGCCGGCCTTTACGGTATATGACGATATTCGTCAGAAACTTATTGCCCAGGGGATGCCTGCCGACCAGATCGCTTTTATCCATGAAGCCAATACCGAAGTGCGGAAAAAGGAGCTGTTCTCTAAAGTCCGTACCGGTCAGGTTCGTGTCCTCTTAGGCAGCACCGCCAAGATGGGCGCAGGCACCAATGTGCAGGACCGTCTGGTGGCACTTCATGACCTGGACTGTCCGTGGAGACCGGGAGACCTTGCCCAGCGCAAGGGTCGTATCGAGCGTCAGGGCAACCAGAATCCTCTTGTCCATGTGTACCGCTATGTGACAGAAGGAACCTTTGATGCATACCTCTGGCAGACGGTGGAGAATAAGCAGAAATTCATCAGCCAGATCATGACTTCTAAATCGCCGGTGCGTTCCTGCGATGATGTGGATGAAACAGCCCTCAGTTTTGCCGAGATCAAGGCTCTGTGTGCCGGAGATCCCCGCATCAAGGAGCGTATGGATTTGGATGTGGAGGTATCCCGCCTGAAGCTGATGAAAGCCGACCACCAGAGCAAGCAATATCGTCTGGAGGACCAGCTGCTCAAATACTTCCCGGAGGAGATTGAAAAGCACAAGGGCTTTATCAAGGGCTTTGAATCTGATCTGGAGGTTTTGGCAGCTCACCCGCACCCGGAGGACGGTTTTGCTGGTATGGAGATTCGTGGAGACCTGCTGACCGATAAGGAGAACGCCGGTGCAGCCCTTTTGGATGCCTGCAAGGAGGTCAAAACCTCCGATCCGGTGCAGATCGGCAGCTACCGGGGTTATGCCATGTCCGTGGAATTTTCCGCTTGGAAACAGGAGTATACGCTCCTGCTGAAAGGACAGATGACCCACCGGGCAACCCTTGGTACAGACCCTCGCGGAAATCTTACCCGTATCGACAATGCCCTCGCCCAGATGCCCCAGCGTCTGGAGGCGGCAAAGGCCCAGCTGGATAACCTCTATCAGCAGCAGGCTGCCGCAAAGGAGGAAGTCGGAAAGCCATTCCTTTATGAAGAAGAACTGAGAAGCAAAAACGCCCGTCTGGTGGAGCTGGATACCCTGCTCAACATCGACGGAAAGGGGCAGGCACACACCGAGTCTGTTGTTGCCAAAAGCACACGGCCTTCGGTGCTGGATAACCTAAAACGCCCGGTGCAACCCCGCAGTACAGACAAGAAACCAAAACAGCATGAGGAGGTGCGATAACATGAATACTAACGATCTGAATACAGCTCTTTATGAAAAGATGGCTGCCGAACAGGACAAGTTCCGGGACTGGCTGAAAAGCCAGCCCCCGGAAGAAGTCTTAAACCATGCCTATGAGTACACCATCCGCGAGGACATCGTGATGGCAATGGAGGAACTGGAGTTGACCGACACCCAGGCTCAGGCACTTTTGGAATCTCCCTCTCCATTGACGGATGTGTACCGCTATTTTGAAAAGCTGGAGACCGGCTATATGGGTGTGATCCGGGACAGCATTGAAAGCCGTGCCGACGATGTGTGCAGAGCCAAAGAGGAACTGCGAACAGCACCGGTCTATCCATATTCTGCTGCCTATGCGTCCGAGCATGGGGAAATGGCACAGTACAACCTCTCATATCAGGCGAACAGCGCCTGCAAAGAAGCCATTGAGCAGACCATCAGCGCCCACTATGCAGAGAATCGGCTGGATACGGAGGCTGCGGTCAAAGATGTGCTGGAAAAGTTCGGGACGGAACGGGTACAGTTTATTCTTGCCAACACCATCCAGCACAAGAACCATGACGGGCGTATCTCTCAGGACAATAAAGCATGGGCAAAAAGCATTCCTACGCTGGAGGACAGCGGCGCTTCCCGCCACTGTGCCTATCTGGTGGTAGATCAGGTCAATCCCGGTTTGACCGACCTGTTCACCAGACAGTTCCGAAAAGTCGCTCAAGAACAGCAGAAAAGCTCTGTCCTGCAAAAGCTCAAGCAGGAACCGCCTGCCCGCAAGCCTGCCACCCCGAAAAAACGGGAGCCGGAGCGATAACCATGGCAAAGCGCAAGCGGGATGTGCCGGTTTTGTTTTGGGTGTCCGCAGAAGAACTGGAACTGATCCATCAAAAGATGCAGCAATACGGGACAGAGAATTTGAGCGCTTATCTGCGGAAAATGGCGCTGGATGGTTATGTGGTCAAGCTGGAACTGCCAGAGCTGAAGGAGCTGGTCTCCCTGATGCGCCGAAGCAGCAACAACTTGAACCAGCTGACCCGCAAAGTGCATGAGACCGGGCGGGTTTATAATGCTGACTTGGAGGATATATCCCAGCGGCAGGAACAACTGTGGGAGGGTGTGAAGGAAATCCTTACCCAACTCTCCAAACTTTCATAACAGGGGTAGATACTCCATTTGCGGAGGGAGGAACGGCGTTTCTTCGCCGCACCTTCCTCCGCTTTTTCTTTTTGTCTGTATCCTTGTCTTTTGCCTGTCCGTACCGGATAATATGAGTAGAATAAGAAGCGTAGCAAAGGAGTGAAAACAGATGCTGACCTTTGAAAAGGTGCTGGAGATTTTTGCGGATTACCTAACCGCAGACGAGACCATAGAAGTTTATATCAACCGCCATGGATGTGTAAGAGTTGAATTTGACCAAGATTTTCACTATTGCTCTGGCGAGGTGTGCCATACTCCCAAGGAACTGTTCGATCTCTTAGCTGATGATTACCGGACTTATCTGGAGATTGAACTGACCAAAGGAAAACGGGAAGTGACGGAAGATGATGAGAGAGAAGCGGATGCCCTATGCAAACAGTATCTGGAGCGTTGGAAGGAGGAACAGAAATGAAGATTTTGAAATGTCTGCTGATGATCGTAACTGCACCGGTCATTTTGGTGTTGACGCTTTTTGTCTGGCTCTGCACGGGGCTGATCTACATATCCGGTCTGGTGCTTGGTCTACTAAGCACGGTAATTGCTCTGCTTGGCGTGGCTGTGCTGATTACCTATTCCTCGCAGAATGGTGTGATTTTGCTGGTTATGGCATTTTTGATTAGCCCGATGGGGCTGCCGCTGGCTGCGATCTGGCTGCTGAGCAAGGTGCAGAGTTTGAAATTTGCGATCCAGGATTGGGTGTATGGGTAAATGATGTGAATATAATTTGGAATGAAAAGAAGCAGGACAATGGGAGATGAGACCCAATGCCCTGCTTCTCTGTTTATTCGGAACGAACTGTAATATATTTTTGATTGCGACTTTTAGGTTTATCGGGAATAGTCATTTCTAATTGCCCGGATTCTAAAAGCGGATTGATATGCTTCAAAGTGAAGTTTCTTAAATCTTTGAAGCCGCAAAATACTGCAAGCTCTTTCTTGGATTTTGGTGTTGTGCAAAAAGCCAAAATCTGTTTGGACACCGTTGATAGTTCAATATCTTGGTGGGTAACTTGGTGGATAACTTGGTGGGTGTCATCCTCTAAGTTGTAGTTTACATTTTTCAAGATCACCCTGAAATCTGTTGCTGTTGAGGAAAATTCAGGCTTATATGCCGCTGTATATCCAGGTAGCTTTTCGGTTTCACTGACGATTTTGCGTAGGCCACTTCCACGGCGTTCCATGTACTTCATGCGGTGGAACAGGTCAGCAATCACAGGGTTTCGTCGCATGGAACGGATACTGTAAATATCGTATTCCTGAATTGAGCCGCCGCCAAACATACCGCCCGGAGATGTGATTTCCACCCGATCATCAAACATATCAATATGGATTTCGCTGCCAAGCACAATATAATCACGATGGATAAGCGCATTGACAAGAGCCTCTGTCACAGCTCGTTCAGCATAATCCGGCTTGTCTACACGATACTGTGCCTCTTTGACAAAACGGACTTTGGAATTATTGCGAATAAATTCACTGCCGCTTTTCAGTAAATAAATCAAATTCCCCTCGTATTCTTTATCGTCCAGCGCATCATCAAAGATAGAGCCTTTTTCCAAGCCATTCCACCGGGTACAGAACATACGGGAGTTATAAACTGTGTGCTGATCGGTCATGAGCTTTCCGGCATTGGTCAAGAACCCATTTTTGTCAGCCAAACCGAAGGAGACATAATCGGATGGCTCAAAGCGGAGACCAGTCCGTTCCAGATAGGTTGCTTCCAGAAGTGTAAAGCTGTAATCCTTTTTTACCGCGTCTGTTGTTAGGGTATCAAAGGACTGATTGGTTCCCTTTAAGATCAATTCATTCACAATGTAATCAGGGGCAATTACGCTTTCATTTCCAACACGGATATATGCCTCCATCACGCCGTCTGCCTTGTAATAATATGGGGTGCTACGGCCGGGAGAAACCTCCAGAGCTAATAGATGTTTACCATCTTCCTGTAATGGTTTTAAGATAAACTGAGGTAATGGTGTGATACGTTCTTTGATTAAGCGGCTGATCGCTTCAGCATCCTTTTGAACATCAGACAAGCCGATAGGCTTCCGGTCATCAGAGACCCCGAAAAACAGAGTGCCGCCGATTCCATTGGAAAAGGCACTGACACTTTTTAACCAGCTTTTTGGCTTTTTTATTTCGAGAGCAACTTTGAAATCACATTCGGTTGCTTCAGCAATGAGCTGTTCTATCATAGAAATCCCTCCTTTGAGGTTGTAGAATATTCTTTTTTATTATACCCAGCGGAGAAAGTTATTGCAACGATAGAAGCAAAGAGTTCAGCGAAAAACAAAAATATTTATGAGAGGAGGATCTTCTATTATGGCAACTACAAGAATCATGCCGCTTCATGTCGGCAAAGGCCGCACAGAGAGTCGGGCGATCAGTGACATCATCGACTATGTAGCAAATCCACAGAAAACAGATAATGGAAGGCTCATCGCAGGATTTGCGTGTGACAGCAGAACGGTTGATGCGGAGTTTCTTTTAGCAAAAAGGCAGTATATCGTTGCTACCGGACGAGTGCGCGGTGCGGATGATGTGATTGCCTATCATGTGCGCCAGTCCTTCCGCCCCGGCGAGATTACTCCGGAAGAAGCTAACCGGCTGGGCGTAGAATTTGCAAAGCGTTTTACTAAAGGCAATCATGCCTTTGTAGTCTGCACTCACATAGACAAGTCGCACATTCATAATCACATTATCTGGTCATCGGTCAGCTTAGAATATGACCGGAAGTTCCGAAACTTTTGGGGCAGCACCAAGGCGGTTCGTCGGCTAAGTGACACCATCTGTATTGAGAATGGACTGTCCATTGTAGAGAATCCGAAACCTCACGGAAAGAGCTATAACAAATGGCTGGGCAATCAGGCAAAGCCCTCTCACCGAGAGCTGCTTCGTGTGGCGATTGACAACGCATTATCACAAAGTCCTGCTGACTTTGAAGAACTGCTGAAGCTGTTGCAAGAGTATGGTTGTGAAGTCTCAAAGCGCGGAAAATCGTATCGACTGAAGCTCTCTGGTTGGGAGAAAGCCGCCCGCATGGACAGTCTGGGCGAAGGATATGGATTGGAAGATTTGCGGGCAGTTCTCTTAGGGAAGAAAGCACATACCCCGCGAAAGAAAACAGTCACACAGGCAGAGCCGCCGAAGGTCAATCTGCTGGTGGACATTCAGGCAAAATTGCAGGCTGGAAAAGGTGCTGGCTATGCTCGATGGGCTAAGGTGTTCAACCTCAAGCAGATGGCGCAGACCATGAATTACCTGTCAGAGCACAACCTGCTGGAGTATGCGGTTTTGGAAGAAAAGGCTGCGGCTGCCACGGCACATCACAATGAGCTTTCGGCGCAGATCAAGGTGGCTGAAAAGCGCATGGCAGAGATTGCTGTTCTGCGTACTCACATCGTAAATTATGCCAAGACCCGTGAGGTCTATGTGGCATACCGCAAGGCGGGTTACTCTAAGAAATTCAGGGAAGAACATGAGGAAGAAATTCTGCTCCACCAGGCTGCTAAGAATGCCTTTGATGAGATGGGAGTCAAGAAGCTGCCCAAGGTCAAAGAGTTGCAGACAGAGTACGCGAAATTGCTGGAAGAAAAGAAAAAGACCTATGCCGAGTACCGGCGTTCCCGTGAGGAAATGCGGGAGCTTTTAACGGCAAAGGCCAATGTAGATCGAGTGCTGAAAATGGAGGTAGAACAGGATGTTGAAAAAGAAAAAGACCACGGCCAGCGGTAAGCTGGTCCTGGTCAAAAGCGTTCGCAGAACGCGCAGCCACAGAATGAAATTCTGTGTTCAAAGGGGCTTGGGGGCGCTGCCCTCAACAAGCAGTTTGTGGCGAAATGGATAGCCACAAGCATTGCTTGCCACAATATGCTGCGCATAAAATGAAAAACTAACGACGGGACGCTTACTGCCTCCTATCGTTAGTTTTCTGTGTTTAAGCGACTTATAAAACCAATCAGCATAATCAAATCGTCATCTGACATCTTTCTCATTCCGTCCAAAGCCTTCTTGATAAGCTGAGGGTTATTCTCCTGTGCATCAAAAAATTGAAGCGGCGTGATTTCAAAATACTCACAGATGTTGAGAAACTGCTTCATAGACGGCATAGAACGCCCGGAAGAAATCGCCTGAATATAGCTTCTGTTCTGCCCTAACTCCATGCTCATCTGATATTCTGAAACACCTTTTTTCAATCGCAATTCTGTGATCCGATTGCGGATAAATTCTTCGTCCATACGCTCACCTCTCTGCACTTTTAGCATAGCAGAAAGCAATTCTTGATACTTCGTATGTGTTGTGTTATAATTTTGTAATATAACCTTTATACGCATTATTATTTGCGTTATTTTTGCTTTATATGCGTAATCAAGGCAGTTATCAAGGGTGATTTGTATGAATCAGTATGCCTGTGCCATTACTGGCCACAGACCAACAAGATTTTGCTTTGGATATAATGAGGAAGATCCCCTATGCCAAAAACTAAAAGAATGTCTCCTGGAGCAGTTTCGGATACTCCATGACGAGAAATTT
>OGHB01000995.1_pt1 | contig 12773 bp, 1 predicted proteins | sample 1571451 | NCBI WGS metagenome assembly OGHB01 (sample SAMEA2582071, study PRJEB24529) | metagenome | biome: Human gut stool | place: China | collected 2011
CCTGCGACCCGTGCAGCGATTCTGGAAAAGCTGGTATCTTCCGGCTATGTGGAACGCAAAGGCAAGCAGATTCTTCCCAGTGCAGAGGGGGTTACGGCAATCGCAAATATCCCGGATTACCTGAAATCGGCAAGCATGACCGCTGAGTGGGAAAATGAACTGCTGCGGATGGAACGGGGCGAAACAAAGCCCGCCGACTTCATGCAGGGTATCGGTGGATTGCTGGAACGAATGCTGGCAGACCTCCGGCAAATTCCGACCGTACAGGAATCACCTATTTATAATAAGGTATCTATCGGGGACTGCCCGGTATGCGGCAAACCCGTCTGTGAGGGCAGACAGAACTTTTACTGTTCTGACCGCGACTGCAAATTTGCCCTCTGGAAAGAAAGTAAATACCTTTCCGGCATGAAAAAGACGCTCACGAAGAAAATGGCAACTGACCTTTTGAAGAAAGGACGCACCCATGTAAAAGACTTCTACTCTGCCAAAAAGGATAAGATCTTTGCCGCAGACCTTGTTATGGCAATAGAAAACGGCAGGGCGCAGTACAGTCTTGAATTTCCGAAAACACCAGCTAAGAAGTAAGGAGGGAACGGTTGGCAAAATTTAACGATATTCGGGAACTTGCCCAGCAGAACGCACGGTGGGTAAGCAATTCTCCGAAAGACTGGATGAACTATCTGGATGTGGCGGCACGGCTGTACCGCTATTCGTTCAAGGACACTCTGCTGATCCATGCCCAGCGTCCTGACGCGACTGCCTGTGCAGAGCTGGAAGTCTGGAACAAGAAAATGAACCGCTGGGTAAACCGTGGCGCAAAAGGCATTGCGCTTTTGGACGATGCCAGCCCACGGGCAAAGCTGCGCTATGTGTTCGACATTGCGGACACGCATCTGGTGCAGGGCGGTAGAACGCCGATCCTCTGGCGCATTGATTATTCGGAACACCAGCAGATGATCCTCGACCATCTGGCAGATACCTATGCACTGACGCAGACGGACAGCATGAATGCTGCGCTGATGGAACTGGCACAGCAGTTGACCGCTGAGAATCTGGAAGAAGCGATGGATGGTCTGGAATATGAGGTGACAGACACATTTCTGGAAGGACTGGACGAAGATAATCTCCGTGTCCGTTTCCGGGAGTTAATGACCAACAGTATTTTCTATACCCTTTCCAGACGCTGCGGACAGGAACCGCTGGAAGTTCTGGACGATGAGGATTTTATCCGTATCGTGGATTTCAACCAACTTCCGGTCTTGACTTTCTTGGGTAATGCTGTTTCGGAACAGTGTGAAGCGGCTCTCCGTGACATCGGACGGAAAATGCAGAAAATTTACCGAAAAGAAGTTACAGAACATCTTGCAAAAACTGCCGACAGCTTGTATAATACCAGTACGGACTTTAACGCATTAAAGCACGAAACCGAAACAAACATCACCGAAGGAGGAAAACCGTATGGAACTGACTTATCACCGCAAGGGGGACTACCTGTTTCCGAACCTGACCGTACAGGACAAGCCGATGAGCATTGGGAAGTACGGGATGCTGCGCAGGACTTATCTGAGGGAGAACAAGAAGAACTGGTATCAGAGTATGCTGATGAGCGGCAGGCTGAATCAGCATCTGGCGCAGATCGACGAGCAGGCAGAGAACCGGATGGAGGAACTGATCGAGAGCCTGAACGAGAAGTATCCGGCTCCGAACAAGGAAACCGAACAGATGGCATGGGTGGCACACCAGAACAATCTGACCGCGATGGCGGAAGAGATCGTGCTGAAGGAATTGGTGTACAACTAACCGCTGACACAACCGAACAGGATTTGAGCGAAGCAGAGGAAGAAATTGCCTCTGCTTTTTCTCTGCCCAGTCTGCCGACCGTGGAACAGCAGATTCGGGCAATCGAAGCCCCGATGCAGGCCCAGTATGCCGATGAGATCACGATTCCGGCAGAAGTTGTGGATGAAATCCTGCGGACGGGAAGCAATCGAAGCAAAAGCCAGCTCCGCCTTATCTATAACTTTATGACCGAACAGACTCCGGAAGAGTATACCGCTTTCGTCAAAAAAGAGTATGGCGAGGGCGGCAAGGGCTTTGAGATCGGTGGCACAAAATATGCGGTCTGGTTCGATGAGTTGGGTATGCAGATTGCCGTTGGCGATACGGTTCGGAACGACCCCAAAAACAAAGCATTTCTGTCCTGGGAAGATGTCAGCTGCAGAATCCATCAGCTTCTGCAGCAGGGAGAGTACGCACCAAAGTCTGTCCTGGATGCAGCCCGTGGCAATGCTCTGCATGAACACGCAGAAGCCCTGAGCTATATGGAACGCGATATGGCAGAGGGTGTGGCAGAGATGGTCTTTGCCGATACGTCCATCTTCTCCGGCGGATACCCGGAACTTACAGAACACCTTGCAAAGCTGCTTGACCAGCCGGAATTTCTGGCTGACCTGAACGAACGTCTTTTGGGACTGGCAGAAGCCTACGCCGAAGATAAAAGCGTGATGCGGATGCCGTTCTATCGCCCGGACAAAGTATCCGAACAGTTTCAGAAGTTTGCCCTCCCGTTCCAGCCGTATCAGGCAAGAGAGGGCTTTCAGTGGAATACGCAGAAAGTCTTTATCACGGACGATGAGATCAATGCTTTTCTTGCAGGCGGCGGGCCGTATTCGGATGGCAGACTGGCAACGTACAGTTTCTTCCTTACCCATACGGAGAAAGCAGAACGCGCGGCATTTCTGAAAGACCGATACGGTGTGGGCGGCAGCAGTCATGCACTTTCCCGTGCAGATAATTCCCATGCCAGCTATGACGGCAGAGGTCTTGAACTGGCACGGGGCATCTATGGAAAGCCGGATGCGCTTGTAAAGCTGAAATGGAATCAGGCGGCTGAACGAGTTGCAAGGCTCATTGACCAGAGTTTGTATCTGAAGCCTGCGGATTACAGCCGGATGCCGAATTATGAGCGTGAGCAGATGGTAAATCGGGTAATCGGCTTTTATTACCACTTGCCCGATGAAGTGGAACGTCCGTTTGAACGGGAACTGCTGAATGAGGATGCCAGAAAGAAACTGCCCACCATGCTGGCTGACCCGGAACAGGCGGTGGAGCTTCTGGAAAAGATGGATGCAGCACTTCTTTCCGTGCCGCTGGATTCCCCGGAATATGCGGAAAAATCAAAGACGCTTGCTGAACTGCACCAGTATGTTGAGGGAACATACACGATCTTCCCGGAAAAGAAAAAGGCTGTTGAGATTTCTGTTTCTGAGACAGGACAAATATCGCTTTTCGATATTTGGGCGCAGGAACAGGAATCGAAAGAGCATTCAACCACCGCAGTGGTTGAAGAACCCCAGAAGCAGGCGGCAAAGTACAGCAGAAATGTCGGGGATTATCTCTATCTGGAAGATGACCGCCTTTATAAAATCGAACGTGTTACGGATTCTCTCATCTATCTGAAAGATATGGAGCGTCCTGCATGGGCGGCGCGGGTGCTTCGACCGAACCAGTATGATGCAGAACTGGCAAAGAATCCGCTGAATGATTATCTTCTGGCAGGGCAGGAATCTGCATTGAAAGATAGTCGCTGTGTTTACAAAGAATGTCTGTATTCCATGCTGGATGCGGTGCAGCAGAGTGAAATCTATCCGTATCTCCGCGACCGCGATGTGGATGCAGACGAAGCGGAAAAGGAACTTCGGAACAAGATTGACGAGCTGTTAGAGCAGAATGCGAAAACTGCTCCGCTGTATCTGGAAGCAAGCCAGAACTGGGAAAACTTCAAAGACTGGTTGGTAGAAGATATTTTCCAGCGCACCTATCAGGACGTTATTACGGACAGACGGGATGCCGTTGCACTGTATCAGGATAGCAAGGACGCACCGCAGTGGGTGCGCGGCATTATGGTTCTGTATGCAGCGGAAGAAAAGGCCGTTGAGCCGACCTTGCAGCCCCTGCCGCTGGATGCCGTAAACGAATATAACGCGCTGAAAGAGCGTTACCCGGATGCTCTGGTAGGCTATGAGCAGTACGGCAACTTTGAGTTCTACGGCGAGGATGCAAAGCACGTTTCAGAACTTCTTGGCAGCAAGCTGTTGGAAAAGGAAACCGCACTCGGCAAGGTTGAGGTGTCTGGTTTTCCACGTGAACAGTGGGCTTCTCAGGCAATGAAGCTCTGGAAGCAGGGGGAGAGCGTCTATCTGTCCGGCCAGCAGGAAGATGGAACCCATGCGCAGACAAAGTATTTCCGCAGAGAGGAATATCTGCCAGTCAATACCATCATTGAACTGGACGATAGAGAGTTCCGTGTGGATTCGGTCAACTTTGAGCAGGGGACGGTCAGCTTGCAGGACATGACCCTTGCGAAAGAAGCCCGGTATCCGATCTTCCGAACGGAACCGCTGGAGTACATTCGGCATCTGTACGAACAGGCCGATGTGCCGATGAAAGAAGCGATAGAAACCACAGTCTTTACTGCTCTACACAATGCTGGTGTGGCTTACGAGGATTTTTCCCCGGAGCAGATGGATGTGATCTATTCGGTGGCAGAATCGGGCGGTGAGTTAGAAGAACTGCTGAATCCCGACTTCTCGCCGGAACAGATGCAGCTGATCGCGGATGTGCAGACCCGGACAGATGCCATCCATCGTTCGGCAGTGGACGATGTTTTGAATCCTCTTACCAGTAAGCCTATGACCCCGGAAGAGGTCAACCATGCACGGCGGCAGCACAACCTTCCGCTGGACAGTGGAGCCGAAACGGAACAGCCTGTACAGCCCAAACAGGAGCCTATGAACTTCCGTATTACGGACGATGATCTCGGCGCAGGAGGAGCCAAGACAAAATTCAAAGCAAACATCGAAGCCATCCGGCTGCTGCAAACGCTGGATGCAGAACAACGGCAGGCAACCGCAGAAGAACAGGAAGTTCTCTCCCGGTATGTCGGCTGGGGCGGCATTCCGCAGGCGTTCGACGAGAAGAATGCGGACTGGGCAAAGGAGTATGCGGAACTGAAATCTCTGCTCCCGGCAGATGAGTACAGCGAAGCGAGGGCATCTACGCTGAATGCTTTCTACACTTCTCCCACGGTAATCAAGGCAATGTATGAAGCCCTTTCCAACATGGGTCTGAGCAAAGGCAATGTACTGGAACCGTCCTGCGGTGTCGGTAACTTCATGGGTCTTGTGCCTGAAAGCATGGAGAACATCAAGATGTATGGTGTGGAGCTGGACAACGTATCAGGACGCATTGCACAGCAGCTTTATCAGAAGAACAAAATTGCAGTGCAGGGCTTTGAAACAATGCAGTTCCCGGACAGTTTCTTTGATTGTGTGGTGGGTAATGTGCCGTTCGGCAATTACAAAGTGCCGGATAAGCGGTATGACCGCCACAACTTTCTCATCCATGATTACTTTATTGCAAAAAGTCTTGACCTTGTTCGTCCGGGCGGCGTGGTGGCGGTAGTCACTTCCAGCGGTACGATGGATAAAAAGGATTCCTCTGTCCGAGAGTATCTTGCCAACCGTGCCGATCTGGTCGGTGCAATTCGCCTGCCAAACAATGCGTTCCAGCGCAATGCGAACACAAGTGTTGTAGCTGACATTTTGTTCCTGCAAAAGCGTGACCGGGCGGCAGTGGAGCGGGCAGAGTGGGTAGACCTTGGCACAACGCCGGAGGGATACCCCATCAACCAGTATTTTGCGCAGCATCCTGAAATGGTGCTGGGTGAGATCACGACTGAAAGTACACAGTACGGCAAACAGGAAACCACGGTCAAGCCCATCGAGGGCGCAGACCTTGCACAACAGTTGAAAGCAGCCGTTGAGAACATCCATGCGGAAATCACTGAGCCGGAAATCACGGACGATGAACTTGACCAGAACGCAGAACCACTTCCGGCAGACCCAAACGTGAAGAATTTCAGTTACACCAATGTGGACGGACAGGTCTATTACCGTGAAAACTCCTATATGAACAAGGTTGACCTGCCTGCGTTCACGGCAGAGCGTGTGCTGGGGATGATTGCCCTGCGGGAAACCACACAGAAATTGCTGGACTGCCAGTTGCACGATGGTACGGATGCCGAAGTGGAACTGCTGCAAGGAAAGCTGAAAGACCAGTATAAGCGGTTCACAGCGCAGTATGGTCTGATCAACAGCACCGCCAACAAACGGGCATTCCGGCAGGATAGCAGCTATTGTCTGCTGGCATCTCTTGAGATTCTGGACGAGGATAAAAACCTCAAGCGGCTGGCAGATATTTTCACGAAACGCACTATTCGCAAGCCGGAACCCGTCACCTCTGTGGATACTCCGAGTGAAGCCCTGGCACTCTCCATTGGAGAAAAAGCAAAGGTCGATGTGCCGTTTATGGCAGAACTTTGCGGAAAGACAGAGCAGGAAGTGACCGAAGAACTGGCAGGTGTTATCTTCCGAAATCCTGTCACACAGGCGTGGGTGACGGCGGACGAATATCTGTCCGGCAACGTCCGGGAAAAGCTGGCAACGGCAGAAACCTTTGCCGCAAACCACCTGGAGTATCAGGTCAATGTTGAGTATCTCAAGCGGGTACAGCCGAAAGATTTGAATGCTTCGGAGATTGAAGTGCGGCTTGGTGCAAACTGGATCAAGGCAGAGTACATTACGGACTTCATGGAGCAGGTGTTCAAAACGCCGAGTTACTACATCGGAAGTTCCATCAAGGCAACCTATTCGGAAATCAGCGGCGCATGGAACATCAGCGGAAAGTCACTTGACCGGAGTAATCCCCGTGTGACGAACACCTATGGCACAATGCGGGTCAACGGCTATCGGCTGCTGGAAGATGCACTGAATCTCCGGGACACCAAAATTTACGATACCATCTATGAGGATGGAAAAGAAAGGAGAGTGCTGAACAAAAAAGAAACCATGCTGGCGCAGCAGGCACAGGAAGCAATTCGGGATGCGTTCAAGCAGTGGATTTTCAAGGATTTAGACCGCAGAGAGGAACTTTGCAAGGTCTACAATGAGCGGTTCAATGCGATTCGTCCCCGTGAATACGATGGCAGTCACATCAAGTTCGTGGGCATGACCCCGGAAATCAGCCTGATGCCGCACCAGAAAAATGCAGTGGCGCATATCCTGTATGGCAATAATACGCTGCTGGCGCATTGTGTGGGTGCTGGCAAGACCTTCCAGATGATCGCTGCCGGCATGGAAAGCCGCCGTCTGGGTCTGGCGCAGAAGAATCTTTATGTCGTGCCGAACCATCTGACGGAACAGTGGGGTGCAGACTTCCTGCGGCTGTATCCGAATGCCAATGTGCTGGTGGCAACGAAAAAGGATTTCGAGCCATCCAACCGAAAGAAGTTCTGTTCCCGGATTGCCACGGGCGATTATGATGCTGTCATTATCGGGCATTCGCAGTTTGAGCGGATTCCGCTTTCCCCGGAACGGCAGAAATCCATGATCGAGCGGCAGATTCAGGACATTACCTTTGCGATTGCAGAAGCAAAGGCAGAGGACGATGGCAAGAGTTTCACGGTCAAGCAGATGGAGAAAACAAAGAAAACCTTGCAGGCAAAACTTCAGAAGCTGAACGACCAGAGCCGCAAGGATGATGTAGTTACATTTGAGCAGCTTGGTGTTGACCGCCTGTTTGTGGACGAGAGCCATTTTTATAAAAATATGTTCCTCTACACAAAAATGCGGAACATCGCTGGTATTGCTCAGACCGATGCACAGAAGTCCTCGGATATGTTTGCAAAATGTCAGTATCTCGATGAAATCACTGGCGGCAAGGGTGTGACCTTTGCAACAGGTACGCCTGTATCGAACAGCATGGTAGAGCTGTATACCATTATGCGCTACTTGCAGTATGACACCTTGCAGAAACTTCATCTTGGACATTTCGATAGCTGGGCGGCTTCGTTTGGCGAAACCGTAACGGCAATCGAATTGTCCCCAGAGGGAACGGGCTACCGTGCAAAGACGCGGTTCGCCCGGTTTTTCAATCTCCCTGAATTGATTTCACTGTTCAAGGAGTCCGCAGACGTACAGACGGCAGATATGCTGAATCTGCCTGTGCCAGAAGCAGAGTACATCAATGAGGTGCTGAAACCCAGTGAAACGCAGCAGGAAATGGTGAGCAGCTTTGCCGACCGTGCAGAGCGTGTGCGGAACGGAAATGTCGATCCGAGAACCGATAATATGCTCAAAATCACGAACGACGGCAGAAAACTGGCCTTGGATCAGCGGCTTATCAATGACCTGCTGCCGGATGAGCCGGAAAGTAAGGTCAACCTCTGCGTGGAGAATGCCTATCAGGTATGGGAAGAATCCACGCCCGACAAATCCACCCAGTTGATTTTCTGCGACTTATCGACCCCGAAAGCAGACGGAACATTCAATGTGTACGATGATGTCCGGGAAAAACTGGTGGCAAAGGGAATCCCCCGTGAGGAGATTGCTTTTATCCATGAGGCAAATACCGAAACCAAAAAGGCAGAACTGTTTGCAAAGGTGCGCTCCGGTCAGGTGCGTATCCTGCTTGGTTCGACCCCAAAACTTGGTGCTGGTACAAACATTCAGGACAGGCTGATTGCCCTGCATCATCTGGACTGCCCGTGGAAGCCCTCTGATCTGGAACAGCAGGAAGGACGCATTCTTCGTCAGGGAAACCGCAACCAGAAAGTGAAGATTTTCCGTTACGTCACAGAAAATACGTTCGATTCGTATATGTGGCAAATTCTGGAAAATAAGCAGAAATTCATCTCGCAGATCATGACCTCGAAATCTCCTGTTCGTGCCTGCGATGATGTGGACGATACCGCGCTGACCTATGCAGAAATCAAAGCGTTGGCAACGGGAAATCCCTACATCAAGGAAAAGATGGATTTGGATATTCAGGTCAGCAAACTGAAGCTGATGCGGGCCAACCACACCAGTCAGATTTACAGTCTGGAATCGGATATTGCACGGCGGTATCCGGCAGAGATCACGGCAGCGAAAGAGCGCATAGCAGGTCTGAAAGCTGACCTTGCAGTGGCAAAGCCGTTGCTGGAACAGGATAAGGAGAAGTTCTCCATCACGGTGGAGGACAGGGTTTATACCGACCGCAAGGAAGCAGGCTCGGCAATTCTTGCCGCCTGCGCCGCAATGAAAATTGCTAAGACAGAGGGACAAATCGCAGATTTGGGAGGGTTTGCAATCAGTTCCCGGTTTGATGCGTTCGCCCAGACATTCAAGCTGACCATCAAGCGGCAGAGCAGTTATACGATTGAACTTGGCAGTGATCCGGCTGGCAATATCCAGCGTATTCTCAATGCGCTGGCATCTATCGAAAAGACACTGCCGCAGGTGGAGCGCAGATTGGAAACCTTACAGCAGCAGTTGGCAGAAGCAAAGGAAGAAGTGCAGCGTCCGTTCCCGCAGGAAGCGGAACTGAACGAAAAATCTGCACGGCTTGCAGAACTGAATGCCCTGCTGGACATGGATGAAAAGGGGGATGATGCGGCTCTTGGCATGGATGAGGAAGTAACGGATAGCGAATTTCCTGCGCCGAAACGTGAGATTGAGCGGAGCGCAGACAGCGTAAAACGTCCGTCGATCCTTGCACAGCTTCACGAAAAGCAGGCAGAACGCATGGCAGAGCCGAAACCGCAGAAAAAGAAAAGTCACGATATGGAACTGTAACTGAGAATGCCCCGTCAGATCTCCGAAAGGGAATCTGATGGGGCAGATTTTGTAAAGGAGGGCATGAATGGCAGATAAGCGGGCAGACCAGCTCAAAAAAATCACGGAACGGTTGGAACAGGGCGTAAAGGACATTTTTACTTCGGAAATGTATACGAAGTACCTGCTCACAATGTCGAAGTTCCACAATTATAGCTTCAATAATACACTGCTGATCGCAATGCAGCGTCCAGATGCTACGTTGGTGGCTGGGTACAATGCCTGGAAAAATAAGTTTAACCGCTATGTGAAAAAGGGCGAAAAGGGCATCCAGATCATCGCGCCTGCTCCGGTAAAGGAACGGGAAGAACGTGAGAAAATCGACAAGGACACCGGGCTTACGGTGCTGAATGAGAACGGAGAACCGGAAATCGAAGTGGTGGAGAGGGTGATTCCACGGTTCCGGGTAACAACGGTTTTCGACTATGCCCAGACAGACGGAGAACCGCTGCCTACGCTGGAAGTGAATGAACTTACCGCCCGTGTCAAGGATTATACCCTGCTGAAAGAGGCAATCGAACAGGTATCTCCTGTGCCAATTCGTTTTGGAGAGATCGAGGGCAGCGCAAAAGGCTATTACAGCCACATGGACAAAGAAATCTGTGTTCGTGCCGATATGGGTGAGAGCCAGACCATCAAGACGATGATCCATGAGGTTGCTCATGCCATGCTGCATGACAGCGACCAGATGAAACAGCGCGGCGAGGAAAAAGACCAGCTTACCAAAGAAACAGAAGCGGAGAGTATTGCATTTACAGTTTGCTCGGCACTTGGCATTGATACTTCGGACTACTCATTTCCGTATGTGGCAAGCTGGGCAAGCGGCAAGGAACTGAAAGAATTGAAAGATTCGATGGATACGATTCGATTGACCGCTGCTGATTTTCTTGAAAAACTGGAAACGGCGGTGGCAGAAAGGAGTGTGGAGCGCATGACGGCGATGGAATATGCTGAAAAGCTGATTGCGGACAAGGAACGGGACAAAACCGTTTTTGACAACAGCCAGCGAAATCTCATTGTAAACTTTGCTTACAAGCTGGATGACCGGGCGGCAACGGAAGAACTGGCGAATAATCTGGCGGCTGCGGTTGTGGCAGAAAACACGGAAGAAATCAATCGCCTGATGTGGGAAGCAGAAGAGAAAATCGAAAATCTGCCGGATGGCATGATCGGTCTTTCGGAAATGCACGAATATGGGTATCTGAAAGATGATGTTCTGCCGCTGACAAAGGAAGGCGCACGGGAGTGGCATCGGCTGGGCGAACGGATTTATCCGCTATTTCAGGATGGTACGGCAGGAGATTTCGCCAGTCAGGAAGAGATCGAACAGCATGATGGCATTTTCGGAATCAAGGCTGACGCATGGAGTGCAATTTTGCTGGAAAAGAACGAAGAGTATCTGGAAGATGAGTATGCCCGCCCGGACGCTGCACTGACGGTGATAAGCCGGGAGCAGGCTCTGCGGCTGTTTGATGAGGGCAAGCAGATTTATCTTATCCGTATCAGCCCGTGGCCGGTTCTTGTTACAGGGCGTGAAGAAATCGAGCGTGGAAGTGACTATTTCCAGATTGCCAAGGAGGATTTGGAAAAGGACAAGCAGAAAACAATGGAAAACGGCGAGAAAGCACCCGTTGAAAAGCTGGCAGTAGACCTTGACGATTTCGCCTTTGACTTCGATTTCTACCACTATAAAGATAGCGTGGAGGATCGGGAACAGGCAGTTGAAGCACTGAAAGAACAGATTCAGGCTGGGGATGTTCAGCCGATCAGGGAATGGCTGCAAGCCGCAGTGGAGGAATCAGAGGGAGAGTCCGCAGAAAAGGCGGCAGAGCTGATAACCCGGCTGGATGCGTTGGTCAAGGAGCAGAAGCTGCTTTCTGGCAGCGAAAAGCAGTTTGGCATCTACCAGATCACTGCCCGTGACCAGGAACACGACTACCGCTTTATGAATCTGGACTTTGTAAAGCGGCACGGGATGGAAGTAAACCGTGCAGACTATGAACTGGTCTATACCGCGCCTCTTACGGAAAAAGATACGCTGGAAGCTATTTATGAACGCTTCAATATTCAGCGTCCGGCGGATTTTACCGGGCATTCGCTTTCTGTCAGTGATGTAGTGGTGCTGAACGATGGCAAGTCGATCAAAGCCTGCTATGTGGACAGCATCGGCTTTGCAGAGCTGCCGGATTTTTTCAAGGAAAGGAAGATGGATTTGCAGAAAGAAACGATTCTGGATGAACAGTTGCAGGAAATTGAAATCTTTGATAAGCCCGGTCTTTTCAGCAACGGCAGACTGCGGGATGAAGATGTACCGGAGGGATTGTACCGCTATGACCTGCGTGGGTCGGACTATGATCCGGGACAGCCGATTCTGGTGGAGAAAACGGTAATTGTAAACCATGCGGCATCCGTCCTGATGGCAGAAGAACTTGACCTTGGTGCAGACGGTCGGCTGGAACTGGGTGAGGAAGGCCTGAACTTCACGGGTGGATTGCTGACCGTCCGGGAGTTTATGAAAGAGCAGGAAGAGAAAAATAATGGACTGCTTCACGGTGATTCCTATAACATTACGGTCGAGGGTCATATTGGCACATGGTATGCGATTGACGAAACGGAGGTCAACGGCGAGAAGTTCTTCCTGCTGGAGCATGAGGAATACGGGGATGAAGCTGCCTGCGTTGCGGTCAATGAGCAGGGAAAACTGGTGGCAGAAGATTTGTGGAACGGCTTTGATGAGGATTTCCAGGATGCCGTAAAGGAGTATTTTGCAGAAAAGAATCCGACTTTCCAAAAAGAAGAGCAGGCTGTGCCTGTGGCGGAGAAAAGCCGCGCGGATGATTCAGATGTTCCGGTCTATTACGAATCTTTTGCCTATGCAGCAGAGAATGGCGAGGTGGATTTGTACCGCATTTCCAGACAGCTCAATGAAGAGTGCAGAAACGCCATTGAAGAAGCGATTGCAGACAACTTCGACGGAATGAACCTTGCAGATGATGCTACGAAGTCCGTCGTTGAACAGTTTGGCATGGAGCGCATGGGCTATATTCTGGCGTACAC
>OGHB01000999.1_pt1 | contig 12708 bp, 10 predicted proteins | sample 1571451 | NCBI WGS metagenome assembly OGHB01 (sample SAMEA2582071, study PRJEB24529) | metagenome | biome: Human gut stool | place: China | collected 2011
TCAAGAAGCTGGAAGCTGGTGACAGGAACATCTACCGTGAGTATATAGCCTTCTGAACTCCAAATTCCCAACGGGTATTTTTTACAGAGGTGGAAGGAATGGTGACATAAGCTGTTCCGGCGTCTTCGTATGGATCATTCAGATGGATTCCTTCTTTAGAATTGATGGTGAATTTGTCCATCTCTCCTTCCCAGGGAAGTTCGGAGGTAACTGTATCCTCTCCCTCTGAATCTCCTTTTTCTTCGTCATTAGCAGGGAGCGAACAATTATAGAACAATATGATGAAGATACTTAGGAAAGTAAATGCTTTGTAAACTTTCATACGGTTTTTAATTTGAGTTTTTTCGTTTTACCGTATTTGTTTGTGTATAATGCAGAAGCAATTGCGGTCTGAATATTTGAATGAGTCGGCAAAGATAAACTTTCTTGCCGGAAAAAGCCCATACTTACAGAAGAAAAGATTGTAATTCTTTTTGTTTCCTATACACGCATGGGAAGAAAACAGTAAGGGACTACCCTAAGTCATATTTAATAGATTGACTTTTGATAGTCCCTTACAACTGTTACATTCAATATGGGAATACTATTCGAAACGTGGCATTACATATTTATCAGTATAAGATGTGAAAGTAATACCGGGCATGGAATGAGTAGACGATGCGTTCTCTAATTTTTTAATCAATGAATAATCGTCGGCATTCAATGCGTAATAATTATCAGAGGTCGGAGTAGTCACACGTACCGTCCAATCGAACATATTACCGATAATGGTTAGTGCATCCGTTTCGGGATTGAATACCGGGATTCCTGTTTTTACGATTTCATACGTCCGATTCTGCAACACATAGAAGGCGTTGTTGACATCGGTCATAAAAGCAAGCGTCTTTTTGTTTCTGAACTCGGTCAGATACAGATGCTTTAACGTCAGTCCTTCAGGCAAGGTGATGGCACGGACATACGGACGCCCTTTCACCTGTTTCAGATGAAACAGACGGCGGTCGGCATCCAATAGAAGATAACCTTCGTCATACTCCTTTTTCACCGTCGGATTTCCTACAATCTCCGTTGCCGGGAAACGAAAATCTTTCTTAGTCATAGCTTCGGTAAACTGAAGACTCTTGTCTTCCTTTACGCTGTTGGAGGCCATGTCGATGAATTCGATCCCTTTGGAGGTGATACGAAATACGTCATCCGGCATTTTTAAGTCCACACGTCCTGACATGGATTCCATCAGAGGATGAAGTCCGATGGAAGGCGCATTGATATCCGAAGGTACACTGCGGAAGTTGAAATTCTCCGTCTGTACCATTTTAGGAGTTACTGCTATCCCTTTAATGGTATCCGGAAAACGCTCATCGGACATCAACTGACGAAAATAAAACATAGGCAGGATACTGTCGAAAGCTGCTTCCGAATAAATATTACCTGCCAAGTCGCGACGCACGCTTCCCTTTCCCTCTTCCTGTCCCATCTGTGCGAAATCGCCAATGACGAAACTATATAGGGTAAAGGGAGTCTTCTCCGGCTTTACGACAAAGAAATTGTAACACCAAGGCAACTGCCAAAGAAGCAGGAAAGCGATGGTTACATATAATAGTATGGTACTGAAACGTCTCATTTCTCAATCTTTTAATTTTTAATCTTTAATTTTTAATTGTTTAGTCCTGCTTTCCGGCCTTAAATCGTACGATAGAAAGCCACGAGAAAGAAGCTGTCAACAAAGTATAAACCACTAAATAAGGGAGGAACTTGTTGTATGCTTCCGGTGTGGGCGACAGAAAGAAGATCCGGAGTAACAATACAGCGATAATGAGATTCAGAATACGACGTTTCCATGCCGGTTCAAGGCAGATCCATGCGACGAGCAGGTAGCCGGAAATCCCGGCAAGATACCACGTTAAAGCGGTGAGCAATATGTGGTTCTTCAGTTCATGGGCAAGTATTCCGTTCAGGTATACTTCCATCAACAGGAAATTAGAAGCAAAACAGACAAGAATCAATATGAGTCCGGAGAGTAACATATTGCCCGTCATTTTTAGTTCCGGATAAGGCAGATGGAGAGTCAGTTTCAAACATTTGCGTTGCATCTCGGGGACAAACTGCACGATTGCCATCAGGATTCCGGCAATCAGGGGGATATATTGCAACATATCAATGAAGATAACATCGCGTTGCAGCATGACTTCCCATACATGAGCAGCCCCTTTCATTTCTACCACCCGGTTGATGCGAAGCATACAATAGCCTGTAAAACCGAGTGTGGCGAGCACGGCAAGCAGAAAATACCACCGTGTCTTTATCCATTCTTTATAAAATATAGCGTACATTTTTGAGGATTTATGATTTATGAATTATGATTTGTGGGTTACGAGTAGCCAATTTTTATTCTTAATTTAATCAGTATTTGCCTGTCAGGCCGATAAATGCATCCTCCAAATTTACCTGTTCACTATGAAAATTAGTGTAAGGCACTGACATTGATTTCAGTTTTGCTTCTGTCTCTGTCGGTTGCAGGAAGGAGAAGGTCTCCAACTGGTTTCGCATGACAGAAGGATGATAGAAATCATCAGACGCAGGAAGTTCATAACCTTCGGGAATAGTGAAAGTGTAGCGACGTCCTTTTTCCAGTAATTCGACGATTGGTTTCTGAATCAGTATCTTTCCGTAGTCCATGATAATACAGTCATCAACGAGTCGTTCCATATCCTGAATGATATGTGAGGTCAGGAAGACGGTTTTCCCTTCCGAGCGGGCATAGTCACGGAGATAGTCGACAAACAAGCGGCGGTAACCGGGATCGAGTCCGAGTGAGAAGTCGTCCAATACTAGAAGTTCCGGGTTTTGTGCAAGGATAAGTCCGAGGGCAACTTGTGAACGTTGTCCGCAGGACATACGCGAGATACGTTGTCCGGGAGCGACTTTCAACTTATTCATCAGTTCATAGTACGCTTCCTTTTTCCATTGACCGGGGTAGAAAGCTGCGTAGAATTTCTCTATCTCGGTGATGGTCATGAATTGATATTGCACATGACCTTCGATGAGCAGTCCGATATTGCGACGCAGAGCCGGTGCCATTGTCTGAATCTCCTGTCCGAAGATGCGACATTCTCCCGAACGGGGTTTCAGGTAACCGCTCAAGATATTGATAGTGGTGGTCTTGCCCGTACCGTTCTTTCCCAACAGTCCCAAGATGCGTCCTTTGGGTACTGTGAAACTAAGATTTTCGTAAATCAACCGTTTGCCGTAATAGTGCGTCAGATTGTTACATTCGATAATATGTTCCATTTGATTTTATCTGTTATTCTATTCAAAAGAAGAAAAGGAAAAGAATGGGAATCAAGATTCCGACAATGACTTCGATCCCTCCTCTGCCGATAATGCCCTTATTCCCTTTCAGCATGATAATGCCGGAGAGAGTAATGATAATAAGAGCGATGGCGAAAATATCAGCAAAGTAAGTCCACCATTGTCCCGGGTTGTAATGTAAGCGGGACATTGCTCCGATAAGCGGGCGGCGGGTGACGGATTCATATACCGCTTCTCCTGTCTTCACGTTTACCAGGAGATTGGAGCCGCCTTTCAGGAATACTTTCATTACGTCCGTTTTCGGGAAGTAATATTTGGTATAGTTGCCGCTTTCTCCCAATGGTTCCAGGAGAGTGAGCACTTTCTCCTTATTCATTCCTGCTTTATCCGGTAGCTTTTCTGCTATCTTATACTCTTTCCGTGTGATGGAGAAGTTCGGATTAATAGTGTCACGGTGATTCATTACAATTCCGGAAATGGCATATATCAATACCATTCCGGAAAAGAAAAATGATAAGTCACGGTGTATGAGCCGACTCCACTTACGGATGTTACTACTCCACTTCATACGAGTCAGCTTCCATGAAATAGAAAGATAAATACTCTTTTCCTGTTTCTGCCTTGCGGTCGGCTATTTTTGCACGGAAATCTGCAATGCGGGCTTCAGGGCTGTTGGCTGTTTCACCACGTGCTTTCTTTTCAGAGTCGCATCCGGCTTCACCGGTTCCGTGTTTCTCGGCAGCCTGTGCTTTGAGTTGCGCTTCCCAGTTCTGGAGGTAGGCTTCGTCAATGCGTTGTTCTTTCAGTGTTCCGGTAACACGAACGATGGAGTTCACGCATTTAGGATCGAATGCTCCCAAAGTGCCCGCTTCTACACGGATCACTTGGGTATCGTCGCTACCCATCAGGAAGATTTTCTTTGCGCCATGTTTGCAGGTATGTGTGCAGACGCCTTCAATGGTCACTTCTTGTCCTGCAAGGCTTTCGGCATTGGCAAGAAGAGAATCAATTTCCAAGGCGGAAGATGCAGACTGTTCTGTAGTTGCTTCTGATGCGCTTTTCTGTTGTTTGTTACCACATGAAGTTCCGATAAAAGTCATTGCCACGATGGCAATTGCGATTGTTAGCTTTTTTGTTTTCATTGTTATTGCTTCGTTTTTATATAGTTTGTAATCTGTTTTTCGTTTGTTTATAGCTTATCGTAGTTCGCCTTACGGGCGAGGGGAGTAGCCTTACTTGAAACTTTTAGTTTCCCAGTGTGAAACTGGTAGTTTCAAACCTTGAAACTGTTGGTTTCTCACCGAGAAACTAAAGGTTTCAAGGCATGAAACAAATATTAGTCTTTTAGTTGCCGGCTTGATCCCTTATGCAACGAACTTGCATACCGGCTTTAATGCTAACATAAGATAATGATAATCTGCCTTCCGGATACTTGGTTGCATTGATTGTACTCATTAATCCAAAGAACTGTATATTGGTTAGTAGGCCGCTGGTACTATTGTATATGGGTTTGTAGGCGGTCGAAGTCATGAGATAATTCATTGCCGGTTTTCCATGCCACGCAGCTTGAATCTTGGCGTCATCTGCTATTGCAGTTTTTTGGTAGCTGCCGGCGCCTGTAAGACTTGTTGCCATACGAACACCGGAGAATTGGTAATTGAATCCTGCATCCATCAGTGATGATATTTTGGCTCCATCATAAGCTGTATCATAAAAAAGAGCTTTATCACCATCAGCCGGTACCTTGCCGTCGGCATCATTCGTTGTTTTTCCTACCAGATTAAAGTACTCCAGACGTGTCGGTATGTGCCATCCTTTCGGGCAGATTCCTTGTGCTCCTTCAAAGGAGGTCAGATTACTATCAGTAATTTCTTTACCACCCAGTGCAGCCTGGAAATCATATAGATAACCTAATTCTTTTATGGCACTTTCTTTTGTTGTAGCTACGGTTGCACCGTCGGCTGTGATTTCATACGGATACCAAACATGGCTATCAGCAGTTGGATCACTTGAAGGAGTATACCCTTTCGGTAAATAAATAAGCGGTTCAGCCATCCATGTCGTACCGTTTGAGAGAGTTACAGTCTTATATTTTACATTATCATACAGGAAATAGTTCTGATCGAGATGTTCCTCGAAAGGAATCTCATTATCAGCTCCAATTTCACCCTCATCTGTCCAGTTTTCAATGTCACCACTAAGTTTGACTTCTATATCGTCAGGTAACACGCGAATGTTCACACTGTATTGTCCTCCTTGTGCCAAAGTGGTAGATGTGAGCTTCTGTGACAAGGTCTTGCCGTCAGATGTTGCTACTTCAAGCGTCAAGGCTACTGTTTGGGGAACGATAATGGCGCGGTATGTCTCATTCGCTTTAACGGCTTGTGCAACAATGCTTGTTGCGGAGGCGTTTGCATCAGCAGTCACTGTGAGAGCACTCAAATCAAGAGTTGCAGTCGGGATGGAACCTTTCAATGCGATAGACGAGATGTTAGCTTCTACTTCCTTTGTTACATTAATCACTAATTTAGTAAACATGTGTTTGAAGTTCATGCTTATAACGTTGGTAGTCGGAAGTACATCCGATTTCTTTGCTGCCATAAAATCTGACGCTCCATATCCACTAGTCTGATCGGTTTCAACAGTAAATGAAGCCGGAGTATTACCCTCCTTATAGGGATAATAGGCTACTATTTGCGATTTGTCATTTCCTTCCGGGTACCAGAGTAAATCGCCTGCAAATACTCCGTCATTGTATGTCATCTGTTTATTCTCTGCATATACGAAGTCACCGTTTTGGGTGATTGTAACACCGATTTTATCTCCGGTCTCAAAGTTAACTTCCGTAGCACGTGTAATAATAGGAGAGATAGTAATGCGACTGTTTGCAGGAGTCGTAGCTTCGTTCTCTTCCTGTTGGCAAGATACCAAAAGCGCTGCTGCGAAGATAAATGTCAAACTCTTTTTCATTGCTTAATAATTTAGTTTATTTATATTCATTGTTTTCAAAAAGTATATCCTAATTTGATAGTCTCGTTCCAACGGTTCGAACCATCTATATATTGCAGGTTGAAACCGTGCGTATAACTACCTTCTACTTCCGCATAAATTCCATAGTTGAAATGATAGCGCAATCCGAGATGAAATGTCGCTTGTGGGGCGGTTGCATATTCATTTTTCAGATTGTAATAATCAGTCAGCCGATAAGGCGGATCACCCGGTTCCGTATCTGTTGCCGTAGTCCTGTTTTTCTCGGTAAAGTTTCCTATGGCAAAGGATGCAGCCGCTTTCAGGTCGAGTTTCCCTAGATGAAATACGCTGGAGATATAAGTCTGGCTACAAATCATCTTTTCCGAAACCACATAAGGATACATCTGTGTGGTCAGTCGTCTGAATGTTGATATATTCGTTCCCAGGCGAAGTTCCGTGCGGGGACTAATCAATTCATATTCGGGATTAGCAGAGAAAACATCCTGCTCAAAAATACGATTGGAACCGTGTACGTGAGTGGTCGTTATCCCGTTCACAGTTTCTTTGGTTATCACATTTTCGTTGTTGACCAGATGTGACCATTGCAAGTTCAGTCGCAGAAAATGCTCTTTCTTTCCCTGTTTGAAATGATAACTCAAATGGGAGGTAATTCGGTGGGTTGGAAATTTAAACCAGATAGCATCTCTTTCACCGGCAGAACCTGAAGAATATGTGTATTCTGCATCTCCGTAAAATCCTTTCCATTGAAGTTGCACGGCTACCCCGTTCGACAATTCTTTGATGGGGAAACCGTTGACACCCGATTCACTAAGATGGATTCCACTCCCGTCCCATGCCTCGTAAGCTCCATACATAAGTCCTTTATCCAGAAAAGCATTGTAAGAGTTTTCGGCTGTACCGATGACTTCTGCTTTTACTGATTCGCTATTTTTGCCGAGAATATAGGAAAAGCCGATCGCCATATCTCCCGAATGATACATGATGCTGGGGGCTATTTTCAAATCCAGTCGGTAATTGGTATGCCGCAAGTCCTTTCGTTTGGAATAGTTGGAAGCGGCAAAGTCTATCTTTCCTCCTAATCGCCAGTTGGGTGAAATATCAGTTGCAATACCACCCATGAAAGTGTAAGTTTGCAAGTCTTTACGTCCGGGTGTGAACTCCAGGAGGTCTACGGGATAAAATCCTGGGTGGATAAACATCGAACCGCTCATATCCTTGCCTGAAGTATGATCGAATGAGAACGAACCCGTCAGTGAATAACCTTTCAGATGAGTGATGGACTTTGCTACCGCTCCGGCACTCCATGCTTCTTTTGCTTCGTAATAGTTGCGGAAATCACCGTGGTTATTCTTTCCGTACAGTTCGGCATAGGAAGCAGAAATACTGTCCATCATGATACCTGTGACATTTGTCCCGGCATTCCAGGAGTTACGCCGTTCGATGATGTCATAAGTCTGCGCCGAAACTCCGGATGTCAGACATAGGATCCAAAGGCCTGTTATATATATTTTCTTCATCTCACTCATGCAAAGATTGTTTTTCCCGTTCATAAAAATCGGTAGAAGAGTTGTTTGTATCTACCAGTACTTCGTAACCCGCTTCCTGTGTCGCTTCTTCATCCACATGACGGTATAAACTGCGTCCGTTGTATGTGGCACTTTGAGTGACATATCCCGCATCGATGGATGGAGAAATACGCTTTTTATTGTTGGAAGAACCGCCATAATATACTTCCGTGCCATCAATCATCCAGTCAAGTGGTATCGCTATCACCTGATCCGTAGTGCTTCCCGGTTTTTGTATGACGCTTCCCTCTTTTAGAACGAAGTCCTGTATCGTGGTATCCTTGGCTTTAAAAATAACCGCGGCAGGAGAAAATATCGAGAATGAATAGGCGTTCGCCTGACCAGTCTTCAACACTACGTTCAGGTAATGATCCGGTGTGATCTGGTCGCCCGGAGCCGGATGATACTGTGTGTTCGGAAAATAAACATTATTATAGCATACAAAATATCCGGGTTTGTTCAGGTTGACAGATTGCGGATATTGTGCCGCATGGTCAACCGCTCCGTTGATGGCAATCACTGCATCTTCTCCCGGCTGAAGCGGGAACGTTTTACCGGTACCGCCAAATTGCCAGATACACTGAACGATGGGAGCAAAGTCCTTGAAGATGGTTGCTCCGGTTACTTCATCCTGTGTCACCCATACATTAGTGGCTTGTGAATTGTAAGGGTCGAGTGCTCCGAAGCATAAACTATCCAGATATTGCACTTCCGAGTCGTTATTATGCAGGATAATGTACTTGTCGGACTGATAATTTCCTTCCAGCGGTAACTTTGTGCATCCTCCGCAGTAAATCTCTTTAATAATGATCGTCCCGGCCTTGGAATGAATGAGCGGGAGATTAAGAGATATGTCTCCGCTGGTTAGTTTGACATTATCAGCTAATCCGTTGAAAATATCCTTTCCGCCTTTGTCGCTGACTTGTACGCGGTATATACCTTTGGTCAAAGAGAATTGCGCCACTCCATTCTTGTCGGTTTTAGCCTTGTAAGAATTTCCACGGTCGACATCTTCAATCTTTACGGTCACTCCTTCCCGGAGATGATCCGTGTATCCGTCCGGATATACGGCAGTAACCTGCAGGCTGTGCAACTGGTTGTCATACGGATTCTCTTTATCGATATCTGTGCATCCCGCAAAGATGCCAGTCACTGTTAGTAATAATATGTAGATGAATTGTTTCATATAGTTAGAATTTGATACGGCAAGTAAGTCCATAATAGAAATCCGGGGTGAAGAGAGCGCTTACACCCGTTGCATGAGATTTTACATAAGGCCGTGAGTTGGTGAAATTAATCGCATTGAGAGAAAGAGATACATAGTCTCCAATCTCTTTGGTGATATTGATATTGGCAGAAAAATAAGGATCATATCCGTCTGCTGCAAATGTATAGGCATTGCCCGATTTGCGTATCAGGTAGGAGAATTCCGGATTCGCGGCTTCCGCTGATGTGAAAGGATGCATCTCATTATTCAGGTCGAGGTATGCTACCGGCCAGATAGCGGTATAAGAGTTACCGTCATAGATACTTCCCCCGGTTTGGGTATTACTGCTTTCGCTCACATTGAAAGCATATTCTTTTCCTTGATACTCGGAGATGTTCTGCGAACGCTTCACAAGCGAAGCTTCCAGTCGGCACGAGATAATCAGTCTGGCTTTCGGAATACGGGTGATGGCTGTGATATTGGCATCCAGCGAGTGGGTACGCTTGCCGTTGGCAGTAGTCGATAAGTTGTCGCCGTTGGCGTAGATACCTACATATTGGTAAGAACGATTGGCAAGACTGGTGTGCGACCATCCATTCTGATAATAATACGATAAAGAGTTGTCGATGTATTTCGTATAAGTATAAGCGGCATCTACCCGGAATTGCGTGCGAATCGGAGTAATTTCCGGGAAATCAACAATCATTTCCGCTCCGCGACGAATCACGTCCATTCCATTGTCGGGAGAAGTTGACTTTACAAAAGTCTGGTCGGTCACTTTGACATCCATAGGAGTCCAGTAACTGGATGCATTGTCGCGTATGTAAACCATCCCTGTCTGGTTATCTACATTGATTTGCGGGTTAGTCGGCATCGTGAATCCATCCGGCAATTGGAGCACATCATAGGAGAACGGAGTATAAGTACTTGCGTATTTATACGGCAGCTTGGTACGGTTGAAATAACCGACTAATGAAATTCTGGTACGGGCAATGTTGACGTCCAGACCGATTTCTGCGTTCTGATTCCGTTGCCAGCGTAGATTCTCATTGTGCAGTAATGTGTAGGGCTGGCTGTAATAGATATAAGATGATTCATTGTTATTATAAGAAAAACCGAATGTCTGTATGTCCCGGTATTCCTGTTTGGGGTACAAGGTATAGAAAGAGGGAAGCTTTTCAGTGATTCCCCAACCGCCACGGATAGCGATATGTTCGTTCAACTGCCATCTGGCATTGAAACGCGGTGAAAGAGTATTCAGGTTTTTATAGTTCGTTCCCTTGATAAACAAATGTTCCCAACGCACCCCTGCCATCAGTCTAAGCATGGTATTTCCCACAGGAAATGACAGACTTTCTTCTGCATAAAGCGAAACATTATGCATATATGGATAAGTAGTGTAAGGACGGGGACGATAACCGTTTGGAGCCAATGATGGGTCTTTGTAATATTCTCCTTCACCCACATTGCCTGTTGCTTTCCATTGAACACCCGCTTTCAGGTTGCTGTTTACAGTCTTAAATCGTCTGTTCCATTCATATTTTAACGATGCGGCATAATCCAGTTCTTTGGAGTCGATGATTTGGTCGGCAAAGTAAGTATATGGCAGTTTGTTTGCCATAAAATATCCTTCCTCTGTGGCATGAACAGCCGGTTGCTCCGATGCATAGGAGTAGAACGTATGCGCGTGGGAGTTGTTATCATTGTAGTATATCGATGCGTCGAACTTGAGGTTGGTTATCCACGATTTGTTGAGCAGCCAGGCCAGTGAAGTGTTTGTCCGGAATACGTTATCTCTCACTTTGTTGTATTCTCCCGAATAGGCATCAGGATCATCTTTGGTATTCATTCCTCCGATATTGCCTGTAACACCGATGTCGAATCTTAATACGTTGCGGAACGTGTTGCTATATCCGGCAGAGAATCCTCTTCTTGTATAAGAAGAATAGGGAGATACCAACTTTTGAGTAGCCTTGGTCCACTCACCGTTTATGTTGATGACACCTTTATTGTTTCCTAAATCCAATCCTTTAGCAAATGAAACCTGTTCGGTGCGAGGATTGATAGACAGCAATATGTTCCAGGGTGTTTTCCCTTTCCGGGTGTGAATCTTGACTATTCCGCTATTCAAGTCCCCATATTCAGCCGAAGGTACTCCGGTGATGACTTCAACCGATTCAATATCCGCCACGGTGATATTACGGGTATCCACTCCGTTCATATTGCCAAACGAACCATTGTTTCCAATACGAACTCCATCCACTTCTACGGCTGTTCCAAATGCGGCATTACCGGCTGTTGACCCTCCGTCGCGTAATGAGAAGATATTATTGGTGGTAAGATCCGGCACTTTAGTTTTTCCTCCCGGAAGGAGAGCGGAGATATCGCTCACGTTGGACACCTGTAGATGTTCCAATGCATGATTTCCGATAGTGAGCGTCGTGTTTAATTCATTTTTGGGTGCTTGTGCAGTGACGACTACATCATCCAGTGCAAGTGTATTTTCTTTGAGTATGATAGGAAGGTTATTGATATTGCTGCGTACATTTACGGGAATTGTTGCCGGTACATAACCAAGAAAAGAAACCTCCAGATTATATTTTCCCTCCTGTACTCCTTGTATCGTAAATTCTCCTTTCTGATTGGATACGGCCCACAAATAGGTACCTTTAATGAGAATAGAAGCACCAGGCAGGGGAGAATTCGTTTTTGCCTCGGTCACACGTCCCGAGATTGTATAGATGTTTGAATTAGCTGCGGCCTCAAATAAATTGAAAAATAGTAGCCCCCAGAATGCTATATTAAAAAGACAATATTTCATAGATAAGTTTTGCGCAAAATTCGATAAAAAACGAGTTTGTATCAATCGCTATAAATAGTTATTTTGGCAAATCCTGATACCTATAACTAGTGACTCGTTACCTACGAATAGGTATTTTCCCTCTAATTGCAGCTTGGAGAATAAAAAACCGGCTTGCATTGCGATCACTATCACATTGCAAGCCGGTTGATTTATTTGGCTTATCTGTCATTGACCGGATATTATATCCAGTCTATTGTATTAGATATTTTTTACTTTAATCAGATATTCGGCAATCTGAACTGCATTCAGAGCAGCGCCTTTCTTGATCTGGTCACCTACAATCCAGAAAGTCAATCCGTTTTCGTTTGTCAGGTCTTTGCGGATACGGCCTACGTATACCGGATCTTTACCTGCCAGGAACAACGGCATCGGGTATTCTTTTTCGGCAGGATTGTCCTGCAGAACCAGACCTTCACCGTTAGCGAATGCTTCACGAGCCTCTTCTACGGAAATCGGACGTTCAGTTTCTACCCAAATACTTTCAGAGTGAGCACGTAATGCAGGAACACGTACGCAAGTTGCGCTAACTTTTACGTCAGAATGCATGATCTTGCGTGTTTCATTATACATCTTCATCTCTTCTTTCGTATAACCGTTTTCTGTAAACACGTCGATCTGCGGAATCAGGTTGAAAGCCAACTGATAGGCAAACTTCTCTACAGTCACAGGTTCGTTTGCCAATACCTGACGATATTGTTCGTACAATTCGTCCATGGCAGCGGCACCCGCACCACTTGCTGCCTGATAGGTAGACACGTGCACGGTTTTTATATGAG
>OGHB01001001.1_pt1 | contig 12667 bp, 7 predicted proteins | sample 1571451 | NCBI WGS metagenome assembly OGHB01 (sample SAMEA2582071, study PRJEB24529) | metagenome | biome: Human gut stool | place: China | collected 2011
CCTTCTGTACTGCTGTTGAACCCGGCACATACAATAACATTCCTGGCATGCTTCAGTGAAGAGGCCAAACGCTCCTCATCCATCATTCCTGCCTGGAAACTGACAGTCGCCTCACCCACATTATCAAAATATTCAATACGCAACCGGTATATCTCCCCTGCACTGACCTGCATAAATGCACTGCGGGTACTGAATGAATGGTTCCCCCAATCTCCGGTAATCAGCTTATCGTTTACAAACAGACGGTATCCGTCATCGCCAGCCAGCTGGAACTTGACAGTTCCATAGACCATGCCTGGAAATACGGTGCACCGTATTTCCAGGCATGGTCTATGGCAGGCTCTATGGCAGCTTGAAAGAGTTCTCCGGTAAGATTACGAGTATTATAATATTCGCCCTTAAAACCGTTTTGCGTAAAACTGCCATCCGTATAAATCTGTTGGGACATATCCTTATAAAGAATGCTGTCAGACAGCAGCTCTATCTGTCTGCCGCCCTTCAACTGAACCATACCGTCATAGAGTGACACTACCGAATAAGGGGTGACAAATCCGCTTCCTCCTCCTGTGGGAATAATATCGGCATTAGGCCCGATTACCAATGTTCTACCGTTCCGGTAAGGCAACGTACCGTTATCATTTTTCAATAAGACTACTCCTTCTCTCGCCAAGTCAAGTGCAATTTCCTTAGACTGTGCATTGTCTTTATCGATAGATTTATCTTCTCTCGGAGTATCAAGTGCTCCAAAAGCAATCAATGTCTGGAGTATATGCCGGACTTTGGCGTCAATGGTCTCTTCCTTCACGATACCATTCTCTATTGCCGGAATAAGAATTTCCCTGGTCATGAATTTACCGACGGGCATTTCCAAATCCAACCCTCCATTAGCGGCTCCCACACCGGAATATACAGATGTCCAGTCAGACATCAGGATACCTTTAAATCCCCACTGTTTGCGCAGTACATCAATGTTCAGCCAGCTGTTTTCGGTGGCATGTACCCCGTTCAGCGGATTATAGCTATCCATAACCGCCCCTACTCCTGCTTCCTGCACAGCTTTTCGGAACGCGGGAAAATAAATTTCCTGCAGCGTGCGTTCATCCACATCTGAGCTGGCATGATGTCTGCTCCACTCCTGGTTATTGGCCGCAAAATGCTTCACCGTAGCCATAACTCCCTCTTCCTGCACTCCCAAGATATATTCTTTAGCAGTTTCGCCCGTCAAATAAGGGTCTTCACCAAAATACTCATAGTTTCGCCCGCATAGAGGAGAGCGGTAGATATTGACTCCAGGCCCCAACAGAATACTTACCCCACGGGCCTTTGCATCCCGGGCCAAACCATGTCCCAGCTCTCTAGCCAACTTACGGTTCCATGTCGAAGCCGACAAGATGCCACAAGGATACAAGGTACTTTGAGTATTGTTACGTATGCCTTGCGGACCATCGGCCATCCTGATTTCGGGTATGCCAAGCCGGGGTACAGCCCGGATATAAAAAGATTTGGGACCGGAAATGTAATCGATTTTTTCTTCCAGCGTCATTTGAGAAACCAACTCCCTGGCACGCTGCTCCACCTGGGGAGTAATACACACTTGTGCTTTTGCCGTGATTGCACAACAAAGCAATAGCCCGCTTAAGGCTACTTTCTTTTTAATCTTCATTTTGTCTATTTTACTACGTGTTTGTTATATTGCCGGGCATGTCCCGACCTACTTTCTTTCTTCTCAATCAATAAAAAACCGTGTCCCTTCATCCACCAACGAAGAAACACGGCCGAAAGTTATTAAGAAAATTCTGAATCTACAAGAAAGTGGACAAAAACATGTCTGTCCTGCTATCAATAAGTAAGACGTATACCGGCCTGCAACGTAAAGTTACACGGGTTCTCCTTGCGTATAGTCTGTATCGACGAACCGTCATCAAAGAAATAAGATACTCCCGGTTCCACATACAGGCCCACCCTATTGCTTATGTTATACTGGGCACCGACAGCACCCATGACAGAAAGCTGTACCGGTTTCACAGTCTCACTCTCAGTACCAATCTTGCCATACACACATTTTTCAATGGCACCCCCCGCCGAAACGTACATCGTAAAGTTCTTTGCATCCACAAAGTTCCAGTTGGCCCGTACCGGAATGCCAATATAATGCAGCTTCTGGCTTATCTTTTCCGAGCTGCCCTCATACCTTACGTCAGAAGCAAGATAGGTATACGTCAGCCCGCTTTCCACAGAGAAACCCTTCGCCAAGTTTTTCCGCACCGAAACACCGAAACTGAGCGGTTGTTTATGGTCTATATCCGCAATTTTCTTTTCGCGTCTTTGCAGATAGGGCATACCATCCTTAAAAACCAGTTCCTGCCCGTCGGGAATAGTAACAATGCCATTGGCCGTAGAGGATAAATCTACGTTACCGCCATAAATAGGACTTCCAGGCATGTAGTCCGACATCACATTCGCTTCCCCTTCATTCGCCAATGAAAAACCTCCCGTATTTCCTACGGACAAGCCAACCGCCCATCCTTTAGTATCCCTACCAGAACTGTTTCTTTCCGGAAGATGCAGTTTGTCCCGGCCTGACGGACGATAGCGGTCTTTCCTTGTTCTCTCCGGTTCCTCTGCCTGCATTGCGGTCGCATGGTCCGTATCTTCCATTACCGGCTCTTCCGCCTGCTGCCCAATACCGACAGCCTCACCTGCAGTTTCAACCGGCAACATTTCCTCCTGCCGCTCATCGTCAACCGATATTCTGATATGTTGTGCAACCAAAGGGCGACTTGCCTCCCTATTGGGTGCCGATGCATTTCCATGTGCCCGATAGGCAGGCTCTATGGGATTAGTCCGTACAGCAGGTACCGTCTGTTCCGGCAAGACATCCGGAGCCACAGCCAAAGCAGGCACTGACGTATGCCGCATTTCATTCCCTACCGGACTCTGCAACAGCCACAGACTGACGGACGATACTGCCACCAGCAGCACAGCTGCCGCAGCCACCGCCCAGCGACGGAAAGGCATCATCCTATGCGATCCGGTTATCGGAGTTCCGGAAAGGGACAATTCCTTTTCCAACCGCTCCCATCCGGCAACCGGCAACGGTTCGGAATAGTCTTCCAGCTTGTCCTTTATCTTTTTCAACCACAATTCATCTTCCATACGTTCCTTCATTTAATCATTTCTTTTCATCCACTCACGTACTTTTGCCGCTAAAGTCGCTTTAGCACGCGTCAACTGCGAGGCAGAGGATTTTTCATTAATTCCCAATAGTCGAGCAATCTCCTTATGGGATTTCTCTTCAAAAATATATAAGTTGAATACGGTACGATAGCCGGCAGGCAGTTCACTGATAAACTGCATCAGCACCTTTTGAGGAATGACATCTATCGACGAACCTTCCGGTTCCTCATAAGCTTCGGGTGCATTCTCCAAAGCCGATGACTGATTCATCACATCATTTTTCCGCAAATACTGCAATACCGTATTCACCATTACGCGTTCCATCCATGCCCGCAGAGAGCCCTCTCCCCGCCAAGTAAACTTATCGAAAGAATCAAAAAGTTTCAGAAAACCGTCATGCATCAGGTCTTGGGCAGTCTCCCGGTCACCTGCATAACGGAGGCATACGCTGAGCATGCGTCCCGCATAGCGCTCATACAGTTCTTTGCGGGCAAGGTTGTCTCCTTGCCTACAGCGTTCTGCCAATTCCTGTTCTTCCATTCTCTCTTTTAACACGTGTTTACCTTATAAATGCAATCGGCGCAAAAATACTGCATCAGGCAGAGAAGAAAATCATACTTTCATTTCTTTAACAGTATACTACGCAGTATTTAGCTTTTCACCGCATTTTCTGAATACAAAAATAAGTTTTAAACAGAAAAGAGCTAAAACCTACCACTTATGAAGAAACTGAGAATGACATTGGCAGCATCCATGCTTTTATTCCTGACTGCCATTGTATTGCAATCATGCCTGGACGATTGGGATGACAAATATGACACTTTGTTCGCCGTAGGTACGGTAAAGGTCATCGAAGGAAAAGACTACTATTTCTCACTGGACGAAGGCAGTAAACTATATCCCAGTGACACAACCTATGTTCACGACTATGCCGTAATAGACGGCCAGAGAGCTTTCATCTACTTCCGCGAACTGGAAGAGAAACTTCCAGGCTACGAATACAATGCCCAAATAAAGCACATCGAAAATATTCTGACCAAAGACATCTACTCCATGCCTGCCGAAAAGGCGGACAGTATCGGAGACGACAACATCAACGCCACGGATTTATGGATTACGGGCGAGTATCTGAACATCAAATATCAATTCTACCACAGTAACAACGAAGATAAGAAGCACATGCTGAACCTGGTCATCAATGAAGCATCCACCGGCGAAAACGACAAACCGGATTACGTCAATCTCGAATTCCGCCACAATGCCTACAATGACAGTCAGCTCACACTGGGCACCGGACTGGCCTCCTTCAAGCTGGACAATATAGCGGAACAGCTGAAAGAGAAAAAAGGACTGAACATCCGCGTCAAAAGTCTATATGACGGTGAACGGTTCATGACCATAGACATTAAAAAAGAAAACAACTAAATCTCCTGAAAACACATCTTTCAACATCTCAATGAGAAGCGGAGTGACATTGCAATATGTTGCTCCGCTTTATTTTTCCATATCCCGCTTAAATTCATCTTTTTCTTTGTCTATCCACCGGGAAACCCCTACATTTGTAAGAATTTTCACAATAGCAAACATTAAAAACGGTCCAAAGGATATGAAATACATACTGGGAGCAGTAATTGCAATACTCTGCTCGTTCACCTGCACAGACACCCTATATGGAAAATCTCTCGCAACAGACGTCGACGATATTCTGATAATCAACACTTATACAGAAGCCAATCCCTGGAGTAATGATTTCATCACCTCCATTGTGAACATGGCATCACAGAACAGCCACATCGGAGTATACACCGCACACATGAAAATGCTGACACTTGACGAGGAAAATAAACTGGAGACATTCAAAGAGAGCTTGTTCAAGAGTTACAAGAACCCTAAACTTATCGTGCTTATCGGATGCGGAAGTTTCATCATGTGCGATGAACTGAACCGGCAGTGGCCCGATATCCCCATGATATTATGTGGTGAGAGGGATTATACCGGTCCTAAGGAAACAATGATACGCGAGCACGCCCTGCCCCGCACAGAGCGTATTCCCATCAGTGACCTACAGAAGAAGTACAATCTGACCTTAATGCAATCCAGTGTATACCTGAACGAGAACCTGCAACTCATGAAGCAACTCATCCCCAAAATGGATAAGGTCATGTATATAGGGGATGAAACATACATCTGCCAGCAGAACGACTATGACTTGTCCGAGATTATCCGTGAAAAGTACCCGGAGTTGGATTACCAGTTCTTGAGTGCGAAGGACATCCGGACGGACAGCCTTTTCAATATACTGAACCACGTGAGTCCCCATACTACCGGAGTCATCTTTTCATCCTGGCTGTACAAGAGCTCTCCCCATGACAATATCATGAGGAGTAACTCCCACCGGGTCATCTCTACCGCCCCCATCCCTTTGTTTTCGCTAAGGGCCATCGGTATTGAAGAAGAAGGGGGGATTGTAGGCGGATACATTTACAACAAAGAGAATTATAATGCCCGGCTACTGGAAACCATCCACAAGATATTGAACGGTACCCCGGCACGCAACATCCCGTTATACTATCCCGACGACGGAGCCCCCGTATTCAACTATAAATCCCTTCTGCAGCGTGACCTGAATCCGAAGCTATGCCCCAAGGGTACCATATTCTACAACATGCCTCCCACCTTCTGGGAGAAGTACGAATATGTCATTATCAGTATCACTGCCGCAATCATAACTCTGCTGTTCTTTTTCCAATATCTCCGCCTACAGTCACTGAGTAGAATCAAAAGATTACAACAGCAACAACTGGACAGCAATCTCAAATACCGAAATCTGATAAACAACATGCCCATCCTATACATGTATGAGAAACTTATAAAAGATGAAAAAGGGCGCATTACTGACACCTTATATATAGATGTCAACAATTTCTTCGAAGACAGATTTATCATGCGCAAAGAGGCTGTCGGCAAGCGGGGAAGCGAATTATTTCCCGAATCCATGAACGAGTTCCTCCATTTCATGAATATTGCATTGAAGGAGAAACGTTCCGTAACTTTCCCCTATTATTACAAGAAGATAGACACTTTCTACGACATTGTAGTCAAGGCAAGCGACAATGGCGAATACATGCACGTCTTCTGCGTTGACAGCACCGAGTTGCACCACACCCAAATACAGTTGAGGTCGACAAACCGGAAACTTTCCATGGCACTCGACGTTGCCAACATCGTACCATGGAAATGGAACCTCCGGACACACACCATACTCTGCGATGTCAACAAGCCGATAGAGCTCAGCAATAATGCCGGTATCATGGACGATGAACAGCTGTCCGTACCCGACAGCCAGTATTTCTCCAAAATACACAAGGAAGACCTGGAAAAAGTGAAACAAGCCTATACAGACCTGATTGAGGGACGTATCCAGAAAGTCAAGGAGGAATACCGCGTCATCAATCATGCCGACGGACACAAACACTTCGACTGGGTGGAGGCCCAGGCCGCCGTAGAAACCTACGACGAGAACAATAAGCCGCTGACCCTGGTGGGCTCTTCGCTGGTTATCACCGAACGGAAAAAGATGGAGACGGAACTGGTTTCCGCCAAGAACCGTGCGGAAGAGTCGAATAAACTGAAATCCGCATTCCTCGCCAACATGAGCCATGAAATCCGTACGCCGCTCAATGCCATTGTGGGATTCTCCGGAATATTGGCTTCCACCGAAGAGGAGGAAGAAAAACAAGAATACGTCAGCATCATTGAGAACAACAATACTTTGCTGCTGCAACTCATCAGTGACATTCTGGACTTGTCAAAGATAGAAGCAGGCACAATGGAATTCATTGATACGGATTTTGAATTGAACAAAGTGATGAGAGAGCTGGAAAGTTCGCTCTGCCTGAAGCTATCGCCCGAAAAGAATGTCACCCTCTCCTTTGAGCCCGGACTGCCCGAATGCCACATTCATTCCGAGCGTAACCGCTTGTCTCAACTCGTCATCAATCTGGTGACCAATGCCATCAAGTTTACCCAAGAAGGCAGTATCCGTTTTGGCTACAAGCTGCAAGACGACAAGATGCTTTATTTCTACGTATCCGATACGGGATGCGGTATCCCCGAAGGCAAACAAGAGAGCATATTCGGCCGCTTTGTCAAGCTCAACAATTTTGCCCAAGGCACCGGACTGGGATTATCCATCTGCCAGATGTTGGTACAGCACATGGGAGGCAATATCGGACTGACTTCCAAGCCCGGCGAAGGCTCTACCTTCTGGTTCACCCTCCCCTATGTGCCGGCAAGCCGCATCCGGCAGGCAGAAAGCAAGACCGAACCTATAAAAGTAAAAAAGCAGAAAATCACCGTCTTGGTTGCCGAAGACCATGACAGCAACTTCCGGTTGATTGAGTCCATCCTACGAAAAGACTACAATCTGATACATGCGTGGAATGGTCAGGAAGCCGTGAATATGTTCAGGGAATACGACCCGCAGCTTATTTTGATGGACATCAACATGCCGGTGATGAATGGTTACGAAGCGACCAGGGAAATACGCAAATACTCTACACAAGTCCCCATCATAGCCGTCACCGCCTTTGCCTATGCTTCTGATGAACAGCAGGTCATGGAAAACGGCTTCGACGCATATATGGCTAAACCTATCAATGCCAATCAGCTGAGGACACAAATATCAGCTATACTGAAGCAGCATATTATCTTTATGTAAAAAACATCCGGACGGAAGAAGCATGCCAACGTCCAGATGGCGAGTATCAGAATTCATTGTTCAGGCAAGTCAGCCTCAACGAACCGTTGAACGCTTCGGCAGACAATCGCGTCCTGACCTGCACCTGCACGCTGCTCTTCGGCTGGACATCAAAATAATTGTCGCTATACACACTTTCATTGTCGGCAACGGACAAGCATACGGCACGGGCAAACTTGTCTGACGAAACCATCACTTCATATCCACCTTCAATGGAATGGACTTCAGTCTGCAAATCCACCTTCGGATAATCCATATCCTTCTGCTTGCCCAGACAGTAGTTGTTATGGTACACCCTGCCCGATTTGTCCGTATAGTCTACGCGGACATATACCGTTCCTCTATCTGCCCCCTCCAGCAGCTTGGCAAACGGTGCGGAAAAACAGACACGGCTGTCATTACCGGAAATGCCGACAGACTTGTCCCAGTGATAAACCACGGTTCCGTCGAACCGGCAGACCTGGAGCTGCAGCCGGCCGGAAGTATTCTCCAAGCGGTCGGACACTGCATATACTTTCAAATCACCCCCCTCCACTACCGGAGAAATCAGGATGTCATCATAGGCCTTGCGAGTATAATAGTGCTGCGCCTTCCAGCGTCCGTAATAGTCACGGCTCGCCCAGGAAGCTACGGGCCAACAGTCGTTGTGCTGCCAGAAAAGCGTCCCCATATTATACGGCATCTGGCGGCGGTGCGACTCGATGGCCGTCTTGATGGCATCTCCCTGCAGCACATGGTTTATATAAAGGAATGCCCGGAAATCACGCGGTTTTTTATATTCATTCAACAGGTAAGTCTCAATCAGCCCGTTGGCATGGTCGCCACCACGCTGATGGGACATCATCACCTCGGAACGTATATCCCAGTCTTCGGGGTAAGGAGCATAGCGCTTGACGGAGTCGAACTCTGGAAAAGACTGAAAGCCGTACTCGCTGAAAAAGCGGGATTTCTCGCTGTCATAATCAGAAATGGGTGCTTTACCATGCCAGACACTCCAATAGTGACGGTCCCCGTCAGTAGTACCGGACATCTCTCCCTCGAATGCGAACGGAGAAGAAGGCCAATAGAAGGTTCCGGGTGCATACTCCCTGACCACCCCGGGTAAGGTGACATGATACTGCTGCCGGTACTGTGCCCAAATCTTGTCGGCATATTCCTTGTTCTGCCGTTCTATCTCACGCTTCCAGCCCCAGCCCAGCCAGGCATCCTGGCATTCATTATTTCCACACCACAAAGCAATGCAAGCATGATTGCGCAAACGTTTCACATTGTCCACCGCCTCCTGATGGATATTATCGAGCAGGGCGCCTTCTGCTGGATACATGCTGCAGGCAAACATAAAGTCCTGCCAAATCATAATTCCATGCTCATCACACAAATCATAGAAGACATCGTTCTCATAGATACCTCCACCCCAGACGCGCAACATATTCATGTTTACACCGGCGGCATCGAGAATCGTCCTTTTATAATTCTCGGGAGTGACGCGCGGCAGGAAGTTATCCGAAGGGATGTAATTGGCTCCTTTGGCAAAAACCGGATGCCCGTTCAGCTCTATATAGAAAGTATGCCCGTCCTTATCCGGCTGATGCACCACCTTCAAAGAGCGTATGCCCACCCTTTCGGTTTTAGAGTCCAACAATTCCCCACCTGCAATGATATCCGTACGGAAACGATAAAGAAAAGGCTCCCCCAGTCCATTACTCCACCACAGCTTCGGCTTGTGAAGGACAAAATCAACGGTCACCCGATTGGTGCCTCGCTTCAAATCCGCTTGCCACTCGCCAAGCACTCTTCCAGTAACCTCATCCGTTATCGTGACCAACACTCCATTCATATCCTTATCGGCATCCAGCTCCACATGTCCGGCAATCACGGCCCTGCCTGCACCGACTTCCTTCTGCTCGATAAACACATCGTTGATTCTCAAATCGCTCCAAGCCCTGATATACACCGGACGCCAGATGCCGGAGGTAACCAGACGTGGGCCCCAATCCCAGCCATAATGATAACCCGCCTTACGGGCAAAAATGCTTATCTTCTTGTTGAACAAGCCCCCGTTTTCAGACTGGTCATTGGATGCCGGATACTGGTAGGGAAGTGCATCCCATTTGGGGACGTCTATCTTTACCGGCGAATGGAAGTACACCTTCAGTATATTATTCTCCTCCCTGATGTACTGCCTAACGGGGATAGACCAGCAGCGAAACATATTGTCCGCTTTCAGTATACATTCATCATTCAAATAAACGTCAGCGTAAGTATCCAGCCCCTCGAACACAAGCTCCATATTCTCTTTCCGCATCATGTCGGCAGCAAGAGTAAAGCAAGTTTCATAAACCCAGTCTTCCTTGTCAATCCATTGTAATCCCCGTTCGTTCAATAATCTTGTTCTGCAGTAAGTCCGTGTGGACTACTCCCGGAACTGTAGCCGGATACCAATTGGTCAGTCTCGCCTGCCGGAATTTCCAGCCTTCATGAAGGTTCTTTACCACTGTTTTTAGTTTCATACGAGTGTGTTTCATAGCTTTCTTTGACTACTCTAAATTACGGATAGACAAAAATACGACATTCAAAGGATACTTTATAATATCTTCTTAACGAAACATGATACAATCCCGTACACACCTACCGGGTCAGCGTCGCTGCACATCTGCTGCAGTGTGACTGCAAACGTGTTGCAGCGCTACTGCATATATGCTGCAGTGACACTGCATATGTGTTGCAGCGCCACTGCAAAGCTGAATGCAGTAGCACTGCAAAAAGCATGCACTTGCTTTGCAGTGGCAATGCATTATCCCATCGCCTTATTCGGGCTTTCGATAATCCTCGCTTCTTCGCTGTGCCCATCAGTAGGCAGCCTCAGCAACGGGAGATTGATGACACAAATTATACTTCACTGGGCGGAACACCAAACTGCCGCTTGAAGCTGCGCGAGAAGTTGGCCAGCGAAGAAGCTCCCACCTTGTAACACACTTCGCTCACAGTGTATTTGCCCGTCTGCAGCAGTTGCATAGCCGTGTTCATGCGATAAGTGATAAGAAAGTTCTGCGGTGTTTGTCCCGTCAACGACTTGACTCGGGCATACAAGCTGCTGTAGCTCATCAGCATTTCCTTTGCCAGCGAGGTAATGCCGAATGCCTCGTCATCCAAGTGCTTGTCCAGCAACGTGTGCAAATTCTCCAAAAACTGACGGTCTTGTTCATTAAGTATCGCTTCTCGCGCCTCTCCCCTCGGTAGGCTTTCCGAGGTGAGGTTTTGCACAATCCATTGCATCCGTTTACGGTTTTCCAACAGATTGTTTATGACGGCTTTCAGATAGAAGGGGTCGAAGGGCTTGCCCACGTAGGCATCAGCACCACAATCCAGTCCTTTGATACTGCTGTCCATATCGTTCTTTGCCGTTAGCAGAATAACGGGAATACGCCCCCAATCGGCACTTGTCTTGATAGTCTTGCACAACTCGTAGCCGTCTTTCCGAGGCATGACCACATCACTCACAATCAGTTCAGGCAACTCCATCTCTAATCTGTCTATGGCTTCCTCTCCATTTTCCACGACAACGATATTGTAATCTGGCGACAACAGCACTCGCAGGTATTCGCGCACCTCCTGATCGTCTTCTACAATGAACAGCGTGTTCTCCTTAGAGACTACTTTTTCTACGGCATTCGTCTCGACTGCCGGTATGGGTATCTTGTACTCATTGTCTTGTGCCCGTTCCTCGGGACTATATGCTGTCAGCGATTGTGGGATACTAAGAGTGAAGCAAGCCCCCTGAGGGTGCTTGGAAGTGTAGTCTATGTTTCCCTTATGCAGGTGTGCCAAATATTGCGCATAATTCAGACCGATGCCCTTACCATTCACATTGGGGTATTTCTTATCAGCTCCCAACCGTTCAAAGCGATCAAACAGTTGTTTCTGTTTTTCGGGCAAAATACCTTGTCCCGTATCGGCCACGCATATTTGTACGTTTTTCCCGTCGCTTTCCACAGTAATGTCGATACTCCCCCCTTCAGGTGTGTACTTAATGGCGTTACTGAGCAAGTTATAAAATATCTTTTCCACCTTCTCCGTATCAAAACAAGCCACCGTATCCTGCTTCTGTTCAGCGTGCATGTTTATCGTCAGCCCTTTTTCGTGGGCAATAAACCGGAAGTTCGCTATCTGTGCCTGAACGAAAGCTACCGGGTCTACCACGGCAACCCGGAGTTGCTTCTCGTCCTTCTCACCTTCCTTGGGGTCAAGCAACTGCTTCACAAGCCGCAACAAGCGGTCGGCATTGCGCAACATGATATCCACCAAGCCACGCTCATGTTCATTCAGATTGTTTTCTTTCGCCAGTTCTTTCAACGGGGCATATACCATGGCTAGCGGTGTACGTACTTCGTGCGAAATGTTGGTCACAAAGTCTATGTGTGCCTGATTTATCTCCCTTTGGTACTTGACCAATGCCAGTCTCTCCTCTTGTGTCCGCCAACGTATAATTAGCCGGATGACCAGTAGCACCAGCCCGATACCGACCAGCCAGTATAACACAATAACCAAGGGCGTAGCCCATGGTGCAGGGTGAACAACCACCTCCTTGGTCAGTTCGTTCTTGCACCACTCTCCGCTCAGTATGCGAGCTTTCACCTTGAACGTATATTTTCCGGTAGGCAGGTTGGAATAGGCCACCCGCTTGTTGGAACCAGCGGGTGGCCTATTCCAACCTGCCTACCGGAAAATATA
>OGHB01001002.1_pt1 | contig 12664 bp, 14 predicted proteins | sample 1571451 | NCBI WGS metagenome assembly OGHB01 (sample SAMEA2582071, study PRJEB24529) | metagenome | biome: Human gut stool | place: China | collected 2011
TTTCGATCATCTCCGCATCGGCCTTGCGCACGCTCAGCTCATAGCCGCGCACGTTCAGCTCCATGGGGTCGCCCAGAGGGGCGACCTTGCGCACGTGCAGCGCCACGCCCTTGGTGATCCCCATGTCCATGATCCGGCGCTTGACCGCCCCCTCACCGTGGAGCTTGACCACCGTGACAGTGTCTCCTACCTTTGCATCCCGCAGTGTCTTCATGTTCTGTCTCCTCTCCTCAGATCATAACCCGGTTGGCCATAGTCCTGTCCAGAGCAATGCGGCTGTCCTTGACCTGCACAATCAAGTTGCCGCCCAGCTCGCTGACCACCGTAACCGTTCCGTCCACCACAAATCCAAGCTCGGCCAGGTGCTGGCGGATCTCATCCTTCCCGGTAATCTTCCGAATGGTCACCGTCTCGCCCTGCTTTGCCAGCGTCAGAGGCATCATCGTGGCTTCTCTCCCTTACAGGTTAACTCTTGCTAACCAATTATCTTTTATCAGGCGGTTAGTGTTTACTAACCGCCCAGAACAAATTGAGTTTACACCCGCTAACTCAATTTGTCAATAGTCTTCTGCATATTTTTCCCTCTGCACAAAATTGCCCCGGTGCGCAGAGCCGCACCGGGGCAATTTTTCGGTTCTATCCCGCGAAAAAGCGCAGCACCACCGCCGCCAGCAGCACAACCACCGCGCCAGTGGCCGCCAGATCCACGGTCAGCGCCAGCGTGCGCCGCCGCCGGACCGGCCGGGGCCGGCCGGGCACCTCCTCCCGCGGGGCATACTCCTCCGGGTGGGCGGCCTGCCGGTAGGCGGTGAAATCCACCACCTTCCCGCCCGCAGGCATCACCGGGCGGCGGGGCCGGGGGACAAAGGCATAGCAGACCGTCTCCTGCCCGCCGCTGGCCCTGCGGCCCGCGGCTTCTCCGCAGACAGTGAGTCGTTTGGCATCCAGACTGTAATAGATGGTCTCCATGTCGTTCCCTCCTGCATCGGTTTTCCAGTTGACAGACCGATTTTACTCCATGTTCTGTCCCATAGACCGGACCGGGCCGGCCCGGGCCCGCGCTCTGTCTGTATAGACGGGCTGGGTCGAAAAAATTCAATGGGTTAGATAGAACTTTCGTTCGATTTTAGTATACAACATTTGTTCGATTTTTGCAAGCCCCATTTATGTACGGCAGCACAAAAAACGGGACAGCCCGCCAGGGCCGTCCCGTTTTGGGGAGGTTGTGCTATACAGATACCGATTTCTGCGCAAGATATAACTGTACGTATTCTCCGTCCTTGGCCATAAGCTCCTCATGGGTCCCCTCCTCCTGAATGCCGTTGCCGTCAATGACGAGAATACGGCTGGCAGAGCGGATGGTGGACAGGCGGTGGGCGATGATGAGGGTGGTGCGGCCCTTTGCCAGCTCGTCAAAGGCGGACTGGATGCGGGCCTCGGTGACCGAGTCCAGGGCGGAGGTGGCCTCGTCCAGAATAAGGACGGGCGGATTTTTCAGGAAAATGCGGGCAATGGACACCCGCTGCTTCTGGCCGCCGGAGAGCATGGCGCCCCGCTCGCCCACCTGGGTCTGGAAGCCGTCGGGCATGTCCAGGATGTCGTCGTAGATCTCCGCCCGCTTGGCGGCCTCCACGATCTCGGCCTCGGTGGCGTCAGGCCGGCCGTAGCGGATGTTGTCGTAGATGGTGCCGGCAAAGAGAAAGACATCCTGCTGGACGATCCCGATATTGGCCCGCAGGGAGTGCTGGGTGAGGGTGCGCACGTCCTTTCCGTCCACCAGCACCCGGCCCCCGGTGACATCGTAGAACCGGGGGATGAGCTGGCACAGGGTGGACTTGCCGCCGCCGGAGGGGCCCACCAGTGCCGTGACCTCGCCCTGCTTTGCGGTAAAGGAGACATCCCGCAGCACCGTTTCGCCGGAGTTGTAGGCAAAGCCCACATGGTCGAACACGATATCGCAGCCCTGATTGGTCAGCTGCTCGCTGCCGGTCTGCAAGGGAGCGTCCAGAATCTCGTTCATCCGCCCCACATTGGTGCGCATGGCAATGACCGCTGCCAGATTCTGCAACGCGCCCTGCATAGGGTCGTACATCCGGGAAGCCGCCATCAGGAACAGAAACAGGGTCAGCACGTCGATACTGCCCTGCACCAGCAGCACCGCGCCGGTGAGTGCCACCGACGCAATGCCCAGCTTGAGCACCATGCCCGCAGAGGACACGAACAGCGCCGTTTCCAGCTCTGCCGCGATGGACTGCTTTTCCACAGCCCGAATTTTGTCGGAAAGACCGGACAGATACCGCTGCTCCGCATTGCTGGCTTTCAGGTCGCGGAGGGTCTCGATGTACTCCTGAATGCCGTCCGCACAGGCCATTTTCGCGGCCATGGTCCTGGCCTGCACCTTATCCTGTACCCGATAGCTGCCCACCACGATGGCAGCGGATACCGGAATGACCCACAGAGCCGCCAGTGCCATCCGCCACTCAAAGGCGAACAGGCTCAGGGCAATGAGCACGGTAGAGATGAGGGAACCGAACAGACCGGGGATGAAGTGGGAGCAGTCCTTTTCCAACACCTCGCAGTCTGCCATGATGGTGCTGGTCAGGTCGGCAAGGTCCCGCTTGCCGAAAAAGGACAGGGGTAACTTGCGCAGCCGCTCCGCAAGGGTCAGGCGGCGAGTGCCGCTCTCTTTATAGGTCGTAAAATAGGTGCCGTTGTACTGGAACCATGTGGTCAGCAAGATCAGCACAAAGCAGGCCGCACACCCCAGCAGATAAAAGGCGGTTTTCCCGCTCGTGGAGCCTGCCAGCAGATCTTTTACCAGGAGATACAGCAGCCCGGTGGGCAGCATGAACGCCATGTTTTGGAACGCACAGGCCAGAACGCCCTTTACAAGCCCCTTTGCGCCCTCCGGGGAGCTGGCTGTGGCGTGTTGAATTTTTTCGATCATTCCTTACCCCTCCTTTGCGACCTTCCACTGCACCGACGCCTGATACTCCTGCCACATCCGGGCAAACAGACCGTTCTGCGCGCACAGTTCGTCCTTTGTGCCGGATTCCACAATCTGCCCATCCTGCACCACATAGATGCAGTCGGCGTTAGCGACTGTGGACAGGCGGTGCGCGATCATCAGCACCGTTTTGCCCTTGGCAAGCTGCGCAAAGGCTGCCTGCACCTTAGCTTCGTTATCCGGGTCGGCAAAGGCGGTGGCCTCGTCCAGAATCAGGATGGGGGCATTTTTCAGCATGGCGCGGGCAATGGCAATGCGCTGCTGCTCGCCGCCGGACAGATACACGCCCTTGGTGCCGATGACCGTGTGGATACCCGCCGGGAACTTTTCTATAATATCCATGCACTGCGCTGCTTTCAACGCTGCCAGCACCTCAGCTTCGGTGGCCTGCGGTCTGCCCAGACGGACGTTATCCAGAATGCTGCCCTTGAGCAGGCGGCTGTTCTGGAACACAAAGGAGATGGTATCCATCCGTTCTTCCTTGGGGATGTCCCGCACATCCGCTCCGCCCACCCGGACGCTGCCGCTCTGCACATCAAAGAACCGGCAGACAAGGTTTGCCAGCGTGGATTTTCCGCCGCCGGAGGGGCCTCTACAAAAGCCACGGTCTGTCCCGGCTGAATCTCCAGCGAAACGCCCTTGATGACCTCGGTTTTTCCGTCGTAGCTGAAATGCACATCCCGCAACGTGACAGAGGAATCCTTCGGGTGCTGCGGAACAGCCTGCACCTGCATGGGCGCCGCCTCCAGCACCGAGTCGATGCGTGCCAGCGCATCCGCTACCACCATCTTGTTCTCACTCATGTACATTATACGGGTCAAAGTCAGGGAGATCACCGGCGTGATGATGATATAGAACAGCAGGTTCAGCAGAAACTCCGGGGTGACGCCGTGGGTCGTGAACAGCAGCCCGCCCGCGATCAAAAAGGCGAACACCCCGTTGACGGCGGCGGTATAGAACATCATGGGCAGTCGCAGATCTTTGGTGTAGGAGACGACCCACTTTTCGTACTCATCAATGGCGGCCTTGAACTTTTTGAAGGAAAACACCGACTGCCCGAAGGTCCTGACCACCGGGATACCCCGGACGTACTCCACGGCCTCATTGGACATAGCCTCCAAGGCGTTGCCGTACTGCCGCATTTTTTCAGCCATCCGCTTGCCAGTCATGGTCGCCATAATGAGAAAAGCCAACACCACCGGCGCAAGGCTCAGCAGACCCAGCCGCCAGTCGAACGCCAGCAGCAAAACCAACAGCCCCACCGGGGTGGCGATGGCGTTGTACTGGTCGGGCAGCTGGTGGGCAAGATAAGTCTCGGCGGATCCGGTGCTCTCATGGATGATCTTACGCAGCTTGCCGCTGCCGAAGTTCTCGGAAAAGCCCAGCGGCAGCACCGCCAAATGTTCCGACACCGCCAGCCGCAGATTGGTCGCCACCCGGAACGCCGACAGATGGGAGCACATCAGCGCCGCAATGTAAATGAGGTAGGACAGCACCGCAAACAACACTGCCATCCAGCCGTAATGGGGGATGTTCACCGCCTGCGCATAGTTTGGCGCGGCGTTCAGCACATCCCGCAGGATCTTCCAGATGTACACAAAAGGCACCAGCGCCACCAGCGCACTGACCGCAGACAGCACCCACGAAGCGTAGGTGAAATATCGGTAGTTCCCGGCGTAGCCCATCAGCCGGGAAAGATCGGACTGTTTTTTCACGGAAAGACCTCCTTCAAAAAATTCATCATGTCAAAATTTCTGTCAGCCTACGAGATATGCAGAGTGCTTTCCTCACACTGTCCTGTTTTCATTTGACGGCTTCGGGTACCTGATTAGGTCATACAGCTTGCCAAATGCGCCAAGATCGTGCGTTCCGGCAAGCTCCATACCCAGATGGACATATTTGTCACACTTGCTTTTTGCATCCGTTTCCAGGATCACCGGCACGCCCAGCCGGCCGCCCTCGGCAAAGGCAATGTCCAGCACCTTTCGCATATATCCCTGCCCCTGATACTGCTCCCGCACACAGACAAGTCCAACGAAGATGTAGGGTTTCTTTTCCTTGTCCATGCGGTCCTGCAGAGAGGCCCCGCCCCGCTTGATGGCAATACCAAATTGCAGAAGGCGTTTCAAGGTGGAGTTGTGCAGCATTCCGCAGGCGATGGGCCACATCGTCTTGAGTCCCATCTTCTCCTTTGGCAGCTTGTAGGCGATATATCCCTCGCCCCGCTCGCTGGTGGTGTGCAGAAAGCCGCCCCGCAGCACCCCGCGCACATAAGCGCAGATATAGTTTGCCGTGGCTTCTTTCCCGGAAAAGGCAGCGGACATTCCTGTTTCCTCTTCATAATCATAATAGCCGAAGGCATGGCCGATATCACGGATGGATTTCTCGTCTAATGTTATAACTTTCATTGTATTTCACTTTCCTGATTCTGCTGCGCATCTGCCACTGTCTCGCCGTCTGCCAGAAAGTGCTCCATCTCCGACACAAGCAGTGCCGGATGATTGATGATCTCGCCATGGCCGAAACCGGGGAAGCAGCGGACGATCAGGCTCGGATATGCCGTCCGCAGCCGCTGGATGGCCTTTTTCATGTGCCCTTCTTTTTCTCCGTACCAGCAGGCGACCTTTGCATCGGACTGTACCGGAAAGTCCGTCCGATAGAGATAAAGCCCTGCCGCCCAAGTGGCACGGACGGATTCCAAGCTGATATGATCCGGGATACGGCGGAGCATAGTCTGCATTCCCTGCTCCGTCTGCCCCATAAAGCGCAGTGCCCATGCAGGCATGTACTTTTCGTGTGCCGTTCGATATTGCTTTTGCGGCATGACCTTCAAAATCAGTCGATTCAGCACTCCGAAATCCAGATACTCCGGCCCGCTGAGGATCATCCGATCGATCTGAACGGTTGGGGAAGCCTTCAGAAAAACAGCCGGTCCGCAGCCCAGCGACTCTGCAAAAAGCAGATCCAACTGTCCGTCAAGCTCTTTTTCAATATAAGCGGCCAACTTGTCCGCCTGATCCCGGGCAGTCGTGTAGGTCGTTTCACCGGTTCCATCAAAGCCGTCGAAGCTGACGGCATACACGCAGAATTTCCTTTCCAGCAGCGGGATCAAGTCCTCAAACTGCTGCCAGCACATAAGATTTCCGTGCAGCAGCATCATGGTCTTTCCCTCTATATTGCCGAATCGTTTGATTTCCATACCAATCTGCCTCCCCGCTATTATCTGACCTTCATGCAAAAATCGCAGCGGTCATTTCCACGCCCCAGCGTCATGCTTCTCTCCCAGATCAGCTTCGGATGCAGCCCGGTATAGCTGATGTCATCACTGTCGCAAAAGCAGCGGCACAGCTCCGGGCATCCGTATTCTGTGCAGGTGTCGTGATAGGGACACTTCATCATATCCACACGCCAGACGCCGCTGCCGGTCTGCAATTCTTTTGGGTCAAAGCCCGCCGCCGGGCCGAAAACGCTTCGCGTGGATTTGACGAAAACGCCGGGAACAAGGCGGTAAAGCCCCGGTATGTACAGCAGGGCGGCAAGCTGTTTGTGGCTCGTTCTCGCCAAGTGCTCCACATAGCCGTGAACGGTTTGCAGTGCCTCCTCTTTCGGCATGACCCGCTGCAAGGTCTCGTAGGCCGAAATGTCCGGCAAGATCTGCCGCTTGAGGTGGTATTGCTTTTCCTTGCTTGCATCTGCATTTTCAGCCAGCAGCGCACTCAGGCGCATATTGAAAGCGGTGTTCAGTTCCTTTGCCTGCGCGGGAAAGCGCAGTGCCACAGTCTCCCGGAAATCACGGGAAAGATAGGTTTCCTTCCTCTTCATCGTCCGTTACCCTTTCTTTTTATACCCGCAGTCGCAGTAGGGTCCGCCGGAGGCAAGGGTATACTGCCGCACAAAATTTGTCACACCGCCCGCTTCGCTCATGGTGTAGTCCAGACGGCACAGGGCGGGGGTCAGGTCGTACAGACCCAGCTCCTTCATCAGCACACAGATGCCGCATTTTGTAAAGCGTCCCTCGTAGCCGCTGCCATCCGGGTATTCGTAAAAGTCCATGTTCCACGAGTAGGGGTTGCGGTCGGCGGCTTTCAGAGCGGCGGTGGCTTTCATGGCGGCCATGTCCTTTGCGGTAAACTTGCTTTTTCCGCTCTTGCGGCAGAACCACTTCATCAGCGGCGTCATCTGAGCGTTCTCATAGTATACCGTCAGCGCCTCTGTATCCGGCCGCTGCGGCATACAGAGAACGAACGCCCCCAGCATGGCGCAGCCAATGATGTTCAATTGGAAGCGGTCGGCCTTTTCAAACTCCGGCAATTTGGCGATGATCTCTTTGTATTTCGGCTTGGCTCTTTTGGTGATCTGCTTTGCGGTGGCTGCATCATAGCCCAGTACCGCCGTCAGCTGCGTCTGAAACGATTTCGCAAACACGGCCCACATCGCCATAGGGATTCCCATCCAACGCATTTTACTTTTCCCCTTTCCATTCTGCCAGCACCCGGCACATCCGTTTCTCGATGTCTTTCCGGGTCTCCCGGCATTCCTTCGGATATTTCCGGGCCGCATGGAAGGCCCATTTCACAAATAGGCCGGAGCCAACCGGCAGCATAATTTTCAGCATCCCCTCCGGGAAAACGAAGTGGGTGCCGTGGGCATAAACCATCGTCTCGATCTCGCATTCATGCGGTTTTTCGGCAAGGCGCTTTTCCATCCGGCGGATATGCTTTGCGGTGTCCCACAGCGCATCGTCCTCCGCGCCGATCAGCAGCAGATTTCCCCGGATGTTTTCAACGGGAATGTATTCTTCCGGCTCGATCGGATGAGCTGTCTCGGAATCGTCAAACAGCTTGCGGGAGTTTACCATATCGCCGGCGCGTTTGCTCTCGGCGGCGATGCAATGCCAATAGTCGGGATGCTGATAGCAAAACGGCATATAGGGCAGCGGCTTGCCCCGGTAGGAGAACAGCGATTCACCCTCGACCGGCCACTCCTTGCAGCCGTCCCTTTTGCCCTGCAGAAAGCCCTGCCACACAAAGTCGCTGGGTGTCATGGCAATGGTCAGGGTGATATCCGGGAACATGGCAGCCGCTGTCAGCGCAAGCGTTCCGGTGGTCGATGCACCGGCAATGCCGGTCTTTCTGTTACCGTTAGCTTTCAGCCATGAAATTGCCGTCTCCACACGCTCAAGCGGGTAATTATGATGTCCGTAATCTTTTTTCGCGGGCGACATTGTGAGCACGTTCACGCCGCACCCGCAAAGCCATTTCACTGCCGAGCGCGCAAGCCGATCCTCCGGATCATCCCCGATCATCGTGATGACCGCACAGTCTGAACCGCCGGCACACGCCCAATACGCACCGTAAAAGCCATTGAGTTCCACATCAAAGTGCAGGTGTTTCATGCTCTCCCTCCAAATCCGATCTTCACGATCTGCATTTTCATCCCGTTGTCCCCAACCCTTGCGAGGAATCGGAAAAAGCCGCTGACGGAAGGGTCTTTCAGGTCGCTGTAACCCAGCATATAGCCCCGGCTGGATACCTGCAGGCGGCTGTCCCATGGGGAAAGCTCACTTTTGGCATCCGAAACGGCGAAATATGCCCCCACATCCTTGATCTTTGCAGTCTTGAGCCATGTTTTTGCGATCATCTTCACCGCCGTGCGGTTGGCGGCATCAAAGACCAGCACACCGCCGGGAAAAGCATCTGCCATTCCCCGCACCAGTTCCCGGACCTGCTGGGTCGGGAAGTAATAGAACACCCCGGAAGCAAAGAACACCGCCCCGCCGGAGGCATCAATTCTGCCAAACCATGCGGGGTCTTTCAGGTCGCAGGGGATATTTTGCTCCCGCTCCCCGGCGGGCAGCAGCTGCTGCCGCAAGGCAATCACATCCGGGAAATCCAGATTGTAGATCTTGCAGCTGCCGTTGTCGCAGGCTCTGCCGGTGTTATCCAGCCCACAGCCCAGATTGACCACCGCTGCGCCGGGGTGCGTTTTCAGGTATGCCCGCACCTCAAAAGCAAGGTCATTCTGCCGCATGGCGACCTCCAGCGCACCGAACCGCTGCATCAGGCTGCGGGAGCTTTTCTCCGCCTCTGAAAAATCGTAGTCGATCTGGTCGATCAGGCGCACCGCCGTTTCGTCTTGGTAAAGGTTCGGATACAGCTCCGTACACAGCTTCCGGGAATACAGCGGGAGGATCAGCGTCTCCTGCACGGTGTTTTTCTCGATTTTGTATTTCATAGGTTCCTCCCTCAGTGAGTAAAAACAGTCATAATTACCGCCAGCACCGCCGCTATGACTGCCATGCCTACCGTACGATAGGCACTGCGGATTGCTTCTTTTCGCCCCATGCTTCGTCCGCCTTACACTGTTTCACCGCTTTTGTGCCGTAACGCACAGCCAGCCCTTTTTATTTTTGTGGCTCTGAATCTTACAGAATCCTGCCTGCTCCAGATATGCTTTCAGGGCAGTATCCGTGTAGATGGTCATCCCATTGATGATCTGTGTCCATTTGTCGTCTTTTGCGGTTTCGCCGTTTGCTTCGTTGCAGATGAAAAAGACCCCGCCGGGTCTCAGTACCCGATAGACCTCTCTGAAATTCTGCGCAAGTTCCGGCCAGAAATAGACCGTTTCAAAGGCGGTCACTACCTCAAACTGCTCCGCTGCAAACGGCAGTTCTGCCACGCTTGCCTGCTGCACGGTGCACCGTCCCGCCGCAATGGCACCCGCATTGACCTTACGCGCTTTTTCTACGCTGACAGCCGAATAGTCGATGCCCTGCACCTTGCCTTTGGGGCACAGCTTCAACAGCGTTTTGATGTTTGCCCCGCCGCCGCAGCCGCAGTCCAGCACCATGGCATCCGGGGCAGGCTGCAAAAAACGCAGCCCCCACGCCGCCATTGCGCTGTGGCCAAAGTTCATCATGGAAACCATGATCTTCCCGCCAAGACCTACGGGCTTGCGGGTGTTTTCAAAAAAGGACATAACGCCACCCTCTTTCTATTTACAGTTCACAATGCAATGCTTTTCACGCAGTTCCTCGCGCTGTAGTTAGGTAAAGCTAACTTTTTTGTTCTATAAAAAGCCGCATCTCAGCGGCCCTTCTGCCAAAATAATACGCCCTGCTGTTGTCACTGTCAAGAAGTTCAGGCATTTTCGGAGATTCCGAAACAGATTTCGTTTTCAAGACCCCCCAACCGTCACCCCAGTGCCACATCCAGCACCATCATCACGCTGAAGCCTACCGCAAAAAACACCGTGCCAACGTTGGAGTGCTGTCCCTGTGACATTTCCGGGATCAGTTCCTCTACTACAACATACAGCATGGCTCCGGCGGCAAAGCTGAGCAGATAGGGCAAAACGGGCACCACGATGCCTGCCGCCAGAATCGTCAGCACTGCCCCGATAGGCTCTACGATGCCGGACAGCACGCCGCCCCAGAACGCCCGGCCTTTTTTCATTCCCTCCGCCCGCAGGGGCATGGAGATGATGGCACCCTCCGGGAAGTTCTGGATGGCAATGCCAAGGGAAAGCGCCAGCGCCCCGGCGGCAGTGATCTGAGCGGTCCCGGCAAGGTATCCGGCGTAGACTACGCCCACTGCCATGCCCTCCGGGATGTTGTGCAGCGTCACCGCCAGAACCATCATGGTGGTGCGCTGGAGCTGGCTTTTGGGTCCTTCGGCCTGCAAACTGTTCTGGTGCAGATGGGGGATGAGATGGTCCAGCAGCAGCAAAAACAGGATACCCAGCCAGAACCCCACCGCCGCCGGGAAAAACGCCAGTCTGCCCAGACCTGCAGCCTGCTCCATGGCCGGGATCAGCAAACTCCATACCGATGCCGCCACCATGACCCCAGCTGCAAAGCCGGTCAGGGCACGCTGGATGCCGTCGCTCAGGGACTTTTTCAAAAAGAATACACAGCCTGCCCCAAGACTTGTGCCCAGAAAGGGGATCAGGATCCCCCAGAATGCATCTTGTATCATGTCGAACCTCCTTGCGGTTAAATATAACTAACCACATAAAAAGTATACTGCGCTCCGGCAAAAAGGTCAAGGACAATCCCGCATAATTCTAAGTGCCGCAGCCGCCGGAACGGTGCTTGAGCCGTCAGGCGGGAATTGTGCGGTGTTGCCCAAGGGCTTTACGGCACCTTCTGCCAAAAAAATTAACCTCCATAAACATCCCCGCTTTTTCTTGACAAGGCTCTGCAGGCGTGCTATTTTAAGTTTTGTTAATTAGCTCAGCCTAACCATCTGAGGGGCCTCGCCCCGCAGGTTTTTCTTTGCACGAAATGTTAGGATTAGCTAACCGTGTGTTTTCAAACCAGAGATTGAGGTGTGTTACAATGAGATTGAAAAAAGTATTTGCAGGTGCACTTGCTGCCGCCATGCTGGTGTGCGCTGTGGCAGTCCCGGCCTTCGCTGCGGAAGAGGTGGAGCAGGAGAACCACCTGTCCTCTAGCTATGTCCAGATGAACATCCCTTACGCCGATTTCTACAAAGCTGCCGGTGTGGACAACGCATCTGAAATCGACGCTGTGACCAGCGCCACCAAAAACAAGACCCGTGCAGGCAAGCTTGCCGCCGGTTCCTACCATGTCAACGCCGACGGCACCGACATCACCGGTGTTTCCTTTCCGGTCAAGGTACTGACCCCGTGGGCGCTGAAGAATGCAAAGCAGGTCACCGATGCCGACAGTTGCGACATCACCGTTACCCTGAAGGGCGAGGAATCCACTACCACCTATACCGGTGTGGATGCCCTGTTTGAGAACGAGAGCTACGCTTACTACAAGCTCAGTGAGACCCCTGCCTGCTATATCACCGCATGGTACAACCTGCTGAGCGGCAAGTGGGAGTTCGGCAAAGTCCGCGCCGCCGAGACCACCGTAGAGGGGGTCACCGTGAAGCTGAACACCAACGGTCACCACACCAATTACGAGATGAAGCTCTCCGGCTTTGATCTGGACTACAAGGCCAACAAGGTCTACGGCGTGGTACTGACCACCGCCGATGGCAGTGAGTACGGCCTGCATCATGTGACCAACATCTGGCATGGCACCAAACTGGGCTTCAATGCCGATGATCCTTACTTTGCATCCATGATCGGCAAGACCGTCACCCAGATCACCTACTACACCGCCGACGGTGTGTATGTCCTGCCGGTCAGCGTGGCGCTGTGAGGTCGCGGAAAACTGCCTGATCCAGCAAAATACAGTACAAAACGGCAAGGTCGCTTTAAGCAGGCGACCTTGCTTTTCTCTGTTTTGATGTTCGCCCCGCAGCCGCAGTCCAGCTCCATGGCCGGGACCAGCAAACTTCATCCTGATGCCGGCACCTTCTGCCGAAAAATTAGCCTCCATAAACATCCCCGCTTTTTCTTGACAAGGCTCTACAGGAGTGTTATTTTAGGTTTCGCCAATTAGCTAAGTCTAACTATCTGAGGGGTCTCGCCCTGCAGTTTTTCTTTGCGCGAAATGTTAGACAGAGCTAACTATATGACCGCAATTTTCTGCCATTGCGATGAAAGGAGCATTTTTCATGAAACTGAAGAAATTTCTTTCCCTGCTGCTGTCGGCGGCTATGGCGTTCAGTCTGTTGACCGCTACCGCCTTTGCAGCAGCCCCCGCCGAGGAGGAAAACGGCTTTTTCGATTCTCTGCTGG
>OGHB01001008.1_pt1 | contig 12581 bp, 8 predicted proteins | sample 1571451 | NCBI WGS metagenome assembly OGHB01 (sample SAMEA2582071, study PRJEB24529) | metagenome | biome: Human gut stool | place: China | collected 2011
CGCATCCTGGCTGGAAGATCAGGATTACTGGCGTTTGCACGGCCTGTTCCGTTCCGTGGAACTCGCCGCACAGCCGCATGTGCACATTGAAGATATGAAGGTCGAAGCGGATTGGAATCCGGAAACCGCCACCGGTTCGCTCGACGCGCTACTCGCGGTGCGCAATGCGAAGAATGCCGCCACCGTGTCGGCGACGCTGAAGGATTTGAGTGGCAATGTGATGTGGGAAACCGCATTGGCCGCATCCGACGAAACCGGCATCGTTTCCGGCTCGTTGGACGTCAAGCCGTGGAGCGCCGAGAGCCCGGCACTGTACGAACTGCAAGTTGTGGTGATCGGCCATGATGGCGCGATCGTTGAAACCGCAACGCAGCGCGTCGGCTTCCGTCGCTTCCGCATCGAAGACGGCATCATGAAGCTCAACGGCAAGCGCGTGGTCTTCAAGGGCGCCGACCGCCACGAATTCGACGCGAAGCGCGGCCGTGCCATCACCAGGCAAGACATGATCGACGACATCACGTTCTGCAAGAGGCACAACATCAACGCCATCCGCACCTCGCACTACCCCAACCAGGAATACTGGTACGACCTGTGCGACGAATACGGCATCTACCTGATCGACGAAACCAATCTTGAAACGCACGGCAGCTGGTGCCTGCCGGGAGACGTGGTCACCGAGGATTCCGCCGTTCCGGGCAGCAAGCCCGAATGGGAGGGCGCGTGCGTGGACCGTGTGAACAGCATGATGAAGCGCGACTACAACCATGCTTCCGTAGTCATCTGGTCGCTTGGCAACGAATCGTATGCGGGAGACGTGTTCCGCGCGATGAGCGTCCACGTGCACGAACTCGACCCGAACCGACCAGTGCACTACGAGGGCGTGACCCACAATCGCAAGTATGACGACGTGACCGACATCGAAAGCCGCATGTACGCGCATGCCGACGAAATCGAGGAATATCTCAAGTCCGATCCGAAGAAGCCGTATATTTCCTGCGAATACATGCACGCCATGGGCAATTCCGTCGGAAATATGGACGAATATGTTGCGCTGGAACGCTACCCGCAATATCAGGGCGGATTTATTTGGGATTTCATTGATCAGGCGATTCTTGTGCGCTTGCCCGATGGCGATGAACGTCTCTGCTACGGCGGCGATTTCGGCGATCGTCCGAGCGATTACGAGTTTGCCGGAGACGGTATTGTGTTCGCCGATCGCACGCCGTCGCCAAAGGCGCAAGACGTCAAGCAGCTGTATGCCAACGTGCGCATTGTGCCGGGTGAAACCGGCGTTGAGATCGCGAATGACAATCTGTTCGTTTCCACCGCCGACTATGTGTTCGTTACGCGCGTGCTTGCGGATGGCGAGCCGGTATGGCAGGCCGAACAGCGTTTTGATGTGCCGGCTGGCGAAACCAAGCACTTCGATATTGAATGGCCGTTGGAGGCCTACCGAGGCCAAGCCAACGAGCTCACGCTCGAAGTGAGCCAACGCCTTGCCGCCGCGGAAGAGTGGACGTCGAAGGGCTACGAGCTGTCGTTCGGCCAGACCGTGGTTGCAGGCTCCAAGCCGGTTGCTGCCAGCGAGACGAAGCCTGTTGACGGCATCGTGACCGTTGGCCGTTGGAATGCTGGCGTGCAGGGATCCGGTCGTGAGATTCTGCTGTCGCGTACGCAGGGCGGCATTGTTTCGTACACGCTTGACGGCCGTGAATTCGTGCTGCGCAGGCCCACGCTCACCACGTTCCGCGCGCTGACCGACAACGATCGCGGTGCAGGCCACGGTTACGACCGCGCGCAGTGGGTCGGCGCAGGCCGTTACGCCAAGTGCGTCAACAACACCATCGAACAGGTCAATGACGATACGCTGAAAGCCGTATACGAGTACGAGCTCGCCACTCCGCAGCGCACGCACGTCACCATCACGTATGTGGCAGATACCACCGGCAAGCTGCACTTGAGCGTCGACTATCCGGGTGAAACTCAGGAAGCCCCGACCATTCCGGCTTTCGGTTTGGAATGGACGCTGCCGGTCGAATACTCCAACCTGCGCTTCTACGGCCCCGGACCCGACGAAACCTACGCCGACCGCAAGCATGCCAAGCTGGGCATTTGGAACACCAACGCTTACGACGATCATGCGCCGTACCTCATGCCGCAGGAAACCGGCAACCATGAGGATGTGCGTTGGGCTGAGATCACGGATGATGCCGGTCATGGCATGCGTGTGAGCCGTCACGGCGAATCAGCGTTCGCGCTCAGCCTGCAGCCGTACAGCGCATTCATGTTGGAAGAAGCCCAGCATCAGGACGAACTGCCCGCTCCGAAGCACATGTTCCTGCGCGTGCTCGCCGCGCAAATGGGCGTCGGCGGCGACGATTCCTGGATGAGCCCGGTGCACCCGCAGTACCACATTCCAGCCGATAAGCCGCTCCACTTGGATGTGGATATCGAGCTGATCTGACACGTTGGGGCATGCCGGTTGCCCCAACAATTACGGGGGGATCCGCGTATTCTGCGGATCTCCCCCTGCTTGCGTTATTGCGTTACCGCGTTACCGCCAATTTGCATTGGCGCTCATTGCCTCATACCATGCTCACCGCTCACCGCTGCGGATAGGAATCCTCAAAGAAGCGACGCTCGAGATGCACGATGGTGCGGAACACGTCGGCCTCCGAGCCATCCACCGACGCATACTCGTTGACGAGCGCGATCAGGCGGCCCGTCCAGGCGCGGAAATAATCGCCCTCATGCAAATCAACCCAACCCTTGTGCGCCGGAATCTGCTGAACGACGCCAGCGTCGATGGTGCGCTTGGCCCAGGCAAGATAAATCCATTCCATGCAGCACAGCGCAGTAATGAGTTCTTCCCAAGTTCCCTGAACCAGCTTGGTCAGATATTCGCAATATTCACGATTTGCCGGAGTCTGCTCGGAATTATTGTATTCTTCGTCAGTAATTCCGTATTCCTTAAGGAATCCGGTAAAATATGTTGCTTCATTGTCAGCAAACCATTGCGATTGTTTCGCCAGCATATCTTTGGTTTCCTGACGCGGCGCAAGTTCAATCGCATGTGCCATGATGCCCTGATTAAAGAACTTGAAATCCTGAATTAAATAAGACTTCAAAATCGATTCTGGAAGCGTATCATCCAGCAATTCATTCACAAAACGCGAATTGATTGCCTGATTCCATTCGTCGGCCGCCGACATATACAGCTGATCGGCTACGGAACCCGGCTCGGCTCCCAACCACGCATAATCGCCGCTTGCGGACTGCGGCGCTTCCGGAACATGATTCATGGTCACAAGACCCCCTCGGTTAATGCGGCCAATGCAAACGCAACGCACATCTCCTCGCTCCGTTCCGCCGTGGCTCGCTGTGATGGCGCCATAATAGCCGCCGTTCCCAACGTACCGAACGCGCCACCGAAACGCAAGAAGCAGAACGCTTCCATGACAGCCATGACCGCACTCAATCTCGGCGAATCATTGCGCGAATTTGTTGAGGCGGCGATCGTAGGTCATGAGGCCGTTGAGCTCTTCTTCGACGTCGGAAACCTGCGTATACACGTAGCCCGCCAATCCGCGTGATTCCAACGATTCCGCCGAATCAAGCACGGAACGGACGGCAGTGCGCCAATCCTCAATCGAATCGTATTCACCGTAGCCGTACGCGCGCGAAACCGCAGCATGATCGGCAACCAACTGCGCCAATCCTCCGAATTCCGAAATCACGAACGCACGAACGCCATGCTGCGCAACCGGCAACACCGCGTAATGCGCGGCACGACGACGCCGCTTATGCCGCTTTTCATATTCGGCCACATACCCACGCAATGGCCCCTTATCCGGGTAGATTTCCAGCGGACGGAAGTAGTTGTGCACGCTGTGAACATCGCCGCAACGCTGGTCGTACCAGCCACTCGTGGCGTCGATCGGGCGCGTCGGGTCAAGCGCATGAATGCGTTCCGCCGCATCGCACGCGTCGAACTGCCCCCACCCTTCGTTGAACAGCACCCACGTGACGATCGACGGGTGGCCGGCAAGCATGTGCACCATGGCATCGCAAGTGCGCGACCAGTCGCGGCGGTACGTCGAATCGTCGGCACCGAGCGCCGCGAAATGCTTCGCCGTGTCATCGCGGTACTTGTTCCATGTGGCACGCATGAGCGTCGGCTTGCGGTTGGTGGCCCACGCGTTGTATTCGCCGCCACCCGACACCGCGTCCTGCCATACCAGCATGCCGAGGCGGTCGCAATGGTAGTACCAGCGCGCCGACTCGATTTTGATATGCTTGCGCAGCATAGTAAAGCCGGATTCCTTCATGGCGGTTATGTCATGCACCAACGCTTCATCACTCGGCGCGGTCAGCAGGCCGTCCGGCCAATAGCCCTGGTCGAGCACACCCTTGAGGAACACCGGCTTGCCATTGAGATGGAAGCGCGCGATACCCTTCAAATCAGGCTTAATCTCAACCGTGCGGAACGCGCAATACGAGCGCACAATATCTTGCTTTTCCTGCGATTTCGCGGGTTTCTCTTGAATTTCCTGCGATTCTTGCTGCAGCTTTTCCTGCTTTCCCTGCGATTTCGCCGCACCAAATTCCAGCGTCGCCGTCACGTCATACAAATACGGATCGTTCGGCGACCACAAGTGTTCGGCCCGCGTTGCGATTTCCGTGCGCACCTTGCGCATGCCAGCCGGCAGCAATTCGTCCGCGACGATCGTGCCGTCCGCGGGATCGGCTACGACGATATGCAGTTTGGCATTCGGCTTGTCTCCGCCGATTTCCGCGCGAATAAACAATCTGCCGTCGGCGGCGCCCTTCAGCGTAAGCGTCTGCACGTACGCTTCCGGCACGATCTCCATCCACACGCTCTGCCAAATGCCGCTTTGCGCGGTGTACCAAATCCCCCCGCGCTCGATTTTCTGCTTGCCGCGCATTTGCGTGCCCGAATCGTTCGGATCGTACACGCACAACGCAATCTCGAAAGCATCATCGGGATCGACGAATGCCGAAATATCGACGTCAAACGGCAAATATCCCCCGACATGCATCCCTGCAAACTGCCCGTTGATAAAGCAGGCGCACACGTAATCGACCGCTTCGAAATGCAGCATCAAGCGGTTCGCATCGCCGATCTGCCGAACCGCCTCCCCTCCCCCAAGCGTCACGGGATGCACCACCGTGCGATACCAGATCATATTGTCTGGGTAAATCGTCTGATGCACGCCGGAAAGCGCGGATTCCGGGGAGAACGGCACCAAAATCTTGCCGTCGAACGTTTCGGGGATGGCCGCTTCCTTCACTGCCTGCACCGCTTCGTCACGGGTGAGCACAGCCGCGGATTTGCGCCATTTCGAGCCGTTGCCGCTTTCGGGAATGGATACGATCGCGTAATCCCAGAATCCGTTGAGCATGGTGTGATTGCCGCGCACCATGGTTGGGCGCGGATGCTCGTTCAGGATTGGCGTGCGGCCGTTTTCCAGTTTGCGTTCGCCGTCTTTTGCAGGGCAGAACGCCTTGTGGGCGTCGTTGGAAGACAACCATTCGCCGGCGATCTGTTCGCCCCAGGGCGTCCACAACTGCTGCAGCGGCTCTTGGGAACGCATTTTCGTAGGCGCGGCTTTCAGCACTCGCTTGACGTCCAACATAAGAGCCTCCCTGCAGCATCGCATTTCCCTCAACTTCCCCATTGTAACGAGAGGAATGGCAAAGAGAAATAGCGATTGTTACGGATTTTGAAATCGATTCAATCCGGATTGCACTATAGATTTGTAAAATCGTATACAGAAAGTCGAATATTGCGCATTAGATTTACAAGTCGGATTTGCAAAATCAGATATAAAAAGCCGGTGCAAGAACTTCGTAATTCCTTGCACCGGCAATCAGAACAACTCACCTTAGCGGCAAATCAGGCCAAATCAAGCCGAATCCCCAGGTGAATCAGCGAATCAGCCTTCCAGCTTGGCCTTTTCGGCGGCAAGACGGGCCGCCTCGGCCTCACGACGAGCCTTCAGCTCCGAATCGAAGCGAGCGAGCTCCTCTTCAACGGCCTCCGGCGGAATCTTCGCGAAAATCGGATGCGGCTTCGGCACTGCAGTGCCGGCCACGATCGGCTCGGAAGCCCACGGATGCACGGTTTCGCCCAGCTTGTAGTCGCCGGTGATGATCGGATACATGAAGCCCGGCTTGTCGAGATCCTCGACCTCTTCCAAGCGCGGCAACGGCGAGAACGTGCCTGTGCCGCCGAGAGCCTCCCACACCTTCTGCGCGGAATGCGGCAGGAACGGGGCCAGCAGGTGGTTCGCGTCGGACACGGCCTGGGCGGCAACGTGCAGCACGGTGCCGAGGCGAGCCGGATTGTCCTTGATCTTCCACGGTTCGGTGGCGGAAATGTACTTGTTGATGTCGCCGACCACGCGCATGGCTTCGCTCAGCGCGTTCTTCTGGCGATGGTTCTCGATCAGCGAACCGACCGTGTCGAACGCGGCCTTGGTTTCGCTCAGCAGAGCGCGATCCTCATCGGTCATTTCGCTCTCATCGAGCGCCGGAATCTCACCGAAGTTCTTGTTCATCAGATTGGCCACACGGTTGACGAGGTTGCCCCAGGAAGCGGCAAGCTCCTCGTTGTTGTGGCGCACGAACTCAGCCCATGTGAAGTCGGAATCGGAGCTTTCCGGACCGGCCACGGAAATGTAGTAGCGCACGGCATCCACAGGGTAGCGGGCGAGAATGTCCTTCACATAAATGACGATGCCACGCGAAGACGAGAACTTCTTGCCTTCCATGGTCATGAATTCGGAAGCCACGACCTGCTCCGGCATGTTCAGCGGACCGAGCTTGCCGGTTTCGCCGCCCTTGGAGCCCTGACCGTTGTAGCCGAGCATTTCGGACGGCCAGATCTGGGAGTGGAACGTGATGTTGTCTTTGCCCATGAAGTAGTAGCCCGGGGTTTCCGGATCATTCCACCATGCGCGCCATGCTTCCGGATCGCCCTTGCGGCGAGCCCATTCGATGGATGCCGACAAGTAGCCGATCACCGCGTCGAACCACACGTACAGCTTCTTGTTCGGATTGTCGATCCAGCCGGCAACCGGAACGGGAATGCCCCAGTCGATGTCACGCGTGATGGCACGCGGCTTGACTTCCTTGAACAGGCCGATGGAGAAGTTGATGACGTTGGTACGCCAGCCTTCGCGGGTCTTCAGCCATGCGAGATTGGCTTCGGCGAGCGCCGGCAGGTCGAGGAAGAAGTGTTCGGTTTCCTCAAAGCGCGGGGTTTCGCCGTTGATTTTGGAAACGGGATTGATGAGCTCGTCCGGGTCGAGTTCGTTGCCGCAGGCGTCGCACTGGTCGCCGCGGGCACCGTCGGCACCGCAGATCGGGCAGGTGCCTTCGATGTAACGGTCAGGCAGGGTGCGGCCGGTGGACGGCGAGATGGCGACCTTCTGGGTGCCCTTATAAATGTAGCCGTTGGCGAGGCACTGCTTGAACAGTTCCTGCACCACCTGCTCGTGATTGCCGGTGGTGGTGCGGGTGAACAGGTCGTAGCTCAGGCCGAGATCGCACAGATCCTTGGCGATCACACGGTTGTAACGGTTGGCGAGCTCCTGTGCGCTGACGCCTTCCTTGTCGGCTTCCACCAGGATCGGGGTGCCGTGCTCGTCGGTGCCAGACACCATCAGCACGTCATTGCCCTTCATGCGCTCGTAGCGCGCGTATACGTCGGAGGGCACGCCGAATCCGGCGACGTGACCGATATGACGGGGGCCGTTAGCATACGGCCAAGCAACATTCACCAAAATATGACTCATGGTGCCCGATTATACAAAGCGCCATATCCCGCATTTTCCATGTATTTCGGTAGTTGGATTTTTATTGGAGGATGGACGTGCGATCATCGATTTCAATCGTTTGAAATAGTTTGCATCATAATTTGCATATCTGCCGATCTATCCACATTGTTGCATTACGTAACAATCATTTTCCACATATCCACAGATTTTCGGGGGCTGGTGGCGCAACGGAATTCGAATCCGCTACGGTACCGTCATGGACACTCCACCACCCCTTCTGGGCAACGATGACCTTCCGGGCCCGATGTGCCTGAACCTGCTGGCCTCATCCGGCGCGCTGTGCAAGCTCGACAGCGCGAACGCCTATTCATGCCACGATTCGGACACGTTGTACGGGCGGTCCTGCATCATCGCGACATTGCTGCCGAGCCGGTCCGTGGCATGTTCACGCACCGCCGCATGGGTTTGGCTAGGCGGCACCTTCCCCGAATCCATCGACATTATCGCGAAAGCCCACTATCGAGCGCTACGTTACGGCCGTAAAATCAACGTTTTCAACCGTCTCGCACCAAACGAACACACCATCAAAGTCGGTCCGATCATCGTGACCACGCCTGTTCGCACCGCATGCGATCTCGCATTGAACTGCACCCCCGAAAGCGAATCGTTGGTTTCCGAAATCATCTGCATGCTCATGCAGGAATTTCATTTCCGCTCCAACGATTGCATGCAAATCATGCAGGAGACGAAGCATATTCGCAACGCGCCACAGGCGCGCAACTACATTCTTGCGATCGACGGAAGAAGCGACGAATATGAGCGCAGCGCATAGCAGGCATAAGACGCGGCGCGCGACGCACGCCGACAGGATAGGTGCCGACAGAGCAAACGGATTCCGCAGACTGCTCGGAATCCAAGAAAAACGCAGGCCACGGACGCATCGCGCGACGCATCGGGATGCGCGGAATCTCGCACACCGTGCACAGCGGACGCGCCGCGAACCGCCGCCATACCAGCCCAAACCGCGGCCGAAACCGCTGGTGGATCCGCCGTCTCCCCCAATTCCATTGACGCCGCTGGTGGCGTGCAGTCCGGACACACCGCAGGACGTGCTATGGCATATCGCGGAATACGCGCCGCAACTGCGCAAATGGCTGGTCGCCAATCCTTCCGCAACACCGGCGATGTTGGACTATCTTGCGCAAGTCGGCGGGCCGGACGTGGCCCGCGCCCTGCAAATACTGCTGGAATCGTTGGAATCGTGCGGATCGCAAGCATGCAGCTAACACTTGCGCGACGGGCAATCGCACGATAGGCAATCGCCGGACGGTAAATAATGTGGACTTACTGCTTCATCGCAAGAACCGCATTGTAGACCTGCTTGCGATTGGCAAGCGAGCCGTCCGCAAGGGGATGCTCGGCAACGACCTGCGAAATCGCGTCTTTGATGCGCAGATTGTCTTCCTGCGCACGGTCGATCGACAGCACCGCCAAGTCTTCGACGCTCAACGATGCGGGGGCAGCAGCGTCAGCCTCCTCTTCGGAAGCGCCGGCAACGACCAACACCATTTCGCCTCGCGGCGGCTCGTCGATCACGCTCTGGCGAATCTGCGCGATGGTTCCGCGACGGATCTGCTCAAAATCCTTGGTAAGTTCACGGCAAAGCGCCATCTTGCGGTTCGGACCGAACACGTCAAGCAGGTCGGCCATGGAATCGTCGATGCGATGCAGGGTTTCGTAAAACACGATGGTGCGGCGTTCAGAACGCAGGGTACGCAGGTATTGCACGCGTTCGGAATGCTTGCGCGGCAGGAATCCTTCATAGCAGAAGCGGTCGGTGGGCAGTCCTGAAAGGCACAGCGCGTCCAGCACTGCGGACGGGCCGGGAGCGCAGGTGACGGGCAGACCACGTTCGATGCCGCGACGCACGATCGCGAGGCCCGGATCGTTGATGGTCGGCATGCCCGCGTCGGACACGACCAGCACGGTAGCTCCGGTTTCCACCTGATCGAGCAGGCCGTCGGACTTGTCTCGCTCGTTGTGATCGTGGTAGGCCACCACGCGGCCGTTCACGTGCACGCCGAGACGGTTGGCGAGCGCGTAGAGACGGCGGGTGTCTTCGGCGGCCACGATGTCGGCGCGTTCCAGGAGCGCAATGAGGCGTGCGGAGGCGTCGGCCGTGTTGCCGATCGGCGTGGCAGCCATCACCACCGTGCCTTGCGGAACGTCGGTTCCGCACACGAGGGCGTCAAGTCCCGTACCAGACTGTTCTGTTCCAGACTGTTCCGCCGCTGTCGGCGATTCTGCCATCTCCGCCGTATTCACCATTCCCGCAGTTCCCGTTACTTCTGCCGTATTCGCACTCAGCTCATTCAGTTTCAAGTCCAACGTCTCATTCATGCGTTCCATGCCTTCAGCCTATCCAACGCAAAGGAAAACAGCCCTCCCCGCGTCCTAAACCCCCAATCGCTGGAACAATCCGGACACAAAACAGACCCTCAGCGGGGTGATTCCCCCACCCACTGGAACAATCACCCCGCTTACAGCCCCAGTAACGTCCCAAAACATCCAGACATTGGAACAATTCGGACGCCAACAGGCTTAAAAACGTCCTGATTCTTCCAGTGACTGGAGGAATCCGCCCTCCTACAAGACTAAAAGCGGGCAGATTCCTCCACCGACTGGAAGAATCCGCCCGCAAACGCATGCTTACACCGCGCACACGTACTTACCTCGTGTACATACGTGGCAGCGAATCGGCCATGCGTATGAAGCTGTTGCGCGCGAAAGCGTTGAAATCGCGCGCATACGGCGATTCCGGCAGCGGAGTGCCATATGCGCCCGTGCCGGCAGCGCCCGAATCATTGCCCCAGACCGCCGGATATGCGCCGGTCACGGCATGCACGTCGGAATCCGTATCGGGGGTAATCACCTTGCTGGTTTCGTTTTGATGACCGAACATGGAGAATTTTCCGGTCGCCGCATGCAACGCTTCGAGCAGCGCCCGCGATTGCCGATTCAGATTCCCATCAACCGATTGCGCAAGATTTTCCGCCACGATTCACACTCCCTTGTATTTGCCGTATTCGCCTAGTCTTGCATTGCCCCAACCGCTCTCGCATTGCCTTACTGCTGTTTCCACGCTATCTTCCGCGCCATCGAAACACACTTTCGTACCGTCAACATGCGCGATTCGTGTTCAGCGGCCCCACTATTTGATTTGTTGACCTCACGATTCCGTTTTTCGCCGCCTTTTTTCAAATCGTGAGGTCACCAAATCAAAATCATGAGGTCACCCTCCCCCAAAAAAACCAAAATCGTGAGGTCACAACGCCAAATCACAATGAGCGATACGCGATATACCGGATATATCGCATACTCTAAAGCCAAACAGCCAAATGCCAAACACCACCAAACCAAAATCACCCACCGCAGTTGGCACTTTGCGTCCGTTTGTGCAGATTTGCCAACCGTCGGGCATTACTAGGTGCCGCATTAGAGGGCCACTGGTAGGCTGACATTGGTTCCGCGAGGCCAACCCACACAAGGCAGCCTGAACCACTTAATTTTGGACGTTTAGATGTAAGGTACTCACAGAGAGCATTTCATGGGAATTATCAACTTCTTCATTAATCTGCTCAAGGATCCGCGCACGGCGATCGCCAGCTGGATCTCCATGGGCGTCGCCCCCACGCTTGGTTTCATCTTCCTGATTGTGTTCGTCGAAACCGGCGTCGTGTTCTTCCCGTTCCTGCCGGGCGACTCCCTGCTGTTCGCCGCCGGCTTCTTCGCCGCGCCCGACGCCCAGACCGGCGTTTCCGCACTACCGCTGTTCGCGCTGCTGCCCGTGGTCTGGTGCGCTCCGATCATCGGCGACCAGTGCAACTACTGGATCGGCCACTTCTTCGGCCGTCGCATCATCGAATCCGGCAGAGTCAAGGCTATGACCCCCGAACGCCTCGCCAAAACCGAAGGCATGATCGAAAAGTGGGGCCCGCTCGCCGTGTTCCTCGGCCGTTTCTTCCCGTTCATCCGCACGTTCATGCCGTTCATTTCCGGCATTTCCGGCATGCGTTGGAGCCGTTTCACCCCGTTCTCCGTGCTCGGCGGCCTGTGCTGGTCCACCCTGTTCACGCTGCTCGGCTACTTCTTCGGCGGCATTCCGGCCGTGCAGAAGCATTTCGAGCTGGTCATCATTGCGATTCTCGTGCTGTCGCTGATTCCTACCTTCGTCGGCTTGCTCAAAGCAAAGTTCGGCAAAAAGAAGGCCGATACCGCGACCGCGGAAGCCTGATCTTACGTTTTCTCCTTTTCTTGCGATTGCGGTGTCTTTCGATTTTTCGGAAGGCACCGTTTTCGTATGCTTTCGCATGCTTTTCCTGCAAGGGATATTCCGCAACACGCGAATCTCGCAGATTGCATTCGTACAGACTTCGTACTAGAATCGCGAGAGTTGTCTTGCTTAGCGTGTTGCTAGACATGACTTGGGGCCGTAGCTCAGTTGGTAGAGCGCTTCGTTCGCATCGAAGAGGTCGCGGTTTCGACTACCGTCGGCTCCACTAAGCCCGCTGCATTCATTCCACCGCAGCGGGCTTTTTCTTTTCCTAGCCACCAGACAAATCTGCCATACGTAAGCGAGATGGGGCGAAAAATCAGGCCTGGGATACGCGCTGACGCACGAAAGCGTCGAGCGAGGCCGCGTCAATGCCCTCGTAGCCCTTGATCGAGGCGAACTGCGGGCCGTTGGAATTGTCGATCACTTCCATACACAGATGAAGT
>OGHB01001012.1_pt1 | contig 12511 bp, 8 predicted proteins | sample 1571451 | NCBI WGS metagenome assembly OGHB01 (sample SAMEA2582071, study PRJEB24529) | metagenome | biome: Human gut stool | place: China | collected 2011
CAGGCAATGAGTAGGGCTGCATGAGGAATGCAGGGGTGAGATTCCCGTGGGCTGCCGCCAGCAGCCATCCGTTGGCTCATTTTTTATTTTGTGAAAGGGGGATATTTTTGAAAGAACAAAATTTGATACGTTATAGCATTCAGCTTGCTTTTTTGAAGCAGCTGTTAGAAAGAAAGCTCATAACCGATAGAGAGTATTCCCTTATCAAGCAGCGCTTAATGAAAGATTATCGTGTGGTTTCCGAACTATCCTCTTGATTTTGTGTTGCATTGGCGTTATGATTAACGCAATGAAAAGAACACATTCAACAAGGAGGTCAAGCATGAAAGATGTTGAAGTCATTAAAGCGCGAAACACGCTCTCTCCACGAGCGCGCACAAACTTTGAAAAAAGGCTGCGCGTAGCCGCCTATTGTCGTGTCAGCACCGATACCGAAGATCAGCTGAACAGCTACAAGTCGCAGGTCGAATACTATACCGAACTTATAAAAAGTAAGCCGGAATGGTCTTTGGCAGGCATCTATGCTGATGAAGCTATCACAGGTACGCAGGTGAAAAAGCGCGAGGATTTCCAGCGGTTAATCAACGACTGTATGAACGGTGACGTGGACATGGTGATTACCAAATCCATTTCGCGGTTTGCACGAAACACGCTTGACACTCTGAAATATGTTCGGATGCTCAAAGATAAAGGTGTGGCTGTGTTTTTTGAAGAAGAAAACATCAACACCCTTACTATGGACGGCGAACTGCTCCTTGTGATTTTAAGTTCTGTTGCACAGCAGGAAGTCGAAAATATTTCTGCGAATGTCAAAAAGGGCTTGAAGATGAAAATGCAGCGCGGTGAGCTGGTCGGTTTTCAGGGCTGTTTAGGCTATGACTACAATCCAGAGGACAAAACCCTCACCGTCAACGAAGAAGAAGCGGCTGTTGTCCGTTACATTTTTCAGCGATACACGGAGGGTGCCGGTGGTTCGGTTATTGCCAAAGAACTTGAAAACTTAGGTTATAAAACCAAACGCGGCAGTCCCAAATGGGCGGACAGTACCGTAATCGGCATTATCAAAAACGAAAAATACAAAGGCGACATTTTGTTAGGAAAGACATTTACCGTTGACCCTATTTCAAAACGGCGTCTGTACAACTTCGGCGAGGAAGATCAATTTTATATTCGTGAGCACCACGAGCCCATTATTTCGGAAGAAGTCTTTGAAGCCGCCCAAGAAATTTTGCGGCGGCGTGCAAAGCCCCGCAGCCTTAATGTAGACGGCAAACGTGAAAAGTTCAGCCGGAAATACGCTTTTAGCTGCATGATAGAATGTGGTTTCTGTGGTGGCACCCTGACAAGGAGGAGTTGGCATAGCAGTTCACAGTATAATAAAGCTATCTGGCAATGTGTTGTTTCCACCAAAAAAGGAAAAAAGTTCTGCCCGGAGAGCAAGGGTGTTGACGAAAGAACGATTGAACGGGCTTTTGTAGAATCCTATCGCCTCTTGTGCCAGAACAACAAGGATGTTCTGGACGAGTTTATGAAACGGACGGAAGAAGCCCTTTCCGAAAGCAACGCGGGCAAGCGTCTTGCAAAAGCTGAAAAGGACATTCACGCTCTGGAAGTCAAGAAAAACAAGCTGGTTGATATGCGTCTTGAAGATACCATTGACAAGGAGACCTACGACCGAAAGTATTTAGACCTGTCCAGCCAGATTGAGCAGTTGCAGAAAGAGTGTGAAAGCCTGCAAGATGCAGCCGAAACCGAAACTACCATGCGCAAGCGTGTCGCCATGTTCCGACAGACACTTGAACAGAATGAGGTTCTGGACACCTTTGACCGACATATTTTTGAAAGTATAGTTGAAAAAGTAATCGTGGGCGGTTATGATAGTGATGGGAACAAAGACCCCTACATGATTGTCTTTGTCTACAAGACCGGGTTCAAGAACAGCGTGGACGGCAAGAATTTCAAGCCGCTTCGCAAGAATAGCAAGGAGAACCACTCCCCTGCTGTTTTGTGTTCCCATGCTTCTAACGAGGCTGAATCCATGTGTTCCGATTCTAGCGACGACACATTGCGAGTGCGTACTCTTGATGTCAAAAGTCCAGTAATATAGTGCGGTGATTCGTCCAATATTGTTTTGACATCATTTTACAGTCTGAACCGTTTTCGTCCTAGGAAACAGGTCGAGGGCGGGTTCAGTGTAGAATTTGGATGTTGCGCCCCTCATAACGCAAAAACGCCGTCAGCGTATCATGTGAAATCATCACACGGTACGCTGGCGGCGTTTTCATTTTATCTGCTTATACAGCTTTCGACGTGAGCCACCTTCTGATGAAGACGTCCGTTGCGTTTCACATAAAGAAACATCTGGCTAACGAAAAAGAATAAAGCTGATTTTTATGCCCTCATTATTCTCTATAAATAGCACTGCACCGCAGCTCTTGACGTTTCTCATCCAGAGAATACCGGATCGTAATCACACCATTTTCTGTCTCTACTTCTACCTGTTTTGCATGTTCAAATACCCTGCGCAGGCGGCGGTACTCTGCCCGCTGCGCCTCTGTATAGCGGGACGGCATATCCGAGGTAAGGAACACATTGCCCAGCAGGGCGTTGACTGTGGCAAGGGTGCGTTTTTGCTCTGCCGTCAGCTTGCAGTTTTCCTCCCGGAGAAAGAACACATCCGGGTCGCTGCCATAGGCACGGCCATTGAGCTGCCGCCGGAATAGCGTGTTGTTGATGGCCTGCTTTGTGGACACCCGCTCCCGATGGAACAGGCGCATATACCACACATCGTCCCAGTCCAAGCTCACGTCACAACTGACACGGCAGTAATCCACCAGCCCGAAGGCGGGCATCACAGGTACGCCGCAGCCGAGGATGGTCTTTTGTCCACACCAGCTGCGCAGCAGCTCCATGGCACGGTACATCCGGCCTGCCCGGCTCTCGCGGGCGTTGCCAAAGGGCGCAGCGCCATACAGAAAATCCAGCTTGACAAGGTCGAAACCCCAATCGTTCAGCACCCGGTCAAACACCCGGCGCAGATAGTCCAGCACGGCTGGGTTGTCGATATCCAGCGCATAGAAACTGCTCCAGTTACTGCCGCAGCACCACGGTTTGCCGTCCACTTTCAGCAGCCAGTCCGGGTGCTGCCGGAAAAGAGCAGAGTCCTTTTCGCACACAAAGGGTGCAAGCCATAGCCCAGCCTGAAAGCCAGAGGCGTGGATCTCCTGCACCATGCCTTTCAGCCCGTGGAGGAACTTCTGTGCATCCGTTTCCAGCCAGTCGCCCACCTTCGGCTCCCAGCCATCGTCGATTTGAAACAGGTCTCCCGGGCAAAGCAGGCTGCGGCATCCGGTCAGGTCCTCCCGGATGGTGTCCTCGGTGATGTCCTGATAGCGGTTGTACCAACTGGAATAGCCGGCCAGTTTCTTTTCGGTCCGGGGCTTGATGCCCATAGCCCGAAACCAGCCGTCGAACACCTCCGTCTCACTGCCCTCGGCAAAAAACAAGTCGAACAGGGCAACGTTGCCGCCGGGATGCTCCACCCCGGCGCAGTCCCGTTCCAGCGTCAGCAGGGCTTTGCCGCTGTCGTAGCGGAGGATGATGTAGCCCGGGGTCTCGTCCAACGATGCCACCAGCCGGAACTGCCCGCCCTTGCGGAAATAGCAGTAGGAAAAGCCGTGGCTCTGCCCTTTTTGATGCCCGTAAGGTGCAAAGTGATAATCGCCGTAGCGGTCAAAGGCGTATTTCTTGCGCAGAAAGCCGGGGATGTGGTCGGTGCCGCGCAGCTTTCCGTTCCGGTCCAGCTCCGGGCTGTAGGTCCATGTCTGGTAGCCGTTCATGAACAGACGCTCGTCTGCTTCCATCGACCACGGCAGCTCGGCACGCACGGTTTTCAGTGTTCCGGCGGGCAGGTCGGCGGAAAGATGCAGCGCACCGCAGCCCGGGTGCACCGGGGCATTGCCCTGCCGTACGCCGCCGGTGGTCTCTGCGTACCAGTGCAGCATTTCAGTCATGGTGCGTTTCCTCCCCGTGGAGCTGTGCGCTGATTTCGGCAGCGCGGGCATCGGTCAAAACGAACTTGCGGCGGAACAGCACCAGCACACCTGCCAGCACCAGCATGGGCAGGACCGTCATCATCAGGCGCAGACCCAGCAGAGTTCCGGCGCTCTGTACTGCTACGGGGCCAGTCTCCTCCGTGTTGCCCACAAGGCCAATCAGGTCCAGCCCGATGCCGGTCAGGAACACCGCTACACCGGAGGCAGCCTTGACCACAAAGGTCTGCATGGAAAAGATAACGCTCTCCTCCCGGCGGCCGGTCTTGAGCTGCCCGTAATCCACGCTGTTGGAAAGGAACAGGGTGGTCAGCACGCTCAGCATCCCGTTGCAGGCGAACACAACAACGCCCGGGATGCACAGCAAGGCAAGGCTGTGGGACAGCCCGGTCAGGCAGAACACCAGCAGCGTGCCGTAGCCGCACAGCGCCAGCACAAGGCTGAGCTGGAATACCTGCGTGCTGCTGAACTTTTTGCGCAGCAAGGGGTAAAGCACCATCATGCCAAGGATCTGTGCCGCACCGCCCACGGTGGAAAACAGGGTGTAGGTGGCTTTCCAGCCTGCACCGCCAAGGTCGTATTTGAAGAAATAGATGATGAAGTTGGAGGTAAGGTACAGCGCCGAGTTGATCAGCACAATGCTGCCCACCACTACCATAGCCTGATCATTGCGGAACAGGGCGGAGAACATCTCCTTTACGGTGGCGGTCTTCATCTCACTGGGGGTGGTTTCTTTCATGGAAATGCAGCACACCAGCTCTGTCACTGCAAAAATTACCGCTACGATCAATGCCACCCAGCGGAAGCCAGCGCGCTCGCTGTCGCCGCCGAGTGCTCCCACCAGCAGCATGGTGAACATGGCGATAAGAGCCGAACCAACGCCTGCACAGGTACGGCCCACCATGGAAAGATTCTCCCGGTCTTTGGGCGTGCGGGTCACGGCGGGGATCATGGACCAGTATGGAATATCCATCATGGTATAGGTGACGCCCCACAGGATGTACACCACGCTGAAGTAGACCATCAACGCCGCTTCGTCCAGCACCGGGGCGGCAAACAGGGCGTAGAGCACCAGCGCATTGAGCAGCGTGCCGGAAAAGATCCACGGACGGAAACGTCCCCAGCGGGTGCGGGTCTTTGCCACCAGAACGCCCATAAAGGGGTCGTTGAAGGCATCAAAGAACCGGGCTGCCATGAGCACCAGTCCCACAAAGCTGGCCGAAAGCCCCAGCACATCCTGATAATAATACATGACGTAAGAAGCCGACAGGGCATATACCATATCCTTGCCCACGGCACCAATACCAAATGCGGTTTTCTGTTTCAGGGTCAGTTCCATACAGCATCCTCCTTTTCAATGGTGAACCGCAGCGCAACGGGCTGCGTCTGTGGGGCAGAAACGGTCAGCACGGCTTCTCCGGCAGCGCCCACGGTGCGCAGATAGGCTCCGGTCATGCCGCCTTCGGCCACCGCAGTCTGCGGGCCGACAAGGGCGGCACTGCCCTCCACCGCAAACTGCACCGGGAACTGCGCGTAGGGGGCAGGAGTGCTGTTCTCGTCCAGAATCCGCACCCGGACAGCCGCCATATCGTAAGTGTCTTTTTCCTGAAGAGTCGTCCGGCTGGCCTTGACTTCCAAGTGCAGCTTTGAACTGGGGCAAAGGGTCACGCTGCGCACCACGTTGCCGTCCTGCACGGCATCGAACCGCCAGCGGGTGGCTTCGCCGCCCCAGTTGCCGACGTATTTGCCGTAAAGCGCCACGCCATCTTCAAAGCTCATTTTGTAGCGCAGCATACACCAGCCGAATTTGACCTTGTAGGCAAGCGGCAGCCCTGCCAAGCCATATTTCCCGGCAGCCAGCAGGCAGTCCCGCACAGCGGCTGCCTTGGAGGGAGAAAAGTGTTCCTGCGTTTCCAGCAGCTCGCCGATGGTATCGTCCATCACAAAGGGCGGATGCGGCAGCGCCGTCCACTCGCTTTGGCGCAGGGCGGTGACAAACACATCGTTTTTGTACAGCCTGACCTGCTGGGCATTGCTGAAAACGTAGGCTGTGCCCAGCTGCCCGGCGGGGTTATCGCCGATGTCCATGGAGGAGCTGACCGCCAACACCGGGTCTGCATCCCCCTGACTGGCATAGACCGCCGCCGCCAGTTTCGGGTTGCGGAAGCTGTCCAGCACGCCATGGTAGCAGATGCGGTCCCCGGAACCAAAGTCCTTGTGGGTCTGGTAGTCGAACATACACCAGCCGAAGCACCCGGCGTGCTCCCCGCTGGCATAGGCGGCGTTCTGTACCCGAACGTGCCGCAGGGCGTGTTCCTGCCGGTGCGGACCATCGTCAAAGGCTTTGGTGGGGTACATATGACCGTTGCATTCCGAGATGAGCAGCGCCTTGCCCATATCGGGGGTCACGTCCTTTTTGGGCTTTGCACCGGGCGTTGTGCCGTTGTGGGAAAAATCATTGTAGGCGTAGACGTCCTCCAGCAGATGACTTTTTTCCAGATACCGCACGCCGGAGGTGGCGCGGCTGGGGTCCATCTGATGGGCAATCTGATTTGTGCGGGTGTAGAAGGCATCGTCGTCCACGCTCTCGTTGATGCGCACGCCCCACAGAATGATGCTGGGGTGATTGCGGTTCTGCAAGAGCATCTCCTGCAGCATCTCGCAGGCGGCGTCCTTCCAGTTGTCGTCCCCGATGTGCTGCCAGCCCGGCAGCTCGGTGAACACCAACAGACCCCGCCGGTCGCACTCGTCCAGAAAATACGGACTTTGGGGGTAGTGGCTGGTGCGCACGGCGGTGCAGTGCAGTTCTTCCTGCAAAATGCGGGCATCCTCCCGCTGCAGGCTTTCCGGGGCAGCGTAGCCGATGTAAGGGTAACTCTGGTGCCGGTTCAAGCCCCGCAGAAAGGTCTTTTTGCCGTTGAGGTAAAAGCCATCCGCCCGGAACTCCGCCGTGCGGAAACCAAAGACCACCTGTTTGCGGTCGATGGGCTGTCCGGCTGCGTTCAAAAGCTCTGCCGTGGCATGATGCAAAACCGGATGCTCTGTATCCCACGGCTGTGCATCCGGCACAGAAAACTGTATCTTCCCGGTTTCTGCCGCCTGTGCGGTCTGCTCGGCCAGCAGGGTGCCGTCTACGGTCTCCAGCCGGATGCGGACCGCTGCGGCTGCGGGCGCAAGCTCTGCGGTCCACTGCACCACAGCCTCTCGCAGGGTGGGCGTGTAGACGAACAGGTCGGTCAGGCGGCTTTCTGCCGTAGCTTCCAGCCAGACCTCCCGGTACAGCCCACCGTAGGTCAGGTAGTCGATGACAAAGCCAAAGGGCGGAATGGTCGGGTCTTCCCGGGTGTCCAGCTGCACGGTCAGCAGGTTTTCACCCTCCCGATCTACAAGGTCGGTGATCTCCACCGTAAAGCCCGTATAACCGCCCCGGTGCTGCCCGGCAACCCTGCCGTTGACCCGCACCACCGCCTGATGAGCAGCTCCGTCAAAGCGGAGAAACAGCCGGGGCGCAGCCTGTACCGGCGGCACCCGGAACCGTTTGCGGTAGCCGCAGACCATCTCGTAATCGGCCGGAGAGGCATAGTGCAGCGGCACCTCCCGGCAGGTATGGGGCAGGCGGACGGCTTGTTGTTTTGGCACCGGCAGCCCCTTGCCAAAGGCCTCTGTCCAGTGTCGTGTAAACTCCCAGTCCTCGCAAAAGCTGTGTTTCATCGCAGCAGCACTCCTTCCAGTAAAATCGAGATCATTTCCTCCAGTACAGCCACATACTGCACTCCGCTTTCTGCCAGACTGCGGTCGGCCAGAAAGCTCTCAATGGATGCGGTGATCATCTGCCGCAGCACCGGCAGGGACACCGGACGCATGACCCCTTCAGCCACAGCCTGCTCCAGCAGCGCCATGGTGGGCTCCCAGCCGTTTTCCAACTGACTGCGTACCCGTGCCGCCACCACCGGATACTTCTCGTCCAGCTCCTTCATCTGCCGCAGGTCCAGCGCAGCGTATTCTGCCGGCATGGCAATGATGACCGCCCGGAGTTTTTCCTGCAAAGTACCGCTGCCTGCCAGAATTTCCTGCTTGCAGCGATGGATCTCCGCAAAGGCATGGTCTACCATATCCAGCAAAAGCGCCTCCTTGGAGGGATAAACGGTGTAGATGGTCTTTTTGCTGATGTGCAGCGGCTCTGCCACCTGCTGCATGGTGAAATGCAGCCCCTGCTGACGGAATAACTGCATGGCCTGCGTGCGCACAAGGGCGCTGAGATCCTCCTGCATGAGCATCCTCCTTCTGGAAACCGAAGCTTTCTTTCCGGTTTCCATTCTAGTATGGAAACCGAGTTAAATCAAGCGGTTTCCGCATTTTCTGCGTTCTGACGAAGAATCAGAGAAAAATTGCAGCAAAGTGACAATAAAAAATCCTCAAAGAATTTTTTTCGTACATCCTGATGCCCTTCCCTTGTTCTAATCCTTTGCACAGAGCATATCATGGCGGCTCGACAGCTTTAACAAAATCTCGGGCAATTCTTATGGCGGTATTTTCAGATGATTTGATTTACAGTATGTCCGTCTGATTTTCAGGCGGGCATTTTCTTTTGCCGGAATATGGTGTTTCCACTTTTATCGTGGTACAATAGACGCAAGAATCATTTTTCAGGAAAAGCAATCTTCCATCCACTTTATAGGACACCCATTGTTGTAAAATCAGGATGTCCACCTATCACAAAAAGCAAGGAGCAACGTATGCCAAACGATAAGATCACCGCCGTAGGTGCCAACATTGCCGAAAAAGCCGCCATGATCTGGAACGTGGCCGATATGCTGCGGGGGCCGTTCAAGCCCCACGAGTACGGTCTGGTCATTCTGCCCATGACCGTGGTGAAGCGGTTCCACGACTGTCTGCTGCCCACCCATCAGGCAGTGCTGGACACCTACGAAAAGGTGAAAAAGCTGCAGGTCATCGATGGCTTTTTGCAGAAAGCCTCCGGTTACCAGTTCTATAACACCAGCCGCTTCACCTTCGAGACCCTGTTGGCAGACCCGGACAACATTGAATCCAACTTCCGGGATTACCTGTCCGGCTTCTCCGCCAACGCACAGGACGTGCTGGCAAAGTTCGACTTTGACAACATCATCAAGCGGATGGTGGAGAGCAACACCCTCTACCTCGTTATCAAGGAGTTCGGCTCTGAGAAGGGATATCTCGGCCCGGACAAGATCAGCGCGGTGGACTGCGGCTACATCTTCGAGGACCTGGTGCGGCGGTTCTCCGAGAGCTTTGGCGAGGAAGCCGGAGCCCACTTCACCAGCCGGGATATCATCTATCTGATGACCGACCTGCTGCTGTCCGAAGCCGACCTCGACACCAGCAGCATGACCGTTTACGATATGGCCATGGGCACCAGCCAGATGCTCAGCTGCATGGAGGAGCGCATCCACGAGCTGAACAGCGACATTGAGGTGACCTGCTTCGGGCAGGAGTTCAACCCCTCCACCTTTGCCATCGCCAAGGCGGACATGATGATCCGCGGCGGCGACCCCAACAATATGCGGTTCGGTGACACTCTGTCGGAAGATCAGTTCCCCGGGTTCACCTTCCAGTACATCATCTCCAACCCGCCCTTCGGCATCGACTGGAAGCGGGAGCAGAAAGCGGTGGAAGCCGAAGCTGCCCGGGGCGAGATGGGGCGTTTTGCCCCCGGTCTGCCAAAGATCAGCGATGGTCAGCAGCTTTTTGTGCTGAACGGTCTTGCCAAGCTGGCAAACAAAGGCAAAATGGCGATCATCCAGAACGGCTCTCCCCTGTTCAGCGGCGATGCCGGCAGCGGGCCCAGCAACATCCGGCAGTATATTCTGGAAAACGACTGGCTGGACTGCATCATCCAGCTTTCCACCGATATGTTCATGAACACCGGCATCTCCACCTACATCTGGGTGCTCAGCAAGGATAAGCCCGCCCACCGTGCGGGCAAGGTGCAGCTTATTGACGCCAGCCACTGCTTTGAACCTCGCCGCAAGAGCATCGGCACCAAGCGCAACGACATCACCGATGCCTGCCGGGAGCTGATCGTCACCGCCTACGGCGAGTTTGCCAACGGCAAGGTGTACGGCGACAAAAACGGCATCTACTGCGAGAGCAAGGTGTTCGAGAGCGTGGAGTTCGGTTACAACAAGATCGTGGTGGAGCGCCCCCAGCGGGACGAAGCAGGCAACGTTATCCTGAAGCGCGGCAAGCCTGTGCCGGACACCAGCCTGCGGGACACCGAAAACGTGCCGCTGGTGCAGGATATTGACGCCTACTTTGCCCGGGAAGTTCTGCCCTACGCCCCCGACGCATGGATCGACCACAGCAAGACCAAGGTGGGCTACGAGATCCCCATGACCCGCTATTTCTATGAGTATCAGGCACCGGAAGCCGTGGAGGATATTGTAGCGCGCATCACCGCACTGGAACAGGATATCTCCGCCGGGCTGGCAGAGCTGTTCCATAAGGAGGGCTGACCATGGCACGGAAAATGAAAGACAGCGGCATTGAATGGATTGGGGAAATCCCGGAGGGGTGGGAAACGTGCCTTTATAAGTACTGTTGTTCTGTCCAGCCCGGATATCCTTTTGACTCTGCTAAATTTTCCAATTCTAGCACTGACGGCTTTCCTCTTATTCGCATTCGAGATATCACTTCTGGCGAGATTCAAACTTATTATACAGGCGAATATCCTCCCAACTATATTGTCACTGCTGGAGATTTGCTAGTTGGCATGGATGGCGACTTCAATGTTCGCTGGTGGAATAACGATGCTGCACTTTTGAATCAGCGTTGTTGTCGTGTTACTGAAAAGAACTCCGTTTTACGGCGGTTTTTATACTACGTTTTACCTTTTACTCTTCAACACATCAACACGCTGACATACGCTACTACTGTAAAGCATCTCGCCAATGGTGACATACTAAATTCCTTTATTGCCTTTCCTTCTTTACCCGCTCAACAAAATATCGTCCATTATTTAGATACCGTTTGTTCCGAAATTGATGCAATTCTTTCCAAGACCCGTTCCAGCATTGAGGAATACAAAAAATTCAAGCAAGCAGTTATTACGCAAGCTGTTACCAAAGGCGTGCGTGGTGAGCGAGAGATGAAGGATAGCGGTGTTGAGTGGATTGGGGAGATTCCGAAAGAGTGGCGAAAAACTCAGCTGCGTCACTGTGCTACAATTAAATCCGGTATTACACTCGGAAAAAGTTATAGCAAAGATACCGTCTTAATAGAGCGACCTTATTTAAGAGTTGCAAATGTGCAGGGCGGTTATGTTGATTTGAACGATTTGGCTACTATCGAAGTAACGCCCGATGAAGATTTGAAGTATAGACTTCATTCTGGTGATGTTCTTATGACCGAAGGCGGCGACCGTGACAAACTTGGCAGAGGTTGTGTCTGGCATGGTGAAATTGAACCTTGTCTGCATCAGAATCATGTATTTGCTGTCCAAACCAATGAATCTATTTTACTTCCAGAGTTTTTGGAATATTTGACTGCTTCTGATGTTGGACGTTCCTATTTTGATATAACGGCAATCAAAACCACAAATCTGGCTTGTACAAGTTCCAGCAAGGTTCTTGCCTTTACAATTCCGCTTCCGCCTGTTGAAGAACAAATTGAAATCGTTAGTTTCATTAAGAAACGCTCTTTAGAACTGAACAAGTTAATCATGAAAAAAGAACTGTTAGTGCAAGAGCTGGAAAGCTATAAGAAAAGTTTGATTTATGAGGTTGTAACGGGGAAACGGGAGGTGTAAAATGAACCAAAAGGAGGACATGCAGAAATGATAAAGCGTCATACAGTTTTGCTTGGTGCTGGTGCCACAATGGCAGCCATCCCAAATGGAGATAAAAACGGCAAAAAATCTTCTGTTATGAACAATTTGTTTTCCGAGCTTGGAATGGATTACATCCTAAAGAATGTTGACTTACACACATCCAGTAAAAATCTCGAAGATATCTATTCAGAGCTTGCTTCAAGATCAGAATGCAAAGACGTTGTCCAAGTAATTGAGAAATCGCTCTATGATTATTTCGCATCTCTGGAACTTCCAGATTATCCCACAATATACGACTATCTTATTTTAAGCTTAACCGGTAAAGACGTAATTGCTACATTTAACTGGGATCCACTTCTAATTCAGGCCTACAAAAGATGTTATTCATATAGATTTACTACAAATCTTCCCCATATCCTCTGCTTACACGGTAATACCGATATTGGTTATTGCGAAAAAGATGTTGAATACGGCGCATGTGACGCAGAATGTCCTAAGTGTCATAATCCGTTTGTGCCAACCAGACTACTATATCCTGTAAAAGAAAAGAATTACTCTAACGACCCCTTTATTAGAAAAAGTTGGGAAGCCGTCGATGCTGCCCTGAATGAATCATTCATGTTTACTGTTTTTGGGTATAGCGCCCCATCAA
>OGHB01001023.1_pt1 | contig 12437 bp, 10 predicted proteins | sample 1571451 | NCBI WGS metagenome assembly OGHB01 (sample SAMEA2582071, study PRJEB24529) | metagenome | biome: Human gut stool | place: China | collected 2011
CTTGGGGCTTCACCGAGAAGATTCGCTCCGGTCACTACACCGCCATGGGTGCCGCTTCCGGCATCGTCGCAGGTCTGGTTGCCATCACTCCGGCCGCCGATGTGGTTTCCCCGCTGTGGGCCATCGTGCTCGGTGCCATCGCCGGCGTGCTCACCTGCCTCGCTTGCGGCCTGAAGTTCAAGCTCGGCTACGATGATTCTCTCGACGTTGTCGGCGTCCACGGCGTCGGCGGCTTCACCGGCACTGTGCTCATCGGCTTCTTCGGCGAAGGTACCGGTCTGTTCGCGGGCGGCGACTGGAAGCAGCTGGTTGTGCAGCTCATCGTTGCCCTCGTTGCCATCATCTGGTCCGCTGTTGTCACCGGCATCATCGCCTTCGCTCTGGAGAAGACGATTGGTTGGCGTGTCACCGAAGCTCAGGAAGTCGGCGGTATCGATCTTGCCGATCAGGGCGAACGTGCTTACGATTTTGCTGGTACCGCCAGCTCTGTTCTCAAGGAGGTGAAGTGAGATGAAGCTCATTACCGCTATCATTCAGCCGCATAAGCTTGACGATGTCAAGGAAGCCCTCGCTGCCGCAGGTGTTCACGGTCTGACCGTGTCTGAGGCTAACGGTTACGGCCGCCAGCGTGGCCACACCGAGGTTTACCGTGGCGCCGAATACACCGTGGATCTCATTCCGAAGATTCGCGTCGAGGTGCTGTCCGATGACGCCGATGCCGAGACTCTGGTCGGTGTGATCGTCAAGTCCGCCGGCTCCGGCACCATCGGCGACGGCAAGGTCTGGGTTGCCCCGCTTGATTCGGTGACCCGCGTGCGCACCGGCGAGACCGGCTCTGCCGCTATCTGATAATTCATTCGGATAGATATTAAGGGCCCCGGGCTTAGGTTCGGGTTATCAATAGACAGATCCCCGTACGTGCTTCGCGCCGTGCGGGGATTTTCATACGATTTTCGCGTCAGATTGTCTGCTTCGGATTTCCCCGCTTTCGCTTTTATCTGCTCAGATTTGCTTGCTTTTGCGAAGATTCATAAGGATTTGCTATGACTTCAGCGGTTGATGGTCTTAAACAACGTTTCATGGATATGAGTCAGCCGGATGCCGACGGCGTGTACCGCAATGGTGCGGCGAAACGTAAGGCTCGTACGGATCTGGCCATGGATTGCCTCAAACAATTGTGGCAGGAGGCTTGCCAGACGGTGTCTTTTGACGTTCCACAAGCTGGTATTGGTCTTGGCGCGGTCGGTTCGTTGGCCCGCGGTCAGGTGGGCCCGAGCTCCGATCTTGACTTGGTGGTCATTTATGAGCCTCACGCGCTCACTGACCGGCAGCTCAACGAGCTTGCCAACAAATTGTGGTATCCGATTTGGGATTCTGGTCTTGATCTTGACCAGTCGGTGCGTACCCGCGCGCAGTGCGAGGCGGTGACCGACCATGATTTGCCTGCTGCGATGGGTTGGCTGGATGTGGTGCCGATCGCGGGCGATACGCAGCTGATCGAATCCACGGCTGTCTCCATTTTGGAGCGTTGGCGTAGGGCCGCCCGTAAGCGCTTGCCCGAATTGTTGGGCTCCGCCAAGTCTCGTTTGGACGAGTTCGGCCGTATGGCGTATAGCAATCAGCCTGATATTAAAGAGTCTCGCGGCGGTTTGCGTGATTCCGTGCTGGTCTCCGCGCTTGCCGCTTCTTGGCTTGCCGACCGCCCGCACGGCCAGTATGACGATGCCGTCGAACGGTTGCTGGATGTGCGCGACTGCATTCATTTGGTGGCCAATAAAGACACGAATATGTTGCTCGCTCCTTATCAGGCGAAGGTTTCGGCGATGCTGGGTTTGGCTGATCCGACGTTGCCGAGCGGCGAGCGTGAGGCGAAGTCGATTGATGATTTGCAGACGTTGCTTGCGCGTGTTGGTCGCCAGATCGCGTTTTCGCTTGATTCCACGGCTTCTCGCGCTGAGCATTCGTTGACTCATGAGAAGCCTCGTTTTGCGTTTTTCCAGGTGTTCCAGCCTCGTGGCGGCGGTAAGCGTCAGGCGCCTACGTTTGATGTGGTCGCGCCCGGTATCGCCAAGCATGAGGAGGAGATCGTGCTTGCGCCGGGTGCCGATCCGAAGTCCGATCCGTGCCTTGCGTTGCGGGCTGCTGTTGCTGCGGCTGAGTTTGGTTTGCCGATCGCGCCCGGCACGTTGCAGAATCTGAAGTCGTGTCCGATCGATGATCGCACGTGGAATGATGAGTCGCGTAGTCTGTTCTTGCGTTTGCTTGCGAGCGGTCCCGCGTTGTTGCAGGTGTGGGAGGAGATTGATTTTGTCGATATTCCGGGTCGGCTGATTCCGGAATGGCTGGCGATTCGTAATCGTCCGAGCGCTTCGGCTGCGCATCGGTATACGATTGACCGTCATTCGGTTGAGGTGGTCACGCGGCTTGGTCGTGAAACACCTCGTGGAAACCGTTATGATGATCGGCATTATCAGGCGTTGCTGATGGCTGGTATTTTGCATGATATCGGCAAGCGTCCGGGGGTTGCCGATCATGCTGCGGAGGGTGCGCGTCATGCGTCCATGGTGTTGAAACGCATGGGTTTTGACCGTGACATTATTTGGTGGGTCACGTTGCTGGTGCGCGAGCATCTTACGTTGTCGGAGTTTGCGACTGGTCAGAATCCGAATGATCCGAATGTTGGTGACGAGTTGGCGTCTCGTCTTGATCATGATCCGCTGCTGCTTGACATGCTGTTCGATCTGACTCGTGCTGACGGTTCGTCGTTGGGTGCCACGGCCGGCGAGACCATTTCCAAACAGTACGGCTGGAGTAAATGGCGCGAAACCCTTGTCCGAACCATGTACAACGCCACCCGCTACCACATGTGAGGCCGCGTAGGCTGTGAGCGAATGCCCGGCAAAGCGACATGGTTGCCGATGCGGTACCCGCCGCGTCGGCGGAAACCCATCGTGTAAGAAAAAGTGGGGAATATATCACCTTCGGTTCACTTAAGCAAGTCACAACCAGGGGAATGGGCACCCGTACGGAAGATGTCCCCAAGTTGTCCACTTGGTTATCCCCATTTGGTGGATAACTCGATATGTTTTCCACATAGTTATCCCCAGTATGTGGATAACTCGGGTTTTTTTCGGCTTTCTTATCCACAGCGAACAGATTCGCGCGTGTCGGGTGATTCCGATCCTGCCAATGCGGAGATTCCTCCAGAATCTCATCGCAACATCATTCGTGAAGTGGCACAGGTATTATGGTTTTTCCCGGTACACCACACATCGAAGAGCTGGAGAAGCATGGCGGAGAGCAATTCTTGGAACAATGGCCTGAATCAAGGGCAAAACCGCGGTTTTTCAGGCAATGGCAGCATTTCCGGCGCGTCGGGAACGGCTATTCGCGACGCCATCTTCGACCGTGTGCCGCCACATGACGACGCCGCCGAAATGGCGGTGCTCGGCGGCATGCTCATGAGCAAAGACGCCATCGGCGAAGTCTCGCAGATGATTGACATCACCGACTTCTACCAGCCGCGTAACCAAACCGTGTACGAAGCCATCATCAACCTGTTCTCCGCATCGCAGCCCGTCGACGCGGTGCTGGTGGCCAACCAGCTGCTCAAAGACGGCGACCTCGAAAAAGTGGGGGGATCCGACTATCTGCACAGCCTCGTCGCATCCGTGCCGACCGCAGCCAACGCAACCTTCTATGCCGACATCATCCACCAGCGTGCCATCCTGCGCAATGTGATCGCAGCCGGCACCAAAATCGCACAGCTCGGCTACACCGCCGAAGGATCCCAAGCCGAAGACGTCGTCAACCTGGCACAGGCCGAAGTCTACGAAATGTCGACCGGCAAAGTGAGGCAGGATTACGCGCCGATCGGCACCGTCATCACCGATACCCTCGACCAAATCGACCGACTGCAAAACGGCGAGGTTTCCAAAGGCGTGCCAACCGGATTCCGTGACATCGACGACGTGACGCAAGGCCTGCAGCCGGGCCAGATGATCGTCGTTGCAGGCCGACCGGCCATGGGTAAGTCCACGCTCGGCGTTGATTTCGCGCGAGCTGCGGCGCTGCACCACAATATGACGTCCGTGATCTTCAGCTTGGAAATGAGCAAAACCGAACTTGCGCAACGAATCATTTCGGCGGAAGCGAATATTCCGCTGTCAGCCATGCGCCGAGCGGAAGAAATCACGCAGGAACGTTGGAATATCCTCAATAATCTGCAGGATAAACTGCAGAACGCACCATTATTCATCGACGATAGTCCGAACATGAGTTTGATGGAGATCCGTGCGAAATGCCGCCGATTGAAGCAGACGAACGATCTGAAATTAGTGGTGATCGACTACCTGCAGCTCATGACTTCCGGCAAGGCCGTGGAAAGCCGCCAGCAGGAAGTGTCTGATTTCTCGCGTGCATTGAAGCTGCTTGCCAAGGAATTGGAAGTGCCGGTGGTGGCGCTGAGCCAGCTGAACCGTGGCCCCGAAATGCGTCAGGATAAAAAGCCGCAGCTTTCGGATTTGCGCGAATCCGGTTCTATCGAACAGGACGCCGACGTGGTGTTCCTCGTGCACAGGCCGGACGCCTACGACAAGGAAGATCGCCCGGGCGAGGCCGATATCATCATGGCGAAGCATCGTAACGGTCCGACGCAGACGTTCAATCTCGCGTTCCTTGGCGCATACTCCAAGTTCAAAGATATGCCGCAGGACTACCAGAGCCAACAGGAGGTATAGCATGGCGTGGAACTCATTCGCAACGCCGTTGATCGGCAAGGCCGTGCGTGCGGCCTCCCGCCTGGCACATGGCGGCGGCAGCGCGTTCCCCGGCAAAATCGTGGAACGGATCGACCCGCAATTCCTCGCACGCACCCTGCAGCAGCTACCGCTTGGCGTGGTGCTCGTGTCTGGCACGAACGGCAAAACCACCACCACGCGCATGGTGGCAAGCATGCTGGAATCGTTGGGATTGAAGGTATTCACCAATCCGACCGGATCGAATTTCACCCGCGGCGTGGTCTCGTCGCTGCTGGCCGAAGTCTCGCTCGGCGGCAAACTGGACGCCGACATCGCCGTACTGGAACTCGACGAAGCGTACGCGGTGCATTTCGTCAAACAAGTGCAACCCGACTACTGCCTGCTGCTCAACGTGATGCGCGACCAGCTCGACCGTTTCGGCGAAATCGACAATACCGCACGACTGCTGAGCAAAGCCGCCGAAGCGACCACCGGAACCGTAGTGCTCAATCGTGAGGATCCACGCATCGCACGACTTGCTGACGTCGCACATACTGAAGATGGTGTGGAAGTGCGCTATTTCGGTCTTGACGGGTCGTTGCGCAGCTTCTTCCCGTCCGACGACGACATGCGCACGACAGTCGATACTGCATCGTCCGCTGATACTGCATCGTCCGAATCTGCAGAATCGTCCGCAAATATTGAGATTGACGATGCTTCGGCAATCGCGAAAACTGGGGAAAATGCAGAAAAATCGGGAGATGCGGCAATTGCGGAACAGCTACCAGCTGACGTGACCTTGCTTGCCGTGGGCGGAGGTGGCGGCGGCGCTCGCCGCCGACGGGGCCAGTTTCGGCATCGACGGTGAAACGTACGAAACCGGTTTGAGACTGTAAGGCGTGTACAACCTGTACAACGCGGCGGCCGCGCTGGCCGTCGTGCGAGCGGTCGTAGCCGACGCGCAGGCAATGTTCCTGCCGTTCGAGCAGAACGTAACCGACGAACTATTGCGACAAGTGGGAATCTCACAGCGCATGATCGACTTCGCGCATTCCACCACGCAAGCCATGATCGACGCGGCAGCCGAAGTCACTCCGGCGTTCGGACGCGGCGAGGTCATCGACGTGAACGGCTCGCCGGTGGAGCTGCTGCTCGTCAAAAACCCCATGGGATTCCGTCTGTCGCTCGCATCCTTCACCCCTGAAGGCTGCGACACCATGATCGCCATCAACGACGAATACGCCGACGGGCGTGACATGAGCTGGCTGTGGGACGTGGACTTCTCCTCGCTGCGAGACACCGGTGTGGCCATGGTTTCGGGCGTGCGTGCCTGGGACATGGCGTTGCGCCTCGAATACGATCAGGTGCCGGTGAATAGCGTCAACACGGAACTTGAAGAGGCCGTCTCAACGTTCGTGAACGCGAATCCGGGCACCCCCAAGCACATTTACTGCACATACACGGCAATGCTCAAAACGCGAGCCGCGCTCGGCAAAATCGCCGAAGTCGCCGACGCTGGCGTGGGCAAATAACAGCGCGAATCCGCGCAACGCATGAAAACGCATGAAGAACGTATGAACCGCATGAGGGAGACGATATGAGCCAGGTAATCGACATCGTGTCGCTATATCCGAAAGACATGAACATCTACGGCGACTCCGGCAACGTGCTCACCATCCAGCGACGTCTCGCCCTATACGGCTACGAGCCGCGCGTGCACGCCTACAATCAGGGCGACGCGTGGCCCGAACACGTCGACATGATTCTGGGCGGCGGCGGCCAAGACACCGGCCAGAAGAAAATCATCGACGACTTCTTCAAACGCGCCGACCTGCTGCGATCGCTGGCCGCCGGCGGCACCCCCATGCTCATGATTTGCGGTCTGTACCAGCTGTTCGGCGAATATTTCGAAACGGTGGATGGCTCCCGGCTCGACGGCATCGGCGTGATCGGTGCGTACACGGTCGGTCAGGAAGTGCGCATGATCGGCAATCTGACCGAGCATTCCGCCGATTTCGGTGACATCATCGGCTACGAAAACCATTCCGGCCAAACCTTCCTGCGCGAAGGCGTGCAGCCGCTCGGCACCGTCGACGCGGATAGCACCGGCAATAATGGCGAGGATCATACGGAAGGCGCCCGCGTCAACAATGTGATCGGCACATACATGCACGGCTCGCTGCTGCCGAAAAACCCCGCGATCGCCGATTTTCTGATCCGCACCGCCGCAGAACGCCGGTATGGTTCGTTCGATCCGGCCGCTGCAGGGCAGACGGAAGCGCAGCGTGCGGAACTTGATCGCATCAACACGATTGCCAGCAACGCGCGTCGCGTGGCCATGTCACGCCCGCGCTGATTGTTTTCGCGCTGTTTCGTAGTTTTCGCGTTTTCGTACGCTGTGAGCATACGGCAGCGAGTCTTCCGCAGAATTGTAACGATTGACTAGTTTCGTTGACGTTATTTGTGAAGAAAATGCGATAGAGTGGGTACCACCATCACCTAAAGGAGGTAATCATGGCTGATTTTGATTTTGGTGACGGCCTGCGTAAGGTCTTCCTCGCCGGCGTTGGCGCTTTGGCGACCACGGTTGAGAAGAGCCAGGAAATCGTTGATGATCTCGTCAAGAAGGGCGAGCTGACCGTCGAACAGGGCAAGGCCCTCAACGCCGAACTCAAGCACAAGGTCGCGGAGGTCAAGGAATCCTCTGAAGCCAAGGCTGCAGAGGAAACCAAGGAAGCCGAACCTGAAGCCAAAGCCGAGTAACGTTCAATCGTTCACATCGCCGTCTGCTCGTCGCATCACGTTCAGACGGCGATTTGTTATGCGGAACTTGCGAAACATGCGAACGGCCGTGTGCGGAACGTAAGAAACGTGCGAAACATGCGAATCGCATGAAATACGCGGGACGCAAGTCTCCTCATGAATCCCACTCATCGTAATCCGACCAACGTTTGCGAGCAGCGATATGTCTTTGAATTCTCCGATCGAGCCGGATGCGGCCCGCCCCGAAAGCGTGGAGCCGGTCACACTTTCCGACCGAGTCAACGCGGTGATCAATCCGACGGCGAACCCCTCGTCCGACGCGGCTGCGGCAACGGCAGCCAAATCCGCGGGAAAAACGGGAATCCCGCAATCGCAAGGCAAGCAGAACGACGCAACCTTTACGCAATCCGAAACCATCGGACTGTTCGGCCCGCGTAAAGACTCATTCTCGCAGCGCTACCACCTGACTCGTCGAGGCAAACTGAAGCGACTTGCGCAAATCGCGCAAATCGTCAACCAATTCGACATTGTGCACGGCCTGACCCCCGTCAAAATGCGGCTCATGTTCGAAGCGCTTGGCCCAACTTTCGTGAAAGTCGGGCAGATCCTATCCATGCGATCCGAAATCCTGCCCCAATCGTTCTGCGACGAACTCGCCAAACTGCGCGCCGACGCCGACCCCATGCCGTACGGCACCGTCCTGCAAGTGCTGGAAGACGAATACGGACGCCCGGCAGGCGAAATCTTCGACCATATCGACGCCACACCGCTCGGATCGGCAAGCCTCGCGCAAGTGCATCGTGCGAAACTCACTACCGGAGAAGATGTGGCCGTCAAAGTGCAACGCCCGGGCGTGCGCGAAACCATGGCACAGGATGTGTCCATCATGCGCACCATCGCACGAATAGCCGCCAAAACCATGCCCAGCGCCCAAGTGGTCGATCTCTCCGGCGTGGTCGAAGAACTGTGGGACACCTTCGAAGCCGAAACCGACTTCATGATCGAAGCGCGAAATCTGGCGGAATTCAAACGATTCTGCGAGCACTACAAATACATGGACTGCCCGAAGCCATACTCCGACCTGTGCACCGAACACGTGGTGGTCATGGACTACGTCGAAGGCATTTCCGTCTCGCATCCTGATGAGCTCATCGAAGCGGGCTACGATCTGAAGGAAATCGGCACCAAACTGGTCGACAATTACGCCACGCAAGTGCTTGACGAAGGCTTCTTCCACGCGGATCCGCACCCGGGCAACATCATGGTGCGCGGCGGGCAGATCGTGCTGCTCGACCTAGGCATGACGGGCCGGCTTAATGCCAAAACCCGTTCCGTCTTGAAAGACATGATTTTCGCGGTCGCCAAACAGGATTCGCCCGCGCTTGCCGACGGTCTGCTGCGTTTCGCCGGTGCCGAGGCCGATCCGGAGGATTATCCGGCGTTATTGGCCGACTTGGATGTGATCGTCAAGGAATTCGGAACAGTGGATTTGGCCGAGCTGTATATCGCCGCCATGCTCACCGCATTGACGCAAATGGCGCAACGACACGGCATTGAAGTGCCGAGCACCGTCACCACGGTCGGGCGTGCGCTGGTCACTTTGGAAGGCCTGCTCGACGAGTTCATTCCAGACGTGAATATGATTCAGATCATCTCCGACCATATTGCCGCAAGCACGTCGAAGAAGGATTTCGCCAAGGATGAGGCGAAATCGCTGGTTATCGAAGGTCATCAGGCGCTGCACAGCCTGCTCGCTGCCGCCAATGAGCTGAAAGTGGCCTCCCGTATGCTTACGCGCGGCCAGTTGCGCGTGAATATGGAGATGGTCGGCTCGCAGGAACCGATCCATCTGCTTGCCAACATGGTGAACAGGCTTACGATGGCGCTGATCGTCGTCGGATTGTTCATCGGCTCGTCGATCGTGTACTATGCGGGCATCAAACCGGTGATTTTCGGTATTCCGATCGTTGGTTTCCTCGGCTATGTGATCGCGTTCGTTTTGTCCGTCTGGATCGTGTTCGACATTTACTTCAAGGGACGTTCCAACAAAAAGCGATGACGCTAGTCTAGGGGGAGAGTGGATTCGCGTTGGATGAGGCGGCAGGGAAGATATTCCGTGCCGTGGTGGGGCTGGCCGTTGATGGCGTCCATCAGGTAGCGGGCGGCTTTGCGGCCGATGAGTTCCGTTTCATTGTCGATGCTGGTCAGCGGCGGGCGGGAGCTCTTGGTGAGCACGTCCCAATTATCGTGGCCGATCACCGCCACATCCTCAGGAATGCGTAGATGCTGCGACTTCAACGCGTCAATGCATCCTCGTGCCAGCTGATCGCTCTGGCATACCACGGCGTCGAACTTCACGCCTTGGTCGAGCAGCAGTCTGGTGGCGGCACGCCCCCAATTCTCGTCCCAACGGCCATAGCGAATCGGGCCAGCCGGTTCCAAACCAACCTCGGCCAACGCTTCCAACGCGCCCTTGGTGCGGTCGGTGGAGGCCGTATACGTTTCATCGCCGCCAATAATGGCGATACGGTTGCGTCCGCACGAAATCAAATGATTCACGGCCATGCGCCCGGCGTCCACATTGTCACACGTCACCGAACAATCGTTGGTGACGGTGGAAGGACCATACACATACACCAGCGGCACGCCCCAATCACGCCCCAGCGACGGGCGCGGATTCGTCTCGCACTGCACAATCAGCAGGCCGTCCACTTTCAGCGACAGCAGTTTCTCTACATGGCTGCGTTCCAGCGCATCGTCACCGCGAGCATTGGCGAGTAGTACCGATGTCGATTGTGCGCGCAGCTCGTTTTCGGCGCCAATAAGAATAGGCGTGGAGAAACGGCCTTGCAGATCGGAAGTGACCAAACCGATGGTTCCGCTTCTGCCGCTTGCCAACGATTGCGCCAGCTTGTTCGGGGAATAGTTGAGTTGCCGCGCTGCCTCCATCACGCGCTCGCGGGTGTCTTCACTGACGCGCGGTTTGCCATGCAGCGCCTTTGAAGCCGTTGCCAAAGACACGTTGGCCAGCGCTGCTACATCTTCAAGCCTTGCTGTTGAGTGAGTATCTGCAGTTGCCATGATGTTCCCCTTTTTTACGGTGTGACGAAAACGTTGGCTGCGCGTCGATGCGCTTCGCCGCCCTTGTATTGCGTAATATTATACGACAAAACTGCGAAAGTTTTCGCATTGTGTCAAAAAGTGGACAAAACGGCTTTATATAGCCGATTGCTGACATTTTCACTTGCAAATTGCGAAACTTTCGCATTTGCGAAAATGAACACATTTTCTTTCGCATTTTCTGCATCTCACGTCATTTTTTGCTGTCATAAACGATTCTTAAAATGCTAAGAATCGTTTATTTGTAACGGTTTTATCGATATGAATACCTTTGCATTCTGATGTGCGAAAGCGATTTTGCAAAATCTGGAGAAAACCATATACTGAGAAAAGGCTTTCGCACTACGGTTCAATCGAAGGAGAACAACCGGAAATCGTGAAGGCAGACGGCGGAAGGCCCGCCGGATGGCTCAAAGCTGAGCGATACATAGAGAAATAGACATGGTGTCTTTCAACAAGGTCACTCGCGTTATTGCCGGCATCGCGGCAACCGCGTTGCTTATTCCGATGGCTGCATGCGGCGGTGGTTCCAGCAGTGGTGGATCCGCGGCTCCGGCCGATATTCCGGCAGCCGGCACTGATGACGGCACTGAGATCACTCTGTGGACCCGTTCTCCGCTGGAGCGTCAGGCCAAGAACGCGGTGAAGGCCTACAACGCCTCCCACAAGAACCAGGTCAAGCTGGAAATCATTCCGAACGACGATATGGAAGGCAAGGTTGGTGGTGCTTCCCAGACCGATTCCCTTCCGGACATTCTCGCCGGTGACGTGGTGCGTATTCCGTACTGGGCTTCTGAAGGCATCTTCACCGACATCACCAAGCAGATCGACGGACTCGACAACAAGTCCGACCTGCAGCAGGGCCACATTGAAGCCGGTACCGTGGATGGCAAGGAATACACGCTGCCGTTCATCACCGACGTTTCCGTGATGGTATGGAACAAGAATCTGTACAAGGAAGCAGGTCTTGACCCGGAGAAGGGTCCGAGCAGCATCGACGAGTTCGTTGAGCAGGCCAAGGCGGTCGCGGCCCTCAACAAGGACGGCGTGGCAGGCTCCTACTTGGCCGGCCAGTCCGGTGGCGCTCTCGTGTTCGACCTGTTCCCGTCCGTGTGGGCTGACGGCGAATCCGTGATGAACGCAGATGGCACCGAAGCCACCCTCGACAACGATTCCATGAAGGCCGTGCTCGACGCCTACAAGGAACTCGCCAACACCACCAACGGCTTGGGCGCAGGCTCCAAGGAAGAAACCGGTGCCACCTGGACCGCTCCGTTCGCGAACGGCAAGATTGGCGTTATGCCTTACCCGAACACCTCCACCACTGCTCTGTTCGAAGCTGAGAAGGACGGCGGCTTCGAAGTGGGTGTCACCCCGATCCCGGGCACCAAGGAAGGCAAGACCTCCACGTTCCTCGGCGGCGATGCCATGGGCATCTCCAAGGACTGCAAGCACGTCGCTCAGGCTTGGAACTTCCTCGCATGGCTCATGAGCGATGACGCCCAGAAGGAAGTCTTCGCAGCCAACGGCGACACCGCATCCAACATCCAGACCCTGAAGACCGCTTACAAAGACGCTGACCCACGCATCCAGACCATCAACTCCGTGATTATCGACGGCAACGGCCAGACCCCGAAGTCCCCGGCCTTCAACGAAGCCTTCAACGCCGCTGGCTCCCCGTGGCAGCTGCTCGTGCAGAACGCCGTGTGGGGTTCCGGTGACCTCAAGGCCGACAACAAGGCCGTCACCGACGTCCTGTCTGCCCAGTGATTCGGTGGTGATGCTCCTCACCATCACTCATCAAATCACAGCAAT
>OGHB01001031.1_pt1 | contig 12331 bp, 10 predicted proteins | sample 1571451 | NCBI WGS metagenome assembly OGHB01 (sample SAMEA2582071, study PRJEB24529) | metagenome | biome: Human gut stool | place: China | collected 2011
CACCGACAGCCACGCACTCATCGGGGTTGATGCCCTTGAAGGGCTCGCAGTTCAGTTCCTTCTTCACGGCGTCGTAGACAGCGGGGATACGGGTAGAACCACCGACCATCAGGACCTTCTTCAGGTCGGAAGCGCGCAGACCTGCATCCTGCAGAGCCTTGCGCACGGGGGTCATGGTGCGATCCACCAGATCAGCGGTCAGTTCGTTGAACTTTGCGCGGGTCAGGGTCATATCCAAGTGCTTGGGGCCGGTAGCATCGGCAGTGATGAAGGGCAGGTTGATCTGGCTGCTCATTGCGCTGGACAGCTCGATCTTAGCCTTCTCGGCAGCTTCCTTCAAGCGCTGTGCAGCCATCTTGTCCTTGCGCAGGTCGATGCCGTTCTCGGTCTGGAAGGCATCTGCCATCCAGTCGATGATGCGCTGGTCGAAGTCATCGCCGCCCAGATGGGTATCGCCGTTGGTGGCCAGAACTTCGGTAACGCCGTCGCCCATCTCGATGATGGACACATCAAAGGTGCCGCCGCCCAGATCGTAGACCATGATCTTCTGGTCGTCTTCCTTATCCACACCGTAAGCCAGAGCAGCTGCGGTGGGCTCGTTGATGATACGGCGGACGTTCAGGCCGGCAATGGTGCCTGCATCCTTGGTTGCCTGACGCTGGCTGTCGTTGAAGTAGGCAGGCACAGTGATGACGGCCTCGGTGACGGTCTCGCCCAGATAAGCCTCGGCGTCAGCCTTCAGCTTCTGCAGGATCATAGCGCTGACCTGCTGGGGAGTGTACTCCTTGCCGTTCAGGGTCACCTTATGGTCGGTGCCCATCTGACGCTTGATGGAAGAAACGGTGTTGTCGGGGTTGGTGATAGCCTGACGCTTTGCAACCTGACCTACCAGACGGTCGCCGGTCTTGGTAAAGCCGACAACAGACGGGGTGGTGCGGGCACCCTCAGAGTTGGCGATGACAACGGGCTCGCCGCCCTCCATAACAGCTACGCAGCTGTTGGTAGTACCAAGGTCGATACCAATAATCTTACTCATAATGATGTCTCCTCTCGAAAGAACAAATCTTGTTTATATGATGCTTATGATGATGTCAAGCGGATGTTATTGCAAACTCCCTTGCGGGAGGTTCGGCTTGTTTATTCGGCCACCACAACGGTTGCATGGCGGATGATCTTGTCACCCAGCTTGTAACCCTTCTGGAAAACCGTGACCACCGTGCCGCTCTCCTGCCCGTCCGGGGCGGGGATCTGCTGCACGGCATTCATAAAGTTGGGGTCAAAGGGCTTGCCCAGCACCTCGATCTCCTCCACATGGAGGGCTTCCAGTGCCTTTGCCGCCTTATCCAGCGTCATGACCACGCCCTTTTTGTAATTCTCATCGGTGGTGGGGGCGTTGGCAGCCATATCCAGCGTATCCAGAATGGGGATGATCTTTTCCACTGCATGGGAAACACCGTCGCCAAACTTCTGGTCGGCCTCGCGGGTGGAGCGCTTGCGGTAGTTGTCGTACTCGGCAGCCATGCGCAGCAGCTGATCCTTGGCCTGTGCAGCGTTCTTTTCCGCTGCATCCAGCTTTGCCTTAACGGCTTCCATCTCCCGTGCCTTCTTGTTGAACCAGCCGCCGTCCTTCTTCTTGTCCTCTTCGGCGGCAGCTTCGGCAGCAGCCTGTTCGGGCGCTGCGGCAGCGGTCTTTTCCTCGGGGGCAGTTTCCGGCTGCTCGGTCCCGGGCACCGTGTTCTTTGCTTCTTCGCTCATTCCAGATCCTCCTTATAGATCACAGTCCGCCGTGGTACGGCAGCCTGCGGGGTGTCTTTTCGTTTGCCGCTCATGCCCTCGCCCAGCTGGTCTGCAAACACGTGCAGCAGAGGCATCAGCTTCTGGAAGGGCATCCGGGTGGGGCCGATCAGGGCAATGGAGCCCCACAGCCCGCCACCTACCAGATACCGGTCGCTCACGATGCACAGCCCGGGGATCTGCGGTTCCAGATCCTCGCCCAGCAGCACGCTTTCGCTGCGGTTTTCCGGGGGTGCGATCAGGCTTGCGGCCTGTTCCTCGTCGTTCATCAGGGTAAGGATATCACCCACCCGGCCGTCCAGCTGCGGCCAGTCCAGCAGGTACTGCTCGCCGCCCAGAAATACATGGGGCTTTACGCTGTCCTGCAAAATTGCGGCTGCGGCGCTGACCACCGGCACAAGTTCCGGTGCGATCTGGCTGCACAGCTCGCTGAGCATCCGGGTGGAAAGATCCACCGGTGCCACAAAGGTAAGGTTGCGGTTGAGCAGCGCCGCAAGGGCGGCTGCATTTTCCCGGGAAAGCCCGGTGCGTACCCGCGCCACCCGGGTGCGGACGTAACCGGCGGTGGTCACAGCCAGCACAGCGGCTGCGCTGCGGCCCACCTGCACCACCTCGTAATGGGCGATGCACAGATCCTCGGCGCAGGGGGTGCTGACGGCGGCGGTGCAGCCGCTGATGGCGGCCAGCGCCTTGGCAGCGCCCTGTGCCAGCTTTTCCGGCTCGTGGTCAAGGCTGGCGAACACCGCATCTACCCGGGCGCGGGTAACGCGGTCCAGCGGCTGATCATCGGTCAGCAGATTGTCCAGATAATACCGGTAGCCCTTGGCGCTGGGCACACGCCCTGCGCTGGTGTGGGGCTGCTCCAGCAAGCCCAGCTTTGTCAGCGCCGCCATCTCGTTGCGCAGCGTTGCGCTGGACACTGCCATGTCAAAGTAGTTTGCCAGCACGCTGCTGCCCACCGGCTCGCCCTCAAGGCCATACAGCGCCACGATTGCCTGCAAGACCCGTTGCTTGCGTGCATCCATCGTCATAGCGCCTGCCTCCTTTTTGTATCGCTTTTGTTTGTTTAGCACTCCTTGTTCCTGAGTGCTAAGACCATTATAATCGTTTTTGCCCTGCTGTCAAGCCCTTTGCAAAAATGTTTATAAAGATTCATAATTCTGTCATAAAGGGGGATTACCCCTTCCGTCTTGCCGCTTCGCGTCAAGCCACCTTCCCCAAGGGGACGGCTTTGGGCACTGCCGGAAGCTTCCCGCCGCCGCTGAAGCCTTCACCCTCCGGGGGAAGGTGGCGCGTAGCGCCGGATGAGGGGCAGGACGCAGCTACCTTGCTGTCACCCCCTCAGGCGCCTGCGGCGCCAGCTCCCCCAAGGGGACGCCTTATGGGCTATGCCGGAAACTTTTTCGCCGCCGCTGAAGCCGTCCCCTTGGGGAAGGTGGCAAAGCCGAAGGCTTTGACGGAAGGGGTTTCCATCTCCCCCCTTATTCTAATAGGTACTATTTTTCCCTCTTTTTCAGCCATTCGCGCAGTTTTAACCCCCATTCGTGCAGAATTTCTTTTGTTTTTGCCTAGTTTATGGTATATTTATGGTAATGACACCCCGTATAAACCCCACACGAAAGGAGCGAAATTTTATGAAAGCCAAACGCATGATAAGCATCCTGCTGACCGGCAGTATGCTGCTGTCCCTGCTGCCGGTGTCTGCACTGGCAGCTTCCCCGGTGTTCGATGCACCCGCCCAGACCACGGCCAAAAAGGCTGCACCCCTTGTACAGGAGGCCGACGCCTCCCGCAGCACCGAGGAGGAAGCCGCCACCCGCAGCAGCCGTGATCTGGACGCGGAGAACGGCACCGCCGATAGCATTACCATCCAGCTGAACGCCGCTGGCAAGCCCGCAGGCAGTGGCGGCGATGGCAATTGGTACTACAGTGCTGCCTCCGGTTGCCAGCTGGACACTGGCGTTTTTGCCCTGCAGCCCTCCTCGGAGCCCGGGGCGGAAAGCGCATTGAAGGCACGCCTTTTCCGCATTGGAGATAAAGCCGAGCTAGTCCGCGGCACCGTCGGCTGTGAAACCAACAATTATGGCACCATCTCCGGCGGCATCTTCCAAGGGAAGGTGGCTAACTTCCGAACCATCTCCGGCGGCACCTTCCAAGGGGATGTGAACAACTACCAAACCATCTCCGACGGTACCTTCCAAGGGAAGGTGGACAACGACGGCGTCATCTCCGGCGGCACCTTCCAAGGGGAGGTGTACAACGACAGCACCATCTCCGGCGGTACCTTCCAAAGTGAGTTGTACAACTTCCGCGGCACCATCTCCGGCGGTACTTTCCAAGGGAATGTGACCAACTCCAGCGGCACCATCTCCGGCGGCACCTTTAAGGAAGCTGTCGAGGTAAACGCCGCCTCCGGCACTGAGGCCAAGATCGAGGGCGGGACCTTTAAAAAGAGCATGACGCTCAAGAATAGTGATGGCGCCCCCATCATCATCAGCGACGGCCTGTTTGACGGTGAGGTTGTAGCCAAAGGATGTTACGCCCCGCTTTCCATCACCGGCGGCCTGTTTACCCAAGCTGTGGATGTAAGCGACACCGACCCGTCCAAGCTTTCCATCACCGGCGGCTATTTCGTAAGCGAGCCCACCCTGCCGAACGTCAGCAACATTGCCTTTACCACTGTGAGCGATCAGAGTTGCAGGGCCTTCCATGTGCCTGTAAATGATGGCTTTTCTGAAAGCTACACCAGTCTTTTTGTCCCCCGCGGATCGTCTGAGCAGCCCAACACCATTACCGTAAAGACCAATACCAAACTACTCTATTACCTTGCAGACGGTGAACGCTTCCCCGTCCTTGACAGCGACAGTGACAGCTACATTTACCAGATCCCTGTGCAGAACTATGAAAAGATCGTGCTGGTGACCGAGGAGCCTTCGGCACCTCCAACGGACGACCCCGGCGAGCTTGACCCGGCGTTCTCCTCCGGCGCAGCCGCACTCGGCGTGGTACTGGGCACTGCGGGTCTGGGTTATGTCACCTATGTCCACGTCTCTTCCCTGTACCTGTACTATACCCTGCCGGGCGGCTTTATCCCCTCCACCCGTCAGGAGCTGGCAAACGTCCTGTGGACGACTGCCGGCAAGCCCGACCCTGTAAGCACCGCACTGTATACCGATATCCCCGCTGACGCTATCGAGCAGCAGAAAGCCGCCCGCTGGTGCGCAGAGCAGGGTCTGCTCTCCGACCACGGCGCAACCTTCGGCCCGGACACCACGGTGACCAATGCCCGCATCATCCGCGCATGGAACAGCCTGAAAAAAGTGCCCGTGACCATCACAAACTAATCATCCTCACATTCATCCTTTCATGTACACCGCCGCCCGGCTTGCTTTCACAGGCCGGGCGGCGGTGTTTTCACTCCTCCATCTGCTTTGCCAGAAAGGCCGCTGCCACCGCCACCGCCTTGCACTGGGCGTCCTCCGGGCAGGCGGTGCGATCCTCGGTCAGCAGACCCACCGCGCCGGTCACGTCCCCGCCCGCCAGTACCGGCGCGGCGCATAGCAGCACCCGGGGTGCACCCTCGCAGGGCAGCAGGGTCTTTTCCGGTGCGCCGGGGCTCTGGTAAGGCTTGCGGGCTTCCATCAGCTTTTCCAGCGGCTGGCTGATGCTGCGGTCGGTCAGTTCCCGCCGCCCGCTGCCGCTGACCGCCAGAATACGATCCCTGTCGCACACAAAGGCGGTCAGTGCAAACTGGCGGCTGAGCACCTCTGCCAGCTGGGCGGCAAGGGTGTTCACCTCGCCCATGGGCGAGTACTTTTTAAAGATCACTTCCCCGTCGCCGGTGGTAAAGATCTCCAGCGGGTCGCCCCGCCGGATGCGCTGGGTGCGGCGGATCTCCTTGGGGATCACCACCCTGCCAAGCTCGTCGATGCGGCGCACGATACCGGTTGCTTTCATTATTTTGCCCTCCTTGCGGTTTCCTTTGTATGTAGTATCTGTCAGCGGCGGCAAATTATACCGGCAGCGCATTTTTTGCTTTGCCCGCCGCATTGCGTTCCGGGCGGGGTTCTGCTACAATAAATAGGAATAAACCCAAAGAAAGCAGGTGTCCGCATGGCACACATCCTTATTCTGGGCGGCGGTGCCGCCGGACTGGCCGCTGCGCTGGCGGCTGCACAGGCCGCGCCCGCTGCCCGCGTCACGGTGCTGGAGCGCAACCCCAAGGTGGGCAAAAAGCTGCTGGCCACCGGCAACGGCCGCTGCAATCTGGACAACACCGCCATTGCGCCGGAAAAATACTTCACCGCCGACCCCGCCGCGCTGCGGCCTTTGCTGGCGGCGGTGGATGCCGCCGCGCCGCTGGCGTGGTTTGAGCAGCTGGGGCTGTATACCCGCACCGATGAGGCCGGGCGGGTGTACCCCTATTCCAATCAGGCGGCAGACGTGCTGGCGCTGCTGGAGCTGCATTTGCAGCGGCACACCGTACAGCTGCGCACCGGCTGCACGGTAAGCACTCTGCGGCAGAGCAAGGGCGGCTATGCGGTGCAGTTTACGAACGCCGAGGGCGGCACCGAAAGCCTGCGGGCAGATGCCGTTATCTGCGCCATGGGCGGCGCCGCCGGGCCGCAGTTCGGCACGGACGGCTTCGGTACCCGCTTTGCCGCCGACTGCGGCGGGCAGATGCGCCCCCTTTACCCCTGCCTGACCGCCCTGCAATGCGCAAAGCCGAACAAGAGCCTTGCAGGCATCCGCGCCAAAGCCGCCGCCCGCCTGCTGGACGGCGACCGGGTGTTGGCTGAAGAGATGGGTGAAGTACAGTTTACCGACTACGGGCTTTCCGGCATCTGCATCATGCAGCTGTCCGGGCTGCTTGCCCCCGGGCGCAGCCCGAAGCACCCGGCGGTGGAACTTGATCTCTTCCCCGCTGTGCCGGAGACAGCGCTTGCCGCCCTGTTTGCGGCGCGGACGCCGCTTTTAGCCGAGGACACGGCGGCGGCGTTCTGGCTGGGGCTTTTGCACGGCAAGCTCGGCCGCGCCCTCTGGGCTGCCGCCGCCCTGCCGGATACTGCCCCCCACGCCCTGCCCGCAGGCAGCTGGCAGAAGCTTGCCCACACCGCCAAGCACTGGCGGTTCGAGGGGCTTACCCCCTGCGGCTGGCGGCAGGCGCAGACCACCGGCGGCGGGCTTGCCCTGACCGAGGTGGAACCGACCTTCCAGTTCAAGGGCTGTCCGGGGCTGTACTTTGTGGGGGAAACGCTGGACTGCGCCGGAAGCTGCGGCGGCTTCAACCTGCACTGGGCGTTCGGCAGCGGCCTTGCCGCCGGGCGGGACGCCGCAAAGCACCTTTGCAGCCGAAAACGGTAATAAAAAATGGACGAGGAAAAGCCCGCGGGCTTTTCCTCGTCCATTTTATTATCTAAATCAGGCAGCCTTATTCTCACCCTTGGAGAGCAGCTTTGCACGCTCCAGTGCGGGGCGCAGTGCCAGATACAGCACCACGGCGCAGGCAGTGGAAGCCACACTGTTCACAAAGGTGACGCCGCCGGCGATCTTGGTCAGCGCCTGTGCCACAGTGTACTCCTGCCCAAAGATGTACACGTTGCGGAAGTAGCCAAGGAAGGGGTCGGTGAACACGTTCAGCAGCAGACCGGAACCCGCAGAGACGATCACCTTGACCAGATACCCGGCGCTGTGACGGTCCTGATCCCGCAGCTTGAACACCTTATGTGCCACGGCACCGCAGGTGATGCCGATGATGAACTTGAGCACGAAGGTGGTAATCGCGTAGCCCGGGTCACCGGCAAGGATATCCGCCAGCGCCAGACCGATGGCACCCGCCAGACCGCCGGACACGCCGTCCAGCAGCAGCGCCGTCAGGGCGGTAAAGGTGTTGCCCAGATGGAACGAGGAGCCGCCGTAGAACGGGATGCGGAAGAACAGGTAGGCCACAAGGCTCAGCGCAGCCATCACGCCGGTAAGCGCCAGCTCGTGCACCGTAAAGCGGCGCTTGTACAGCACACTGAAAAACAGGATCAGGATAACGACGACTGCCAGTAGCAGCCACATTGCAGTAGTAGACATGATACTTTCCCTCCAATCGCGCCGATAACCCCACAAAACTACTTGACATTTGGGTGTCCGGCGGGTATGCTCCTATTATACGCAGAACTGACCCCATGAAAATACCCAGAATAAAGTTTTTTTATGGGGTCAGTTTGACGCAATGCCCAGACAGGAGGGACATTCTATGGTACATCTGACCACGGCACTGGACCCGGCTTCGGCGGTGCCGCTGTACGAGCAGCTCTACCGCAGCCTTGCCGCCGAGATGCGGGCGGGCACCCTGACGGCGGGCACCCGGATGCCCGGCAAGCGGCGGCTGGCGGCAGAGCTGTCGGTCTCGGTGAACACGGTGGACACCGCCTACCAGATGCTGGCAGCCGAGGGCTACCTGACCGCCCGGGAGCGCAGCGGCTTTACGGTGCAGGAGTATCTGGCTCTGCCGCAGGGGGTGCAGCCGCCCGCCGCACCCTCTGCGCCGGCGGCAGCGCACCCCGCCGACACCGCCCCGCCGGTACAGTTTGATTTATCCACCCGGGGCGTGGACCCGGGGCTGTTCCCCTTCCGCACATGGGCGCGGCTGCAAAAGGAACTGCTGTACTCCGCGCCGGAGCTGCTCACTCCCGGGGATGCCCGGGGCGATGCTGCCCTGCGGCAGGCGCTGGCAGGGTATCTGGCCGAGTACCGGGGCGTGCAGTGCGACCCGGAGCAGCTGGTGGTGGGCGCAGGACTGGAATATCTGCTGGGGCTGCTGGCGCCGCTGCTGCCCGGCCCTGCCGCCGTGGAGACTCCCGGCTACCCCCGCGCCCGGCAGGTGCTGGAAAACAACGGCGTACCCTGTCGCTGCCTGCCGGTGGACGCGGACGGCCTGTCGCTGACAGCTCTTTCTGCCAGCGATGCGGCGGTGTGCTACGTCACCCCCAGCCACCAGTTCCCCACCGGGGTCACCATGCCCGCCGGACGCCGGGCCGAGCTGCTGCACTGGGCAGCCCGTGCCCCGGGACGGCGGTACATCATTGAGGACGACTACGACTCCGAGTTCCGTTTTGACACCCGCCCGCTGCCCAGCTTGCAGGGCATGGCGGGCGCAGACGGCCCGGTGGTGTACCTGTCCACCTGCTCCCGCAGCCTTGCCCCGGGCATCCGTATCGCCTATATGGTACTGCCCCGGCAGCTGCTGGGTGCATGGCAGGCCAAGTACCGGCTGTACTCCGGCACGGTGGGGCGGTTTGAGCAGCAGACGCTGGCGCGCTTTATCACCGGGGGGTATTTCACCCGGCACTTAGCACGGGAGCGCACCGCCTACAAAGCCCGCCGGGATGCGCTGGTGGCGGCGCTGCGCACCTCCTTTGCGCCGGAAGAGCTGACCCTTGCGGGGCTGCACACCGGTCTGCACCTGCTGGCACAGCTGAAAGACCCGCCGCCGGACGCCGCCCTGCGGGCTGCTGCCCGGCAGTATGGGGTGCGCTGTTCCCTGCTGAGCGACTACGACCTAACCGGCACGGCGCATTCTGCCGCCGGGACGCTGGTGCTGGGTTACGGCTCGCTGCCGGACGCGGACTGCGCCGCCGGGGGGGAGAGGTTGAAAAAGCTCTGCACCGCCGCCCGGGAGGCATCGGACACCGTATAGTGTCCGCCTGCCCAGTCCCCGGGCAGGGCGTCGGCGGTGATATCCACCGGCTCGGCGCTGGTGGCTAAAAATTCCAGTGTACGTTCCAGTGTAGCAAGGTCTACGGCGGTCAGACTGGTCAGCAGACTGCTGCTCACCTCCCGCAGACCCTGCGGCAGGGTGGTGGGCAGCAGCTCCAGCGCCTGCCGGAAAAACGCATCCCACACCGCCGCCCGGGCGGCGGCGCTGCGCCGGGGCGAAAGAGAAGTATCGGCATCCAGCGCTGCTAAAAAGCTGTGGGCGTCGGCGGCGGAGATGCCCTGCACCCCGGTGCCTTTGCCGTACCGCGCCAGCTGCTCCGGGGTGAGCGCCCCGGTAAAACCCACCCGCACTGCGCCGTACCGCGCCGCCAGCTTTGTCAGAACCGCCGGGGCGATGGCAAGATAATCGGTATCCTCCGGCAGGGCGAATACCTCGCCCAGCGCCTCTCGGCAGCGGGCGGGGCCTGCGGCGGCGTAACAGTCCGCAAGGGGGACGTTTTTGCCCCCAAAGGGCACTTCCAGCGCGGCGGGCACCGCCAGCAGATGGATGCAGTTCTGCCCGGCGTTCAGGTAGGCCAGCACAAAGCCCGGGGTCTCGTCTGCCACGCACAGCAGCACGGTGCACCGGTCGGCGGCTTTGGGCAGACGGACGGGCACCCCGCTCTGGCTTTTTGCGGCCTGCCGCAGACTGCTGCGCAGCTGGGCGCGGCTGAGCAGCACCGTGCCGCCCACCAGCGGCAGCAGCACCAGCAGGGCGGCGCACAGCGCCGCCCAGAAGGGACGCCAGCCGCTGCGTTTTGCGTGTTTCATGGCTCTGCCTCCTTTTTGTGCATAAAGCATAGCCCACCGGGCGACCCTTTATGCAGAAAGGCAGGGATGCTGTATGGATAAAACAGAAAACCCCAACGAAAGAGACCGCGAGGAGCAGGAGGACTTCTGGCTGACGCTGGAACCCCTTCCCGCACCTGACCCCGATAAATCTCCGCTGCCCGCACCGCATGAGGACTAGGGCTGCTGCATAGGATGGTAATGGGGTGGAGACGACCCCCTCAGGCACGGCTTTGCCGTGCCAGCTCCCCCAAGGGGACGCCTTTCGCAAGAAGGGAAACTTTGCGGCACAGCCAAAAGCCGTCCCCTTGGGGAAGGTGGCTGCGACCAACGGGAGCAGACGGAAGGGGTCTGCTCCGTTTCAATCCAGCAAAGGAGGCCACAGGATGCCGGAGGGATTTTTGCGGGGAGTCGAGGCCGTGAACGGCATCGTGTGGGGGCCGATGGGGCTGGGGCTGCTCTTCGGCACCGGGCTGCTGCTGACGGTGCGCACCGGGGGCTTCCAGCTGCGGCGGTGGGGCTACTGGATGCGGCACACCCTCGGCGCCATCCTGACCGACCGGAGCGTCACCGCCCATACCGCCCGCGAGGAACAGGCCATCAGTCAGTTCCAGAGCCTGTGCACCGCGCTGGCGTCCACCATCGGCACCGGCAACCTTGTGGGAGTGGCTACCGCCATCCTTTCCGGCGGGGCGGGGGCGGTGTTCTGGATGTGGGTCATGGCGCTGCTGGGCATGATGACCAGCTACGCCGAGAACGTGCTGGGCATCTACTACCGCCGCAAAGACCCGGCGGGCGGCTGGCGCGGCGGGCCGATGTACTACCTGCGGGACGGCCTTGGGGGCAAGCCGGGGCGGGTGCTGGCAGTGCTGTTTGCCGCGTTTTGTGCGCTGGCAAGCTTTGGTATCGGCAACCTGAGCCAGCTCAATTCCATCGCGGGCAACCTGAAAGCGGCTTTTGGCGTGCCGGAGGCCGTTACCGGCGCGGCGCTGGCGGCAGTATCGACGGTAATTTTGCTGGGCGGGCTCAAGCGTGTGGCTGCGGTGGCAGAACGGCTTGTCCCCGCCATGGCGCTGCTGTACATTGTGGGTGCGCTCACCGTGGTGGGGGTGCATATCACTGCCGTCCCGGCGGCGCTTGCCGCCATCGTAAAGGGTGCGTTCGGGCTGCGGGCCGCCGGTGGGGGCATCGTAGGCTATGGGCTGTCCCGGGCGGTCACATGGGGCTTTAAGCGAGGTGCTTTTTCCAACGAGGCCGGGCTTGGCTCCTCGGTGATGGTGCACGCGGCTTCCAATGTAAAAGAGCCGGTGCAGCAGGGCATGTGGGGCATTTTTGAGGTGTTTGCAGACACCATGGTGGTGTGCACCCTGACGGCGCTGGTGGTGCTGACCTCCGGCTTTGTGGATCTGGACACCGGGCGCATTGCCGCCGGGGCGGCGGGCAGTGCACTGGTGGGGCAGGCTTTTGACGCCGTGTTCGGCACGCTGGGGTCAAAGCTCATCGCAGTGTGCATCCTGCTGTTCGCCTACTCCACCGCGCTGGGCTGGAGCTGCTACGGCTGCAAGGCCGTGGAGTATCTCTTCGGCGCGGTGGCAGGGACATTTTACCGGGTGCTGTTCGTGGCGCTGATGCCGGTAGGCGCAGTGATGCGGCTGGACCTTGCATGGACGCTTTCCGACACCTTCAACGGCCTGATGATGCTGCCGAACCTCATCGGCGTAATAGCGCTGTCCGGTACGGTGGTGAAAATCACACAAAACTACCTTGCCCGCAAGCTGCACGGCAGCCCCGCGCCGCCGCTGTTGTCGGCGGGTGAGACGATTTAAAATTGCTTCCGCTTCAATCGTCAATTTTTTCAATAAAATCGAAATTTGCTGTTGACAAAGGCCTTTTCCTGTGCTAAAATAGCCAAGTCGGGTGCGAACACCTGATGCGAAAATGGTCGTATGGCCCGTTGGTCAAGCGGTTAAGACAGAGGCCTCTCACGCCTTTAACATCG
>OGHB01001037.1_pt1 | contig 12272 bp, 9 predicted proteins | sample 1571451 | NCBI WGS metagenome assembly OGHB01 (sample SAMEA2582071, study PRJEB24529) | metagenome | biome: Human gut stool | place: China | collected 2011
CCTGCGACCAGCTGCAGGCCGGTGAGGTCGGCTACCTGACCGCCAGCATCAAGACGGTGCAGGACACCCGCGTGGGCGATACCGTCACGCTGGCAGAGCGCCCCACCGCAGAAGCGCTGCCCGGCTACCGTCAGGTCAAGCCCATGGTATTCTGCGGCATTTACCCCGCCGACGGTGCCAAGTACCCCGACCTGAAGGACGCGCTGGAAAAATTGCAGCTGAACGATGCCTCCCTGACCTTTGAGCTGGAGACCAGCGCTGCGCTGGGCTTCGGCTTCCGCTGCGGCTTCTTGGGTCTGCTGCACATGGAGATCATCACTGAGCGTCTGGAGCGGGAGTTCGATCTGGACATCATCACCACAACCCCCAGCGTGCGCTACCGCCTGACCCTGACCGACGGCACAGTGGAAATGATCGATAACCCCTCCAGCTACCCGGACCCCAGCAACATCGTCAAGCAGGAAGAGCCCTTTGTGGATGTGCACCTGTACACGCCCAACGACTATGTGGGCGGCCTGATGGATCTGTGCCAGAGCAAGCGCGGCGTCCTGATCGATATGAAGTATCTGGACGATGTGCGGGTGGACCTGCACTACGCGCTGCCGCTGGGCGAGATCGTGTACGACTTCTTTGATGCCATCAAGAGCCGCAGCCGGGGCTACGCCAGCTACGACTACGAGTTCAAGGAGTACCGCGAGAGCGATCTGGTCAAGCTGGACTTCCTGCTCAACGGCGACCCCGTGGACGCCTTGTCCATGATCGTGTTCCGGGACAACGCCTACGCCAAGGGACGCCGCATCTGCGAAAAGCTGCGGGACAACATCCCGCGCAACCTGTTCGAGATCCCGGTGCAGGCTGCCATCGGCGGCAAGATCATTGCCCGCGAGACGGTCAAGGCCATGCGCAAGGACGTGCTGGCCAAGTGCTACGGCGGCGATATCTCCCGTAAAAAGAAGCTGCTGGAAAAGCAGAAGGAAGGCAAAAAGAAGATGCGTCAGCTGGGCAGCGTTTCCCTGCCCAGCGAGGCCTTTACCGCCGTGCTCAAGCTGGACAGCGACGACGATTGATCTGCAAATATACAAAAGGGATGCTGCGTGCGCGGCATCCCTTTTGTGATGGGAACTCCCAAATGTGAAATCCGCCCATGGCAGAGATGCACTCTTTGCTTTTCCTACTAAATATGTTATAATTTATTTATATATCAGTTTTTGTATCCGTTTTTGGAGAGACGGGCTGCGGTCTGGCGCCGCGTCCTTCTCTCTGCAACGTTTTCCGGCAGAAAGGATGTGGCCTTTATCAAAGCAAAACACGGAAAAGGCGCAGCGCAAAACAGTAAACATACACACAGCGGCGGCGCACAGAGGGCAACGTCCCTCTGGAAGCAGGTGCTGCTGAAGCTGCTGGTTCTTGTTGCTCTGCTCGCCCTGATCGGCGGGGCACTGTGGCAGAATATCTGCTATAACCGTACCCACTATACCGCAGAGTTTTATCAGGTCCATTCCCGCAAGCTGACCCAGAGCTGCCGGGTCGTTTTTCTCACCGATCTGCATCTGCGGGAGTACGGGGCGGACAACTGTGAACTGGTGCAGGACGTCCGCAGCCTTGCCCCGGATCTGATCCTGCTGGGCGGCGACCTTGTGACCTACGGCGAAGGCACCAATTACGATAATATGCTCTCCCTGTGCAGCCAGCTGAGCCAGATCGCCCCGGTGTGCGGGGTGCTGGGCAACCACGAGGACGAGCTGTATTTTCTGGACGGCGACCGGGAGCTGGTGGAAAAGTTCACCGCCGCCGGGGTGACCATCCTGCGCAATGAAGAGGCGCGCTATACCGTCCACGACAATGTCATCAGCATTCTGGGCGTGGAGGGCAGCCCGAAGGACTTTTACAACTACGGTGCCAGCACCTTTATGGACAGCGTAGAGCCGCAGACAGATTACGATCTGCGCATCTGTCTGGCACACATTCCCACCTACTTTACCGAGCATCTGGAAAATTATTCCTTTGAACTGGGTCTGGCCGGGCACACCCACGGCGGCATCGTCTGTCTGCCGAAGTTCGGCCCGCTTTACAGTGCCAAGGAGGGCTTTCTGCCCGACTATGCCGGGGGCAGCTATACGCTTGCCAACCGCGCCACCCTCATCGTAAGCCGGGGGCTGGGCGATTCCAGTCAGGTGCCCCGCATCAACAACGTGCCGGAACTTTCGGTCATTGACATCGACTAAGCAGTCTGCACCGCGCGTGCAGGCCGCTGCAAAAGGATAGAACGTCATGGATGACATCAAAGAAAAGATCAAACAGGCGCTGCGCCATATCTGGACAAATAAATACCGCCTGTTTCTCTGCCTGCTGACCTTGTGCTGTCTGTTCGGGCTGTTCCATTATTTCAAAAGTGCGGACAGCGCCACCGCCAGCATCTCCTTCAATTACTCCGAGGCATCGCTGGGCATGAACCCCAACAAGACCCGCTTCAACGCCTACGAGATCGTTTCGGGCGAGGTGATGGAGCGCGCCATCCGGCGGGTGGGCCTGCAGGACAGCCTGACCGCCTCCCAGCTGGCCGAGTGCCTTTCCCTGAGCCCGGACGGCACCGGCAGCGCCAATGGCAGCGAGTATATCAGCACCAACTACTATCTCTCCATCAACACCCGCAAGCTGGACCTTGGCAACCGCAAGCCCATGGATCTTTTGCAGAGCGTGTGCGAATCCTACCGGGAGATCTTTTTGAGCAGCTACTGTGATAATCAAAGCCTGCTGAAGGAAAAGCTGGAAGTGACCACTGCGTGCGAGCCTTACCTGCGGCTGAACGAGCTGGAAGTGCGTGCCGCAGGGCTGAACCGCTACCTGAACGCTCGTCTGGGGGCGAATAAAACCTTTACGGACGATACAAACCCCGACCCCTCCACCAACAACTTTACCACGCTGGGCAAAAAGATCAACAATCTGGTGGATTACGACCTGCCCAATGCCATGGCCTTTGTCATTGAGGGCGGCGTTGCCCGCGACCCGTCCATGCTGACCAGCATTCTGGAATACAAGAACAAGATCGACGATATAGCGATGCGCACCCAGCAGGCTTATTATGATGCGGATAAAAAGGGCATTTCCATCTACGAAAAGTCCATGACCTCCATCATGATGATCCCCACCGTGGATGCGGACAGCGAATACTATATGTCCCGCACCAAGACCGCCATGGACGCACTGGCGCGCTCGGCAGATGCTTCTCTGTCCGATGCCACCGACTGCCAGTCCGAGATCGTGAGCACGAATTATGTGATCCAGAAGATCCGAGAACTGGATGCCGGGCAGCCGCGTCTGGCCGAGGCACAGGCCATGGTGAACAAGTTGGAAACCGCCATCAACGAGATCTCGGAGCAGCTGTTCGTGCTGGATAAGGCCTATATCAAGTATAAATCTCAGAACTATATCTCCTTTACCTACGGCTCGGCCTCCTTTATCCAGCGGCTGAGCCTGAAAAAGACCCTGATGGAGTCCGTTGCCGTGATGCTGGGCGGCGCATGGCTGCTCCATGAACGCAAACGCAGAAAGGCCGGAAAACGCAAATGAAAAAGTTTGAGATCCTGCGCTATCTGAAGCGTTTCAGCCTGCTGATCTTTCTGGTCGCGCTGGCAGGTGCGGCCGCCATCTATCTGTATGCGGACGGCAAGCAGCAATACACTGCCTCGGTCATCATCCGCTATACCAACAGCAGCATCTCAGATGGCCTGACCCCGGACGGCAGCGCGCTGGACGTCAACGAGATCTATTCCTCCACCGTCATTTCGCAGGCCATGGATGCACTGGGCGCTTCCGGGCGGCTGAGCACCATCCGCTCCAACATCTCGGTGACCCCGGTGATCTCGGAGGATCAGCAGACCATCAACGAGGCCCTGCTGAGCAAGGGCGAAGAGGTGACCTATTTCCCCGATACCTACAAAGTGAGCCTTGTGGTGGACGGGGCGCTGGGCGCGGGCTATGCCCGCAATATGCTGGATGCCATCATCCAGAGTTACTGCACCTATTATACGGAAAAATATGTGGAGCAGAAGCTCTCGCTGAACCCCTCGTCCGGCCTGCTGGACAACGGCTACGACTACTACGAATGCATCCGCATTCTGGAAAACGATACCAACGAGATGCAGGACTATCTGCTGAGCAAGCGGGAGCACTACCCGCATTTCCGCTCCTCCCGCACCGGCTACACCTACGCAGACCTGTGCGATATCTATTCCGACTTCAAAAAATACACCATCCCGGCGCTGTACGCCTATGTGCTCAACGGCCCGCAGGTGCGGGACGGCACGGTGCTGCAGGAGTATCTGGCCAACTGCATCGAGACTGCAAAGCAGAACGAACAGATCACCACCGAGCAGCGGGACAGTCTGTGGAGCCTGACCGACCAGTATGTGTACAAAAATGCGGACCTGCTGGAAAACTACTTTACCGACCGGGGCGAGGTGGTGTCCTCGGACTACATCCTGGGCAACATCGAACTGGAAGGCGCGGGCGATAGAGCGCAGACCACCTACGACGGTCTGGTGCTGAAACTGGTGTCACTGGAACAGCAGGTGGCTGCCAGCCAGATCGACCGGCAGTTTCAGGAGGAGATCCTGCAAAGCTTCCGCAACCTGGATTTTGGCGGTACAGACGAACAGCATGCCAAGATGGAAAGCATGATCAACGACTACGAGGCGCAGCTGAAAAACTACTACGAGATCATCAATACCAGCAGCAAGGAACTGAACCTGTACATCAGCGCAGATTATCTGAAGATGATCAGTTCGGTGCGGGTGGCTGCTGCCATCAATGTCAAGCTGTACCTGATGCTGGCGCTGGTGCTGTTCTTTGTTATTGGCTGCTGCGGTGCCGTTCTGCTGGGACGCATCTCGGATGTGGTGGATTATCTGCTGTATGTGGACAAAAAGACCGGCCTGCCCAACCGCGAAAAACTCAATGTGTATATCACCGGCATGGCCGACCGCATCCTGCCGGAGGACTATACCTGCTTTGCCTTGCAGCTGGACAACCTGACCGAGATGAGCCGCCGCTTCGGCTACACCGTGGGCGATGGCATCCTGAAGGATTTTTCCGGTCTGGTGCAGCTGATGGGCGACACCGACGGCATGGTGGGCTACAACGGCGTGGGCAAGTTCCTTGCCTTCTTTGATGAATGCAGCAGCCGGAAGGCAGAGGTCATGATCCGCATCCTGCAAAGTCAGGTGGACGAGTACAACAAGCTGAACCCGGAGTACCCCATCCTGTTCACCGCCGCATGGGCGACCACCTCGGAGGAGGAGCTCTACCATGTGCGCGACCTTGTGCGCTGCGCGCAGAAAAAGATGGCCCTGATCGCAGAGGAGGGCAGCTCCGCCCTTGGCGGAATGGAGCGTGGTGAGGCATGATCCAGAACCGACGCGCTTATCAACTGATCCATTGCCGCACCCACAGTCGTCTGCTGGCGGGCGCTGCCGCCGTGTGCGGTGCCGCCTGCGGCCATGCAGACCTTGCGTTGTATCATCTGCTGCACCGGGGCGGTGCACCGTTGCCGGACAGCACACAGGCCGACCGCGCCACGCTGACAGCACTATGCCCGAAGCCCGCAGTGGAGAAAATCTGCCCGCCGCTGCCGCCGCAGGACCCGGCGGTGACGCTTTCAGTCATCGTGCCGGTATATAATGGCGAAGCCACCATCGGCCCTTGTCTGGACAGCATTTTGCAGCAGGATACCGGCTGCACCGTGCAGCTGATCGTGGTGGACAGCGATTCCACTGACGGCACAGCCGCCGTGCTGGAACGCTACCGGGCACTGCCCGGGGTGGTGCTGTGCAATTGCAGCGCACCCCGCAGCGCCGCCGCCGCCCGCAACGAAGGGCTGCGTCATGCCGTTGGGCGCTGGCTGATGTTCGTGGACAGCGATGATTTACTGCTGCCCGGTGCCATCCGTACCCTACTGAATGCCGCACAGCGCCTTGACGCCGATGTGGTGCAGGGCGGCTGGCAGTACCTGTACACGGACGGCAGCTACGGCCCGGTGCAGTGCTACCCGGCGGCAGTCTATACCGGAGCCGCTGCGCCGGAGCGGTTCGAGCTGCCCGGGATGCCATGGGGCAAGATCTACCGGCGGGAGCTGTTTGCGCAGGTGCGCTTCCCGGCTTACTACACTTGTTTTGAAGATGCTATCATCCATTTTTTGGTGTTCCGGCTGGCCAGAACTGTGGCCTCTGTGCCCGAGATGGTCTATCTGTGGCGCAAAAACCCCAAAGGGCTTACTGCCACCAGCCAGCACCGCCCTGCCGCCGTGCAGAGCTACTGGATCATAGAGCAGCTGGCAGCGCAGGATGCTGCGCTGGGGCTGCCCCGCGATGCGCTGTACCGCTGCACCCTGACGCTGCAGCTTTCGGCTTTCTGCTATGCCACCGTATCCGGTCTGCCGCCGGAAACGCAGCAGGCGGTTTTCCGGCTGTGCTGCGCTTTGTATGCCAAGGTGCTGCCGCAGGAGGGCGCACTGCCCTGCCGTGCCCGCTGGGGTGCCCGTGCCCTGCGGCAGCAGGACTTTGGGCTGTGGTGCCGCTACGGCAGAAGGTTTCAGTTGTTATAATGTAAGGAGTACCTATGATACGAGTGCTGCATTCGGTCAGCAATATGGACCGCGGCGGGATCGAGACCATGCTGATGAACTATTATCGGCATATCGACCGCAGCAAAGTCCAGTTCGATTTTATCGTCAACAAGAAAAAGCCCGGCGACTACGACGACGAGATCCGCCGTCTGGGCGGGCATATCTACCAAAGCCCGGGGCTTGACCCGCTGCACTACCCGGCGTATCTGCGCTTTGTGCAGCAGACCGTGGCCGCAGACCCCCGCATCCGCATCCTGCACGCCCACAACGAGGCCATGGGGCTGTACGCCCTGAAGGGTGCGGAGAAGGCGGGGCTGCAAGTGCGCATTGCCCACGCCCATAATATCTGGATCGTCCGGGACTACAAGTGGCCGCTGAAGATGCTCTGCAAGCAGCTGCTGCCCGGCGCAGCCACCCACCTGTGGGCCTGCGGACGGGATGCGGGCATCTACTACTTCGGCAAAGCGGACTGGGAGCGCCGGGGGCAGATCATTCCCAACGCCATCGAACCGGAGAGCTTCCATTTTTCCCCCGCCGTCCGCGCCGAAATGCGGGCGCGTTACGGGCTGGAGGATCGGGTGGTGCTTGGTCATGTGGGGCGCTTTGACGTCCGCAAGAACCACGAGCGTCTATTGGAGATCTTCGCCGCCTTTTTGCAGCTGGAGCCCCGGGCGATGCTGGTGCTCATCGGCACCGGCAGACTGGAACCGGCTGTCCGCGCACAGGCGCAGGAACTGGGCATCGCAGACCATATCCTGTTTGCCGGGCTGCAAAGCAATGTGGCAGACTGGTACCAGTTGATGGATCTCTTCGTCATGCCCTCCCGCTTCGAGGGGCTGCCGGTGGTGGGCATCGAGGCGCAGGCCGCCGGGCTGGGGTGCGTATTTTCAGACGCAGTGCCGGAAGAGGTGCTGCTTTCGCCCCATGCCATCCAGATCCCGCTTTCCGCCAGCAATGCAGACTGGGCGGCAGGCTTGCAGCGGATGCTGCAACAGCCCTGCGACCGCTCTGCCGGTGCAACGCTGATCCGGCAGGCGGGCTACGATATCAACATCGCCGCTGCCCGCTTGCAGCAGCAATACTTGCAGCTGGGCGGCAAGGCGTAAGTCACCTGCGGGAACACCCACTACAAAAGGAGAGCCCTCTTTCATGCGCACATTGGATCAGATTTTGACCAAAAAGGATTACAGCCGGAAAACTCCGGCCTCTTTGTTTTATAAGGACAGCCCGCTGTGGCAAAAACTGCTGACTATCGGCTGCATGGTCTTTCTGTCCGTGGCCGGGCTGGGAGAGTGGAAATACCTCAACAATATGCTGGGAGGTCTGCCCAAGGCCGTCTCTCTGGGCGTGATCGGGCTGGCAGTGCTGTATACCCTGTTTTACCCGGACGAAAAGCGCCTCCGGGAGATCTGGAAGCCCACCTTGCTGTATATGTCCCTGATGGCGGCGCTGTTTTTCTGGTCGATGATCATCTGGATCAAAAGCTTTTCTGAGATCTCCTCCATGATCCGCAGCTGCTCCAAGGTTTTGTTCCAGAGCATTGCCATCCTTACTGCCGTAGCGCTGGTCTATCTATTCCGGGAAAAGGCCATCGAGTTGTTTACCATCTGCATCTGCATGATCAACGGTGCCATTATGCTGCTGTGCATTCCCGGCTACGGTATTGCCGCCAGCATCCAGTCCCTTATCACCTGTCTGGTCACATTCGGCGATGCAGTCGGCTACGCCCGCCAGCTGGAGATCCACGACCTGACCTTTGTGTTCGGGCAGATGATCGTGTACTACGCCGTTTTTGCTCCCCACACTACCCGGGAGGAAAAGCGCAAGCGCTGGCGGTATCTGCTGCTCTGCATCTGGTTTTTTCTGGTCGGCATGAAGCGCAGCGCCATCCCGGCGGTGGTCTTGTTTATCATAGTCGGGTTGCTTTTCCGCAAGCGCAAATTGCCCCATTGGTTCTACCCCGTGGTAGGTGTTGGCTGTATCGTGTTTTTTCTGGTGTTCCTCTACTGTGTACGCAATGGTATCGTTACAGCGCTCCTGCTGCGCTTTGACATCGATATGATGGGCCGGGACTGCCTGTGGAGCCTGGCAAACCCTTACTATGAATTTTCCATCACCTATATCGGCCACGGCTTCGAATATGTGGATTCCCTCGTTACCCAGTGGTATAATGAAGGGATCCTCAACCATCCGTATCCCTTCCACAACGACATTCTGAAGGTCTTTGTGGAGATGGGATTTCCGGGCTTTATGCTTTGGTCCGGCATCCAGTATGTTCTGACTCCGCTGTTCTGGCAGCGCTATGCAGACCAGCAGACCACGCTGCTGTATATGTGCGTACTGGGCTATATGACGGTGACCTATCTGACCGATAATACCGCCTTTTATTTCTGGAGCGCGATGGCGCTGCGTCTGCTGCCGCTTGCTTATGCCATGAACCGCAAAAAGCCCCCGAAGCCCAAGGTGTGGATGCCGGACAGCCGACAGGAGATGCGGGACCGCATCCGTGTTCTGATGCAGGAGGGGTGACAGAGATGATACAAACCGCCAAGCGTCTGGATCATATCGACATTGCCAAGGCGATCGGTCTGCTGCTGGTGATCTATGGACACACCTTTCGGATGTCCATGCGCGCCGTACATCCATGGTGTGCGTTTTCTTATACCTTTGTCTACCGGTTCCACGTCCCGCTGCTGTATTTTCTCTCCGGTATGGGCTGCACCCTGACTGCGCAGAAGAACCGCAGCCTTTCTGCACGGCAGTTTCTGCACAAAAAGGTGCACAGCCTGCTGCTGCCATGGGGCGTATACTCAGCCTTTTTGTACCTGCTGTTCTATCTGGCAAACCGGCTGCCGCCGGTGCGGGCGCTGTTAACCAGCAGTACATACCAGCTGCGGCAGCCTGCAGAATATCTCTGGCTGGTGCTGCGCAACGAGAACCCATACGGTTTTCATCTGTGGTATCTGCCCACATTGTTCTGGTTCGTCCTCACGGCATGGCTGCTGGACAAATATCTGTCCCCGGCGGCAGCCCGGGCGGCAAAGCTGGCGCTGGTGGTGGCGCTGCCCGTGTGCTATCAGCTGTTTTTTGTCGGCTGGTTCTGGACGGTAAAAAGCTACTTTCAGCAGGGCGCTTTTTTCTTTCTGGGCTGCGTGCTCCCGCGTGAAAAGGCCGAACAGCATGCAAAGCCGCTGGTGCTTGCAGGTGCTTTGTGCGGCGTTGGAGTAGTGTGGGAGGTGTTATCCCCCGCTGCGGTCTGGCCGGATGGTCTGCTTGCGGAGGTCCTGTGCACATGGGCGGACTATTTTGCGGTCAGCGGGTTCTTCGTGGGCATCTGGGCGGCGTGCGTGCTGCTGCAAAAGCCCCTGCGATGGCTGATTCCGCTGGGAAAGAACTCTATGCTGTTTTATCTGTATCACCAGCCCTTTTGCTGCGCAGTACTGGGGCTTGTGCTGTATGATAAGCTGGGCGTCTCTGCGGGCGGGACGGTCCTTGCCTGCGGCGCGGCCAGTCTGGTAATGCCGTATCTGTTCTTCCGTCTTGCCGGTCGGCTGCGTCTGCGGCCGCTGCTGCGGCGGCTCGGCCTGCCGGGATGATATGGAGCGAGAAAGTTGAGAGCATCCCCTGCATCTCGTTTATACTGCCTGTTTACAATATGGAACATTTGCCGCTCCGGGCACAGCCGCTGCCCTCGGACGCAAACCAGAAAAAGCGGAAAGGAATAATGCTGATGAAACGAAAGCTTCTGCGAGCGCTGTGCTACCTGAAAGAACTGCTGGCCATGCTGCTGTGCAAGCTGCTGGGTGCAGTGTGCCGCGCCTTTATTCCGGCATACCGGGGCATCTGGCTGGTGGGCGAGCGCGGCACCGATGCCCGGGACAACGGCTACTGGTTCTACCGGTATCTGCGCACGCAGCACCCGGAGTGCCGCGCTTATTATGTCATCGCCGCCGACAGCCCGGACGCTGCAAAGATCACCGCGCTGGGCGGTGCGGTGCAGCGGGGCAGCTTCCGGCATGATCTGCTGTACTACTGCGCCGACTATCTGGTGGGCACCCATGTGCAGCCCTGCGCGCCGGACCTGATGGTGCACTACCATCTTGCCGCAAAGGGCATCCGCGCCCGGGGCAAGCAGGTGTTTTTGCAGCACGGCGTTACGATGAGCGAGATGCAGTGGATGCACCGGGAAAATCTGTATCTGGATCTCTTTGTCTGCGGCGCAAAGCCGGAATATGAGTACATCCGGGATACCTACGGCTTTGCGCCGGAGGTAACGCGCTATCTGGGGATGGCACGCTGGGATCACCTTTTGCAGGCCGGGCAGGCCCCCTGCAAAAAGATGATCCTGCTCATGCCCACATGGCGGGGCTCCCACTACCCGGAGGGTGAAGCTTTTCTGGATACGCCGTACTACAAAGCCTTTGACAGCCTGCTGAGCAGCGCCCGCCTTGATGCACTGCTGGAGCAGTACGGCTATACGCTGGTCTTTTACCCGCATATTGAGATGCAGAAGCACCTGAGCCGGTTCCATGCACCGTCAGAGCGGGTGGTGCTGGCAGATAACTCTATGTATGACGTGCAGCAGCTGCTGCTGGATTGCGCGCTGCTGGTCACAGATCATTCCAGTGTCTTTTTTGATGTGGCCTATCTGGAAAAGCCGGAACTATACTATCAGTTCGATGAGGCGGATTATCAGCGGTATCACTATCAGAAAGGGTATTTTGATTTTGCACGGGACGGCTTTGGCCCGGTGTGCACCACCGAGGACGCGCTTTTGCAGGCGCTGGAAACCGCTTTGCAGCACGGGATGCAGATGCCGCCGGAATACAAAGCCCGGTTGGCAGCCTTTTTCCCGCTGCGGGATACCCAGAATTGCGCCCGCATCTACGAGGCCATTTGCGGCCTGTGACCGGCGCACAAGAACCGTTTACGCAAAAAGCCCCCCGCTGCCGGCTGGCAGCGGGGGGCTTTGTTACCGATTTAAATGAAAATCAGCGCTTAGTTCTGCTTCATGCGAGCGAAGCAGTCAGAGCAGTAGACCGGACGGTCCTCACGAGGCTGGAAGGGAACCTTGCAAGCCTTGCCGCAAGCTGCGCAGACAGCGTCGAACATCTGACGCTCGCCGCTGTTGCTGCGTGCGCCGCCGTTCTTGCGGGCGTCACGGCAGGGCTTGCAGCGCTGGGGCTGGTTCTCGAAGCCGCGAGAAGCGTAGAACTCCTGCTCGCCGGCAGTCCAAACAAATTCCTTACCGCAGTCCTTGCAGACCAGAGTCTTGTCTTCAAACATAGTAGTATCTCCTCTTTAGTTAGTTCTTGCCCACGGAAGGATTGTAACCATACCTTTGGTTTTGGGACCATCGCGCTGATCAGTAAGCTTACCAGGGGCTTGAATAGATAAACGCCCTCGGATTGAGGACTTTCCTATTGTACCGTTATTTTTGAGATTTGTCAACCAAAAAACAACCGTTCGCCCTTTTATTTGTACACATGGCACAAACCGACAGCATATATTTGGGTAAAATCACCGCCGGAAGGAGAGAAAAGGGGCTGCCGCACACTCTGTGCAGCAGCCCCTGCAAAGCCCTTTGGGAAAAGTTTACTTCTCGATGACTTCCTTGGTGTCGCGGGCGATCATCAGCTCCTCGTCGGTA
>OGHB01001041.1_pt1 | contig 12230 bp, 6 predicted proteins | sample 1571451 | NCBI WGS metagenome assembly OGHB01 (sample SAMEA2582071, study PRJEB24529) | metagenome | biome: Human gut stool | place: China | collected 2011
GGCGGTGATGGTGCTTAGCCTGACCGGCTGCAAGGAGACCCTGAAAAAGGTGGCGGAGGCCGCCGTGGTGCCCACCCAGTCCACCAAGAACCTGCGCGCCGATATCACCGCCCAGGAGGTCTACGACGCCATCCTGGAGGCCGACCGCATCGGCCGGGACTATCTGGCCCGCTGAGCCCAGTCTTAAAATCCAAAGAATAGAGGGTGTGTATCGTATGAATTGGAAGGAATATTACAAGCAGCACCTGATGAGCGCGGAGGACGCGGTCAACCACATCCAGTCGGGCAACCGGGTGGTGGTGGCCCACGCCTGCGGCGAGCCGTCCTATCTGCTGGACGTGATGGTGGCCAACGCCAAGGCCTACAAGGATGTGGAGATCGTCCACATGGTGGCCATGGGCAAAGCCGAGTACTGCAAGCCCGAGTACGCCGAGAACTTCCGCCACAACGCCTTCTTTGTGGGCGGAACCAGCCGGGACGCCATCGCCGAGGGCCGGGGCGACTTCACCCCCAGCTTCTTCTTTGAGGTGCCCCGCCAGTTCAGCTCCACTATGCCGGTGGACGTGGCCATGGTCATGGTGACGCCTCCCGATGAGAACGGCATGTGCTCCCTGGGCGTGTCGGTGGACTACACCCTGGAGGCCGTCAAGCAGGCCAAGCTGGTCATCGCCCAGGTGAACCCCCAGATGCCCTGGACCGGCCCCTACAGCCTGGTGTCCGTCAAGGATCTGGACTGCATCGTGGAGCATGAGGCCCCCATCATTGAGCTCAAGCCCCCCAAGATCGGCGACATTGAGAAGGCCATCGGAGAGCACTGCGCCTCCCTGGTGCCCGACGGGGCCACCCTCCAGTTGGGCATCGGCGCCATCCCCGACGCCGTGCTCCTCTTCCTCAAGCACAAGAAGGACCTGGGCATCCACTCCGAGATGTTCTCCGACGGCGTGGTGGAGCTGGCCGAGGCCGGCGTCATCACCAACGCCAAAAAGACCCTCCACCCCGGCAAGTTTGAGGTGGCGTTCCTCATGGGCACCCGCCGCCTTTACGACTTCGTGGATCACAACCCCGACGTGGAGCTGCGCCCTGTGGACTATGTTAACAACCCCTTTGTCATTGCCCAGAACGAGAACATGGTGTCCATCAACTCCTGCGTACAGGTGGATCTGATGGGCCAGGTGGCCTCCGAGAGCATCGGCCCCAAGCAGATCTCCGGCGTGGGCGGCCAGGTGGACTTCGTCCGCGGCGCTTCCGCCAGCAAGGGCGGCGTGTCCATCATGGCCATGCCCTCCACCGTCAAGGGCAAAATCTCCAAGATCGTGCCGCTGCTGGATGAGGGCGCCGCCGTCACCACCAGCCGCAACGACGTGGACTACATCGTCACCGAGTACGGCGTGGCCGCGCTGAAGGGCCAGACTCTCCGCCAGCGCGCCCGCAACCTCATCGAAATTGCCCACCCCGACTTCCGCGACGAGCTCAAGGCGGAGTACGAGAAGCGCTTCCACTGCAAGTATTAAGCGGCATGGGGCGGGCCGGAGGCCCGCCCCATTTGGTACTTACGCCGCGGGATAGAAAGGAAACGAGCTATGACAAATCTGGAGAAGTATGACCGCCTGTTCCTCACCGCCTTCCGGGTCAAGCCGGAGGAGCTGCCCGGCCTCAAGTACCGGGGCATCCCCCTGTGGGACTCCCTGGGCCACATGGATCTGATGGGGGACATGGAGGAGACCTTCAAAATCAGCATCGGCACCGCCGACGTGCTGGATTTCTCCTCCTATGAGAAGGGCAAGGAGATTCTGGCCAAGTACGGCGTGGAGCTCTGAGCCGTGCTGCGTCTGGAGCGGTGGACGGAGCCGCTGGCGGAGAGCAACTGCTATCTGCTGGGGGAGGCGGGGCGCGCGGTGGTCATCGACCCCAACGACCCCAGGGGGCCGCTGGAGCGGCTGGAGGCGCTGGGGTGGACGCCGGAGCGGATCCTCCTGACCCACGAGCACTGCGACCACATGGCCGGGCTGGAGGCGCTGCGAAACCGCTGGCCCGGGGTGCGGGTGGCGGCCACCGCCGCGTGCAGCGCCGGCCTGGGGGACACCCGGCTCAACATGACCCGGAGGATGGAGGTCTATCTCGCCTTCCGGGGCAAGCCGGGGGTGTCCTATCCGCCCTTCGTCTGCCGGCCGGCGGATGAGACCTATGAGCACGCCTGGGAGTACGTATGGCGGGGACACCGGCTCCGCGCCGTGGCCCTGCCCGGCCACACGCCGGGGAGCGCGGGAATTTTCCTGGACGGGGACACCTTTTTCTCCGGGGACTACCTGATTCCGGGGGAGGAGGTCATCCTCCGCCTGCCCGGCGGGAGCGAGACGGACTACCGCGCCGTCACGGAGCCCGTTCTCCGGGGGCTGCCCCCCGGCCTGCACATCTGCCCCGGCCACGGGGAGCCCTATATTCTCAAAGGAAAGGAGTGAAGCCGGTGTGGAGCTGAACACGCTGCTGCAATACAAGCCCTATTCCACGGCCCGGCCGGAGAAGCGGGCGCTTTACGCCGGACTGCTCACCGAGCTGACCCAGTTTCACCGGGAGCGTTGCCCGGAGTACGGCCGCCTGCTGGACGCCCTGGGCTGCCCCGCCCACATGGACTGTACGGTGGAGAACACCCCCATGCTGCCGGTGTCCCTGTTCAAGGAACTGGAGCTGCGGAGCATCCCGGAGGGAGAGGTATTCAAGACCATTACCTCCTCCGGCACCACCGGGCAGCGGGTGTCCAGGATTTTCCTGGACGGGGCCACCTCCGCCTGTCAGCAGCAGGCCCTCTGCCAGATCATGTCCGACTTCCTGGGGGAGCGGCGGCTGCCCTTCCTGGTGCTGGACAGCAGGCAGGTTCTGCGCAACCGCGCCATGTTCTCCGCCCGGGGGGCGGGCACCGACGCCCTGTCCAAGGAAAAGCGCACGGCCATCGCCAATGTGGACATCGGCGGCGGGACCAGCAACATCGCCGTCACGGTCCGACTGCTGAAGAGGAGTCCGCCCAAGCACTTTACCGAAGTAAAGCTCCAGTTGCCAGAAAGGAACCAACTTGCAAAACACATCATCCGAATCATCGAGATTTTTAAAATCAGCATGAGAAGCTTTCGGAACAATAATACCATTCCATGCCTTTGAATATCTGTTACGGTAAACCGCTCCCATATCCTCGGTTTGTATCCGGGAGGGTTGCCCGAAAATTGTAGTCTGCACATACTCGGACATGATATTATTGGTCACCTCCGTCAGTCCTATCCACTTAACGCCCGGGCGGGTCTGGTTGCAATGCCCGATTTCGTGAGCAGGTCCCCAGCAACCGGTGGTTTTCAAGACATTAGGATCACACACATCCCCCATGGTTGACTGATTGTAAGCCGTATGATATGCAGTAGCGTACATAAAAGAGTGATACATGACATTCAGATATATCCTGTTCTTGAACATCTTGTCATATTTCTCCAATCCGAGAAGTTGCATTTCACTGTGAGCAATCTTATCATAAAGATCAATCAATTCATTACCGTTTGTGGAAACATATTTCCTAAAATCGTTAGTTTCAAATGTCAAGTGTGCATACTTGCCTACCACATCAAAATATTTGTCCGTAGCTTTCCCCAACAATTCGCTCCAACGTCCCTGATGTTCTTCTTTCTGCGAATCAAAATAGCCATTCACTGTACCCGAAGCAAAATGAATCTTAACAGGCTGCGCTGTTTCCGCATCCTCCAATGTTTTGGTATGATACATCACATATACGAGCCCTTTCCCTGTCATCGTCAGTTTATTAATACCGCGATATAACGGATACGTAACTCCTCCGAAACCGTCACCTCCCGGTACGTCCAGGTTTTGTACTTTCATTCCGATGTTCTGTCCATGTGTGTCGCCCACCATTACAACCAGCGTCTCCCCTTCTTTCACCGAGATACCTGTCGGATTGTCAAGAAGGCTGTACGGGTTTGTTTTGTGGGTTTCCGACTGAATATCCGGATTCGGGAACGCCTTATAGTCCTCCACACGGAAGTTTCTGTCATACTTATCCTTGAACATATAATAAGCCAGATTCTTAAAGAAAGGATACTTGCAGTTCTCAATATCCGCTTCCATGATTCCCGCTTTCAAGTTACTACACGTTTCATCTTCAAAAAGAGTAGAATAATCAAATGCATTCAGATTCTTGGCATAGAACTCCATTTCGGCACAAGAAGCAAACCCTTGCCCGTCTCCTGCTCCGCTTTTCACGACAAAACGGAAAGACTTAGCCCGGACCGTATTATCAAAGGTTACTCTGGTAGCAGTTGCCGAACCCTCAAAATCCTTATCCAGCAACTTCGTAAATACACTCCCGTCTTCCGAATACTGTATTTCCACTTCTTTAAAATGACCGTTATATCCTGTGGAACGGGGATAATAAATCAGATAATCCACATCAGACGCTTCCGCAAAATTATAGGTCAGCGTAATAGGGAAATAATTCGCTCCGCCATTCGACCAGCTCGAATGATACAACGTTGTATAGTCACCGTCAAAAGACTTTTCAATAGCATCTTCTCCCTGATGAGAAGTATCGTGCCCACTCACCACTTTCACTTTGATGTCACCTTCGATGTCTTCTCCCGCACCTCCATTATATTCATTCAGGCCATGTTGTGAAACCAAGACCGAAGCAGAAACCGGGGAGTTTTCTTCCGAAGCACCTTCCGGTAAAACCTCAGTAAAGACTATGGCTCCCTCTCTCTTTTCATCCAACGTACTACTTTTCACTATATAAGTGTGGGTAGACGTCACCATTTCCGGCGCGCGGGATTTTGCCTTTTCAGTAATCCAATCAGGAAACCCGGCACTCACTTCCACATTGGTCGTGACATTAAAAGTAATCTCTTTACCAATGACTTCCACTTCAAACACGTTCGTATCAATCAGGATAGCAGCTTCATAGCCCAGTTGCCGAACTTTAACCGTCTTCTTCTGCCCTTCCGCCGTTATCGTAATGGTAGCTTCACGTACCAATCTTTCTTCACTTTCGTCTACGGAAACTTTCAAGATCTTTCCTGCCACAGAAAGCGTACACCAGTTTTTATCCGCTTTAGCCTCCCAAGTCGGAGCATTCGTTGAAACCGTTATATTTTGCGTTCCGGCTTCACTTTTGAAATCCACCACTTCCTTATTAACGGACAAATCGACCACTTCCAGTACTTCATCATCGCTGGCACAAGAAAAAGCGACAGCCCCCTGTACAAATACGAAGAAGATAATCAAGTATTTTTTTATATGACAATTTACCATTTATCAGATATATTATTATGTAACATCTATTATTCAAAACATCCAAATAAAAAAGGCGGAAATCTAATATTATTCTTAAAAAGAAATATTCATATTTCCGCCTTAGTTGTCAAAAAGACAAAATTTCCCCAATTATTTCAATGTCTGCATTCTACGCTCCTTACTAATCAGCTTCAGGATCGACAACGCTTGCATCAACCTCAAACAGTTTAAATTCCGCCATACTAAAAAAGACAGAACCTGTATTCGTATGATTCACCGAATAACGTATATAACGATAAGGTTTTGAATTATTTCCCATGACAGGCGATGTGTAGGGCGATGTACTCATCAACATGCCATTCTTAGCCTTTGTAAGATTCTCAATTAGTTCGAAGTTGACTCCGTCATTACTACCCATAATATCCACATCATCAGGAATATTATTGCCGTTACGCGCTACCGACTCATACTTGAAATAAGTAATCTCTTTCTTCGTATCTATCTGGAACCAGTGGGGAGCCGGAGGAACAGTCCCACTCCAGCTCGTATGGAAGTAAGAAGCGGTATTTCCGTCAATAAGGTTTGCGATAGGACCTTCCGATTTTTCCTGAGCATTCGTCGACAACTGGTCCACCGTCAACGCTATTTGTTTGGACTCACCAAAGACCACTTGTACCGGAGCCGGTTCCGAAACAGCCTTGATTGTCTGAACATTTCCCGCATCACCGGTTTCGCTATAAGACTGGACTTTAAATTCATATTCTCCAAACTTTTTACGTGTATCCGGAATCAACACACTATCCGCATAAACACTGGCCAATCTTACCACATCCTGTTCCAGCAAATAATCATAATAAGATACTTTTATGTATCTGATCGTATTATCATCAGGTGTTGCCCAACGAAGCACAATGTAACCGGGCTTGTTTTGAGTGTCAGCACTCAAGTCGATCACATCAGAAGGGATAATAGGCTTTGTATCTTCGTCACTACAACTAGCGAATCCTATCAAAAGTAGAGTGACAGCCAATAGAAATATGTTTTTCTTCATAATAGTCATGCTAAAATTTAATTAATAATTAGGATTCTGTACCATATTAGGATTCTTGCTCACTTCTGCTGCCGGAATAGGTAACAAATACTGCCGCGGAGTATCAAAATTGCGTACATCAGGAAGAGTTTTCACAGTGGCAAACCCATTAATATCAGTAGCATCAATATTCATACCCTTCACCGGTACATTAAAGTATTTATCTCCCAGTTTCCAACGACGAATGTCCCAGAAGTTCTGCTGTTCCAGATAAAGTTCGATCATTCTTTCCTGTCTCACAATCTCTGTCAGTTTACCGTTCAGGCCACCATTTCCCTCATAACTGACAATCGGATTTTTTGCATTCTTCCAAGAATCCTTGACAGAAAGAAGTCCGGCACGTTCACGTATTCTATCCAGTTTTACCATACCTTTTTCAAGATACCCATCTTTATTATAAGCGATACATGCCTCCGCATAACTCAAATACAATTCCGCCAGACGAATAACCGGCCATGGGTAATCTTTAGAAGGTTCTTTTTGCGACTTGGAAGCAGCTACTCCCGGATGAACACCTTTTTTATTCAGGTATCCGGTTTTTGAGTAGTTATTGTTTCTACCTTGCTTGCCACAATTACCTTGTTCTGTAAAATCTGTCAACCATTTCTTTCCTTCTGCCCGCTCGGCTTTCGCTACATAAGCGTTCTCTTTAGATTCTGTCTGGCATTCATAATAGCCATTCTGAAATGCAATCCATGCATAAAAACGAGGTTCACGGTCAACATTCAGTTTTATAGTTTGTCCTTCCCCATAAGTAGCACCATCGGGGAACGGAACTACCGAGAACCGATTTTGATAATCAAACTCAGGATCTTCGTCAATCGGGAGTCCGTTTTTCGTATAAAAACGTTCCACCATAGTCAAAGTCGGTGCAACTCCATTCCACGAACCGTCACTTAAATAAGGCAAGGATTTAGGCTGCAAACCATACGCACCTGCTTTACGGGTCTCTGCAAACAATACTTCTTTGGAATTGTCTTTATCCATAAATGTAAAACGCAACGTACGCTGTGTTAGATCTTGAGGTTCGGGATAACCGCTCAAGTCCCCTTCTCTCATCTCATATAAACTATATCCGTTGGACTCAGCCAGATTAATAGCCTCAAGTGCGGCATCAGCCGCCTTTTTCCACTTATTTTCATCATAAGAAAGAGGCATCAACGAACTACCATCCGTATTAACGAAGTCACTATAGTATTCTGTATTACCATTAAACAAAGGAGAAGCTGCATAAAGCAATAATCTGGCTTTAAGAGCTTTTGCAGCCACACTGGTTGCAAGTCCATATTCCGAACCGGTCCGGGTTGCAGGCAACCTTCCGGCAGCATCATCAAACATATCACAAGTCCACTGTACACACTCATCATAAGAGGTACGTCCCAATAAATTATCTTTGGGAGTATCCAAAACCGGCAATTCTTTCACCAAAACGACAGGACCATAGCATTTAATCAACAACATGTGAAAATAAGCAATCAGGAAATCAGCCTGAGCCACATAGCTGTCTATGGTTGCCTGGTCAATGCGGGGGACAGACGTAATATTCTTCTTTAACAGATAACACTGGCGAATACCCAGGAACAAATCGTTCCAGTAACTGATAATTAAGTTTCCCGAGGTATACACACCTTCAGCAAACTTTACGTAAGACTCTTGAGTAAAAGGGCTTATTATTTCATCTCCACTGAAGTCCAGACAGGTCTGTACCATATTAATCTGCGGTATATATCCATAACATGAATACAGGAATCTTTCTGCTGCTTTAGGACTGGAGAAGGCATCCTTATCGCTTGCTTTCTCCGCCGGTACCACATCCAAGAAATCACAGGAAACCATTGTAAATCCTGCAAACAATGCTAAAAACAGATATTTTATTATTTTTTTCATACCTATGTAAATTTAATTATTGAAAGTCATTTGGAAACCAACATTAAAGACGCGTTGTGTCGGGTATTTCAAACCACTACCACCGCCTTGTTCCGGATCCCATAAATCAAACTTGGAGAATGTCAACAGGTTAGAACCGCTGATATAGAAACGCATTCTCTTAAATGTATACCCGAGCTCCATATTTTTCAGTTTCAAGAACGAACCGTCACGCATCCAATAATCGGAAGTACGGCCGGAGTTACCGGGATTCGTATTATTCAAACTTGTCTTACGGGTCAAACGCGGATATTTTGCATCCACATTCTGATTAGTCGGTGACCATCTGTCGTTTGCCACAAACTGCAACACATTACGCAGTGAATTGTCTCCGAAAGGATGGAATCCACTCATAAACAAAGAAGTTTTCGCTACTCCCTGGAAGAAGAAAGAGAAGTCCCAGTTCTTATATTTAAACGAAGGTCCGAAACCATATACGATTTCAGGAACAGTCGGATTTCCAATCCACGTCCAGTCGTCCACATCCACGATATCATCTCCATAACCATGCATATTTGAGACATTGAGATATTTAATATCACCGGCTCCCAATGTAGATCCCATTTGTTGATTGTAACGGTCTATTTCAGCCTCATCCAAGAACAATCCATTTGACAAATATCCCTGGCTCACATTAGCACTCTGACCCACTTTTGACTGAAAAGCATATTTAGGAGCTTCATCATATTTAGTAATCTCATTGTGCGCATAAGTAAACGTTCCTTTAAAGTTCATATAGAAATCCTTGCTGAACGCCTTGTTGTAATCAATCGAAAGGTCGAGTCCCTGGTTTTTCATCTCGGCAAGATTACCGAACACATCAGTATTTCCGGTTCCCAAATATGTAGGAATAGTTCCTTTTTTCTGGAATATATCTCTACGGGTCTCACGGAAAATGTCAACAACAATGTTCAGGCTGTTCAATAATTGCAAGTCAATACCCAGATTGATCTTTTCTCCTACCTCCCAAGTGATGCTATTGTTTTCATAGCGGGTGTAAACAGGTCCGCTCAATCCATAGTTTTGGTCGATACCGGTAGTAAATCCCTTGCCGGACAAGTTAATTGTAGGCATATAAATAAATCTTTCGCCACCGATCTGGTCATTACCGACCAATCCCCATGAACCACGCAACTTCATGCTGGTGATGACTTTACGCAAAGGTTCAAAGAAACTTTCTTCACTGATATTATATCCCAGTGCTATGGAAGGGAAAAATCCCCAGCGATGTCCTTTCGCGAAATTCTCCGAACCGTTATATCCCATATTGACTTCCGCCATATATTTTCCATCGTATGCATACGAAAGGCGGCCTGCAAGACCTTGTTTACGTTTAGGCAGAGAATTGATAAGATTGTTACCCGGTACATTATTCACGAGTTCATCCTGATTATAAAGCAACATGGCATTTACATCATGTCTTCCGAACGTGCGGTTATAATCTACCATTGCTTCCAGATAAATCCGGCGGTCTCCTGCCGTCTCGTTAGTACTATTCAAGTCAGTCGACACTTCATTACCGACTCTGTTTGTAGTATAGCTATATGAACCATCTTCATTCTGTTCATACGATCCCAACAGATATTTATTCCAGCCGGCGCTATATTTATTAATAGACTTCGACCAGTTTTTGAACGTACCCAACGCTTTGAAACGAAGCCCTTTAGTCAGGAAATCCAATTTCTGTTCAAATTCAAGAGCGGCGATAACCGTACTTTCAAACGTATCATTATATCCCGTAGTCAACTGAGCAACCGGGTTACCCTGATAAGCCGTAATCAAACGGTCCGTAGTACCCCATTTCACGTGATTGGTTGTTCCGTCCGGTTCATAGAAAACAGGTGCTTCAACCGGGCTTGAATTCATTGCATCTGCAAAAATATCATCAATTCCGCGGTTAGGCTCGCGCAAATCACGAAGTTGGACGTTCAATCTTACGGATAACTTTGATGATTTGCTGAGATATGCGTTGATATTATTCTGGAAGGCATAGCGCATCACATCAATATTATTGTTATAAGAGAAAAAGTCCTTAGAACGGTTCTTCAACATACCCGATTCGTGGTTGACCGAAATACTTGAGAAATAATCAATCTTCTTTCCACCGCCACGGATGTTAAAGTTAACTTTCTCATTGAAAGCTACATCGTTAAACATCTCATCATACCAATTCACATCGGGGAAAACATACGGATTGAGTTTCATACGTGTACCGTTAATCTTGTCCTGACTATACAAAACGTCCGGACTGCCGTCGTTCTTTACAGCCTCGTTGAACAGTTCCATATACGTAGCTCCGTCCACGAACTTAGGCGTCTTGGTCGGTTGGCTGATTTGTCCCTCTACGCGGAAATTTATAATCGGTTTATCCAGGTTTTGTCCGGACTTCGTAGTAACAATCATAACACCGTTTGCACCACGGGTTCCGTACATTGCCGTAGCGGTAGCATCCTTCAAAATGGAGAATCCGTCAATAACCTCGGGATCCAAAGCATTCAAATCAGCCGAAGATACCTGTACACCGTCGATGATAATCAGAGGAGACGTAGCCTCACTCAAGGTTGAGATTCCTCGAATCCAGAAATCCGACCCGTCTGCACCGGGACGACCTGTACGCTGAACAGCAACCACACCGGATAAACGTCCGGCAAATGAATTGGAAAGATTCGTTGAAGGGACTTTCAATTCCGCCGGACGGATAGCCTGCACCGAGCCTACCATACTCGCCTTCTTCTGTCCTGTTCCGTAAGCTGTCACCACAACCTCTTCAAGCGCCTGTGCATCTTCCGACAAATCAATAGCAAGTACTTTACGGTTGCCTACTTTCACTTCCTTAGCTGTGTATCCCACATACGAAATTTTCAGAACATCCTGCGGACCTGCCTGAATCACAAACTTACCGTCGATGTCAGTGATAACTCCCGTTGTGGTACCTACAATAGCGACACTCGCCCCAATGACAGCCTCGCCCGTGCGTGCATCCGTCACGACACCCACAATTTCCGTTTTCTTAGCTTGTTGGGCCGATTCCGTTTTACTCACTTTCAGAACAACATCATTGCCTTGAATCAGATAAGTGATTCCCGTATTAGCAAATACTTCGTTCAATACCTTATCAATCGGACCCGAACAATTGATATTTTTCAATCGAATGTTTTTCAAATCCGCCGCATTGTAAAAGAAGACATAATTACTGTTTTTTTCAATGAGCATAATAGCTTCTTTGATTGTAATAGACTGCCCTTTCACCGTGATATGCCCCTGAGCTCCAAGGACCGTCAACGGATAAAAAAGCAAAACCAGCACGATATACTTGAAATATCGCACGCTACTGTGAAAACTGAGTGATTTTCTCATGCTTTAATTAATTTGATTAGACATATGGTTAATAAAAATGGACTAGTATAAAACGATCCGGTCATCCGTCTGCCGGATATTTAGATTCAGGCTGAAACAAATCTTATTCAGTACCTTGTCCAGAGGCTCATTATAATGAATACTGCCGCTGAATGAGGATTCATCCTTACGTACTCCCTGTAAGAGAATATCAGTATGGTACATCTGGCTTACGATCTGAATCAATTGAGCCAACGGGACATCCTTGAAATTATATCTCCCGTTTTCCCAACTGATATTAGCGATATTGTCAATTTGCGTTTGTGAATCAACCGAGTTGTAAATGAGTTTCTGCAAGGGGCGCATCACCGTTTTTTGTCGGGTAGACGGAACATTAAATTCAATCTTACCTTCAAACAGAGTTATCTCGCTACGGTGTGCGTCCTCTTGCTTTACCAAAAAACAAGTTCCCTTCACCTCAATAAATGCATCATTTATATATACCTGAAACGTATTTCCCTGATGTTTGCGTACTTCAAATAAGGAATTTCCTTCCAGCCACACTTTCCTGAGATCGGAAGAGCGTCGTGTAGGG
>OGHB01001044.1_pt1 | contig 12197 bp, 14 predicted proteins | sample 1571451 | NCBI WGS metagenome assembly OGHB01 (sample SAMEA2582071, study PRJEB24529) | metagenome | biome: Human gut stool | place: China | collected 2011
CGTATTGCGTATGCCGGTAATTTAGGTGGCACCACGGATACGGCAGCATATTCGTCCTAGGACTATGGGATGAATGTGCTGCCGTATTTTTATTTTTATCGTTTTTTACAAGAGGGGTAAGAAGTATGTGTTGTGTTATGGGTTATACGGGGCACGACCTGAGTGCCGAAAAATTCAAAGAGTATCTGCTGCGCACCGTGGACCGCGGGCCGGACGACCAGCGCGTGGTGGAGGGTCCCTACGGCCTGATGGGCTTTGGACGGCTTGCCATCATGGGACTGACCCCGGAGGGGATGCAGCCCTTTTACCGGGGCGCTGACTGCGTGGTGTGCAACGGCGAGCTGTACGGCTTCCGGTTCGAAAAAGAGATCTTAAAGCGCCGGGGCTACAAGTTCTGCTCCGACTGTGACTGCGAGATCTTGCTGCCGCTGTACTACGAGTACGGGCTGGATATGTTCCGCCACATGGACGCGGAGTTTGCGCTGATCCTGTACGATTCCCGCAAGGATCGGCTCATCGCCGCCCGCGACCCCATCGGCATCCGTCCGCTGTTCTACGGCTACTCCAAGTCCAGCCACAAGATCGCCTTCTCCTCCGAGATGCGCAACCTCATCGGCTGGTGCGATGAGATCCGTCCCTTCCCCATTGGCAGCTACTACTGCGACGGCCGCTTTGTGCGCTACGAGGACATTGCGGACGTGCCCGCCCCCATGCAGGACGATATGCCCACCATCCTGCAGAACATCCGCGAAAAGCTCATCGCCGGTGTGGAAAAGCGGCTGGACGCCGATGCGCCCGTGGGCTTCCTGCTTTCCGGCGGGCTCGACTCCTCCTTGGTGTGCTCCATTGCCGCCAAGAAGCTGGGCAAGCCCATCCGCACTTTTGCCATCGGCATGGACACCGATGCCATCGACCTGAAATACGCCCGGCAGACTGCGGACTATCTTGGCAGCGAGCACCACGAGATCATCATCAACCGTGAGATGGTGCTCAGCAGCTTGGAAGAGGTCATCCGGCTGCTGGGCACATGGGATATCACCACCATCCGCGCCAGCATGGGCATGTACCTGCTGTGCAAGGCCATTCACGAGCAGACCGATGTGCGTGTGCTGCTGACCGGCGAGATCTCGGACGAGCTGTTCGGCTACAAATACACCGACTACGCCCCCACCGCCGATGCTTTCCAGCAGGAGAGCCAGAAGCGCATCCGGGAGCTGTACATGTACGATGTGCTGCGGGCAGACCGCTGCATCTCCTCCAACAGCATCGAGGCGCGGGTGCCCTTTGGCGACTTGGATTTTGTGCGCTACGTCATGGCCATCGACCCGGAAAAGAAGCTGAACCGCTACGGCAAGGGCAAGTATCTGCTGCGCAAGGCCTTTGAGGGCGACTGGCTGCCGCCGGAGATCCTGTGGCGCGAAAAGGCCGCCTTCTCGGACGCCGTGGGTCACAGCATGGTGGACGACATCAAGGAATACGCCGAGAGCCTGTACACCGAGGAAGAGTTCCAGATGCGCCGGGCAAACTACTCGGCACACTGCATGCCCTTTACCAAGGAGAGCCTGTTCTACCGCGAAATTTTTGAGAAGTACTACCACGACCAGAGCCGCACCATCGTGGGCTTCTGGATGCCCAACAAAGCATGGCCGGGCTGCAACGTCAACGACCCCTCTGCCCGCGTGCTGGCAAACTATGGCGCTTCCGGCGTGTAACGCCAGAGCATTTTTCAGCAGAAAACTTTTTATGATTTCGGAACACCGGAGCATCGGCGGACGCTCCGGTGTTCCATTTTTACGCAAAAAAGCCCCCGCCGACAGAGGGAAAAAAGTGTCGGCGGGGGCTCGGGGAAATGTCAAATCAGGGGTTCAGGGTTCAGTCGTCTGCGGCCTCATCCAGATTGCCCAGCTTCTTGGCCTGCTCCACAACGGCAGGCACCAGCATCTCGGGCAAGGTCTCATAGCGGGCAAACTCGGTGGTGAACCAGCCGCGGCCCTGCGTGGTCTGCCGGATAAAGGTGGTAAAGTTTGCAAGCTCTGCCAGCGGCACCTCGGCAATGATAGTCTGCAAGCCGTCCTCGTCCGGCTCCATGCCCAGCACACGGCCACGGCGCTTGGTCACATCACCCATGATATCGCCGGTGTTGTCGTTGGGCACATGGGCCTTCAGGGTGTGGATAGGCTCCAGAATGACGGGGCCGGCCTCCGGCATAGCGGCTTTATAGGCCAACTTTGCAGCCATGATAAAGGCCATTTCCGAGCTGTCCACCGGGTGGTAGCTGCCGTCCAGTAGGGTGGCCTTCAGGCCGACCACGGGGTAACCGGCCAGCACGCCCTTTTCGGCAGCCAGACGCACGCCCTTTTCTACAGCGGGGAAGAAGTTCTTGGGTACGCTGCCGCCGAACACCTTTTCCTCGAACACCACCTGCTCGCTGTCGCAGGGCTCGAAGTTGATGATAACGTCACCGAACTGACCATGGCCGCCGGTCTGCTTCTTGTGGCGACCCTGTTTCTGGCAGGCCTTGCGGATGGACTCGCGGTAGGCGATGCGGGGAGCTTCCAGACCGATCTCCACGCCGAACTTGTTCTTCAGCTTGGCCTTGACCACATCCAGATGCTGCTCGCCCAAGCCGCCGATGACCTGCTGATGGGTCTCGGCGTTGTTGATGTAGCACAGGGTGGGATCTTCTTCCATCAGACGCGCCAGTGCGCTGGAGATCTTGCCCTCGTCGCCCTTCTTGGCCACAGTAACAGCCATGAACAGGCTGGGCTTGGGAAACACGGGAGCAGGCAGCTTGACCACGCGGTCTGCATCGCACAGGGTATCGCCGGTCTTTGCGCTCACCAGCTTTGCCACTGCGCCGATATCACCGGCACCGATGCCGTCGTTTTCGATCTGCTTCTTGCCAAGGACAGTCAGGGGCTTCGTGATCTTTTCCACCTCGCCGGTGCGGGCGTTGGTCAGCGGTTCGCCTGCGGTCACCTTGCCGCTGATAACACGCAGATAGCTCAGCTTGCCCACAAACGGGTCAGCCACGGTCTTAAAGACGTAGGCGGCAGTGGGCTCGTCCTCGGTGCAGTGCAGTTCCACCGGCTCGCCGTTGGCGTCCTCAGCCAGCGTGCTGGCCTCGTGCTCCGGGCTGGGCAGCAGCTTGTGCATATTGAACAGCAGCATATCCAGTGCCTGCATATTCACGGCGCTGCCGCAGAACACGGGGGTGATCAGGCCGTCCTTAACGCCCTTTCGCATACCCTCCACGATCTCCTCGGTGGTAAAGGGCTCGCCGCCGAAGAACTTTTCCATCAGCTCATCGTCAGTTTCCGCAATGGCCTCGCCCATGGCCTCGATCAGGCCCTGGAAGCGGTGGCCGATGTCCGGCAGATCCACCTGGATCTGCTTGCCGCCCTCGTACTTAAAGGCCTTCTGGCTGAACAGGTTGATGTACACAGGGGTGCCGTCATCCAGCTTTGCGGGCACGACGCAGGGGCAGACGGTGGAGCCGAAGCGGATCTTCATATCCTCAAGGATCTTGAAGTAGTTGGCGTTTTCCAGATCGCACTTGGACACGAACACCATGGTGGCCTTGCCGTTCTTGCGGGCCAGCTGGAACGCCTTCTCTGCGCCCACGGTAACACCGCTGCGGCCGGACACGCACACCAGCACGCTCTCGGCGGCGCGGATGCCCTCGTACTCGCCTGCTTCAAAGTCGAACAGACCCGGTGCATCGATCAGGTTGTACTTGATGCCCTCGTACTCCACCGGCACAACGGACGCCGACAGGCTGGCCTTGCGCTTTGCTTCCTCGGGATCAAAGTCCGAAATCGTGGTACCGTCCTCAACCCGGCCCATACGCTCGGCAGCGCCCGAAAAATAGACCAGTGCTTCGGTCAGCGTGGTCTTGCCGCTGCCGGCATGGCCGGCAATCAGAATATTGCGGATGTTGTTGCTTGCGTATTTCATATCGGTTTTTCCCTCATTTCCGCCGCACGGAGCGTTCTCTCCGTTTTTGTGGCATATTTTACAAAGATAATACCACACTCGAAACGATTTTTAAATATATCGTTTCAAAATTTGGCAAAAACGCCTGCCAAACTTCCGGGCACCGTTTTGTGCAAGTTGACATTTGGGTGTAAAACAGCCGGGCAGAAAAAGCAGAACTCCCGGCAGCGCGTACAGGCGCGAAACCGGGAGTTTTCGTTGCAAATATGCGGGTTTTATGGTATGCTGTAAGTGCCGCTTCGGCGGTAAGGGCGTTGATTGCATAATCGGTGGTCTAGCTCCTTCCGGCTGCGCGCCAGAGGGGACGAAAAACTTTTTGCTTCCCCTGACGCGAAAACGGAAAGGGTGGGATGCCTCATGACGTTTGAACAGGTCGTGCTGTTGCTCACGCTGCTTGGCGGAGCAATCTACATTACCTTCGAGATCACATGGACGATTTCCAACGGCAAAAAGAAATGACCGCTCATGCCCTCAGAAAGCAAGCGGTCATTCTTTACGACTGATTAGCCGGATGAGGAGCTGACCATTGCAGTCAGCGCTCTTTCTATTCGTAGTATAGTCTATTTTTCCGGGTTTGTCAAGCCGCAGACCCGCCGGAAAAGGCAGGAGGTTTTACGCGATGAAACGCGAGGATTATATCAACTGGGACGAATATTTTATGGGCATTGCGCTGCTTACCGCCATGCGCTCCAAAGACCCTAACAGTCAGGTGGGCGCGTGCATCGTAAGCCCGGAAAATAAGATCCTTTCCTTAGGCTACAACGGGATGCCCATGGGCTGCAGCGATGACGAGATGCCTTGGGAGCGGGAGGGTGCCCCCCTGCAGACCAAGTATATGTACGTCTGCCACGCCGAGCTGAACGCCATTCTCAACAGCGCCCACAACAACCTGAAGGGTGCCCGGGTGTATGTGACCCTGTTTCCCTGCAACGAGTGCACCAAGGCCATCATCCAATCCGGCATTGCCGAGGTGGTGTACTACGGCGACAAGTACCACGACAGCGATTCCAGCATTGCAGCGCGGTTCATGTTCGAACACGCCGGTGTCCGGCTGACCCCCTATAAGCCCACCGGACGCCGGGTAGAGCTGGAGCTGTAAGCTTCCTCTTGACCTTCCCGATGCAACGTATTATAATAGAATCAAAGCTTGAATAAATATTCAAGAATGTTTGCATAGAGAGGGAAATATACAATGGAACTGAAAAATCGCAGCTTTTTGAAGCTATTGGACTACACCCCTGCCGAGATCGGGCAGCTGCTGGAGCTGGCCGCTGACCTGAAAGCCAAAAAGAAGGCCGGTATCCGTCACGACCAGCTGCGGGGCAAGAACATTGCCCTGATCTTTGAAAAGACCTCCACCCGCACCCGCTGCAGCTTTGAGGTAGCCGCCCACGATCTGGGCATGGAAGTGACCTATCTGGACCCCTCCGGCAGCCAGATCGGCAAAAAGGAGTCCATCGCCGACACCGCCCGGGTGCTGGGACGGATGTTTGACGGCATCGAGTACCGTGGCTACGGCCAGCAGATCGTGGAGGATCTGGCAAACTACGCCGGTGTTCCGGTGTGGAACGGCCTGACCAACGAGTTCCACCCCACTCAGATCCTGGCCGATTTTCTTACCATTCAGGAGCATTTCGGTCACCTGAAGGGCATCCACTTTGTTTACTTTGGTGACGCCCGCTACAACATGGGCAACAGCCTGATGGTGGGCTGCGCCAAGATGGGCCTGCACTTTACCGCCTGCGCCCCCAAAAAGTACCAGCCGGATGCCGCGCTTGTGAAACAGTGTCAGGCTATTGCCGCCCAGACCGGGGCTACCCTCTCCTTTGAGGAGGATCCCGTCAAGGCAGCAAAGGGCGCGGACGTGCTGTACACCGATGTGTGGGTGTCCATGGGCGAGCCGGTAGAAGTCTGGGCAGAGCGCATCCACGACCTTGCCCCCTACCAGATCAATCAGGATCTGATGAATATTGCAGGCCCAGATGCAGTATTTATGCACTGTCTGCCCGCCTACCACGACCACAAGACCACCGTGGGCAAGGAGATGGGTGAGCGCTTTGGCCGCGATGCCATGGAGGTGACCGACGAGGTATTCGAAGGCCCCCAGAGCATCGTGTTTGACGAGGCCGAGAACCGGATGCACACCATCAAGGCGGTCATGGCAGCCACCTTGGGGTATGAGGAATGATGTATTCCGCTTATGCGGAATATGATGAGCCTACGGCAATGATGTTGTGCGCGGTGCGCACAAATGATAAAATGCGCAAGCAAAAACCCTGCGTGAAAAATCACGCAGGGTTTTTGCTGTTGTTTTCCATTATATTCATGCCTGCGCAGCAGGTGCATCATTTGTTCCGCAGGAACAACCTCATTGCGCAGCACATCATTGCCGCAGGCTCATCATTCTGAAACTGCATTCTGCAGCTTCAGCACGCCTGCCTGCGTCAGGCGCTTACGCAGCAGCGCACCCACGATGCAGGACACCACGATCTTGCCCAAGTCCAGCGCAATGAAGGGGTAGACGCAAACGGTCAGCGCGTAGCCCAGCTCACACTGCATCTGGAACACAAACCATGCCGTGCCCAGCACATAGCAGGCGGCATCGCCCAGCACCAGACCCACAGCGGAGACCACCGGGTTGCCCTTGCTCTTTTCAATGAACATACCGCCGATGAAGGCCAGCAGCAGATAACCCACCAGATAACCGCCGGTAGGGCCTGCCAGCTTGGCAAGGCCGGCACCATAGCCGGAGAACACCGGAATACCGATGGCGCCCAGTGCCAGATAGATGACCACGCTCAGGGTGCCGAACTTCGGTCCAAGCAGCCATGCGGTCAGGCAGATCACAAAGTTTGCCAGCGAGATGGGCACGGCTCCGATGGGCACGGTCAGCGGACCCAGCACGCACAGCACGGCAGCCATCACCGCAGTGACAGCCATCTGATAAGTAGTCAGTTTTTTGTCTTTCATGGTCAGTTTCCCCTCTGTTTTTTCGTTTTGCAAGGCATCTGTGCCCGAGTATACCGCACCGGTGCGCCGCAGGTCAACGGAAAAGTTTGCAAAGGGTTTACAATCAGAGTTTTGATTGTATTACTGTGGAAAGTATGTTAAAATAAAAATGCCGCCGGAAACGGCGGCGGGTGCTGTCTGCATAAAAGGTGGTCTAACGTCCTCCGGCAAGTGTCCGGGGGCTGTGAAACCTTATTGCTCGGTTCCCCCGGACGCAAATGCGAAAGGGGGGATGCGTCATGGTGTTGAACGATGTTCTGCAACTGCTTGTCGTCATCGGCGGTACAGTGGGAATCACGTTTAAAATCTCATGGGCGATCTTTCAGGAGATCCATAACAATAAGAAATGACCGCCCACAGTCTCACAAACACTGAGCGGTCATTCTTATTGACTACTTAGCCGAAGGAAACTGACCCTTGCAGCCAGCACCCTTTCTATTTGCAGTATAGCCTATTTTGCACGAAATGTCAAGAAAAACACGGAGGTCCCCATGGGTGGAGGTCATGTATCGCGGCCAGATTTCGGGATGCCGCAGCCGGATGCGGCGTACCCGCTGACCGAGTTCTATCTGCTGGCGCAGCAGGCGTTGGAAAAAAGCGGCAGCTTTATGCTACCCGCCCTCTACGCAGGGCTGCATGCCCCCGCCCGGCGCATCTACCGGGAGGAGGCCGCCGGGTATCTGCAGCTTGCGGCAGCTCCGGCAGAGGGCCTGACCCGGCTGCTCTCCCCTGCTCGGATGCAGCTTTTATACAGCAGCTTGCAGGTGCAGCCGGACGGCACCCCCGCCGCCCTTTTGCTGACCGAGGAATGTACCCGTCTGACCGTGGCGGTGCAGCTGCTGCCGCCCTTTGTGTGGGAGGACCCGCTGCCGCCGCTGCCGGATGTTCCGGCGGCGCTCACCCTGCAATTGACCATGCAGGATGTGGTAGCCATCGACACCGCCCCCGCCGCACTGGCGCACAAGCTGGTGCACAGCGCCGACGGCAAATGCTGGCTGCATCACCCCAAGGCAGAGACCTTTCTCTCCGAGCGGCTGGCCTTGCTGCAAAGGGTCTATAAATAAGGAGGGGTATCTCCCTCTTTTCCTTTCTACGATTCCGTGGTATACTGACCGGTAAACCGGCAGGATATCCAACCTCTGTCGGAGAACGTGGACACACCTTGCGGTCCGGTGCGTCCGGTACACAAAAAATGGAAGGATCCGGGTTTTGTTCTGCAATAATCGGGGATGCTGAGCCGTATATTGAGTGAACGTCCCCGTGAGAACCACAAACATTCCATCGAGAAGCCCGCTTCCGGGCATCCAAGGAGAGTTTATAACAATGGGACAGCTGACCAGAAACGAAGTATTTACCCTGGCGGTGCAGCGTTACAGCGACACCGTCTACCGCACTGCGGTACACAATTGCCGCTGCACAGCCGATGCTGAGGATGTGGTGCAGGATGTATTTGAAAAACTGCTGCACTACAACGGCATCTTTGAGAGTGAGGAGCATCTCAAAGCATGGCTGCTGCGGGTGGCAATCAACCGCTGCCGGGACCTGACCCGCGCCGCCCACCAAAAGGACACTGAACTGGACGAGAACCTGCCCGCCCCCGATGTCCTCGCGGAGGACGGCAGCGTGCTGGATGCCATCCGCACCCTGCCGGAAAACTATCGCAATGCCATCTATCTGCACTACTACGAAGGATACACTGCGGCAGAGATCGGGCGGATGATGGCGGTGCCCACAAACACGGTACTAAGCTGGCTGCGGCGCGCACGGGCACAGTTACATACGATGCTGAAGGAGGAGATCGAAGATGAGGTGGTATGAATACAAGATGGAGGTCGATGACCTGACTGCCCCGGACGATCTGAAGGCAAAACTGCTGGCCATGACCGACACCCTGACTGCGGAGGAAAAGGCTGAACCCATGATGGCCGCCCCTGCCCCGCAGACCGCTGCACCCGCAGCACCCCTGAACACCGAAGCCAAGAAGAAAAAGCCCATCCACTTCCCGGTAAAGCAGCTGGGCACGCTGGCTGCTTGTCTGGCCGTGTGCGTGCTGGGTTACAGCACCCTGCATCTGGGCATCGGGATGGGCAGCGCCAAAAGCAGCGCGCCCGCCCTGTACGCAGCCGAAGGCGCTGCCGACAGCTCCGCTGCCTCTGTGGCAGCGGGCGGGTTTGATCTCCAGCATGCCGCGCTGGACAGCACCCCCGAGGCGGTGAATTACAGTCTGGATGCAGACGACCGCTCTCTGGAAACGGAGTACAGCGGCACCGGCAGCACCGAGGCTGCTGCGCCTGCGGTGGACAGTGCTAAGATCATCTACACCGCCAACCTGACACTGGAAAGCAAGGACTACGAAACAGCCCGCAGTGCACTGGACAGCGCTCTTGCCGAGGCGGGCGGCTATCTGGAATCCAGCAGCGAGTACACGCGCACCGGTTCCAGCCGCTCCGTAAGCCTGACCTACCGGGTACCGCAGGCCAGCTACCAGAGCTTTCTGGATGCTGTGGCCGCTGCCGGTAATGTGACCTACCGCAGCCAGCAGGCCGATGATGTGACCACCCAGTATATGGACGTGTCCGCGCGGCTTTCTAACCTGCAGGCGCAGCGCACCCGCTTACAGCAATTGCAGGAACAAGCCGAAACTCTTTCGGACTTGCTGCAGATTGAGGACTCCCTCACCGAGGTGCAGTCCCAGATCGAAAGCTGGCAGAGCCAGCTGGACTGGTACAGCGATCAGGTGCAGCAGTGCACCGTGTATATCGACCTGAACGAGGTGCAGACCTACACACCCGCCGACGAGGGCTTTTTCTCCCGCATCGGCACCGCCTTTACCGCTGGCTGGGGCAACTTTGTAAACGGCTTGCAGCAGTTCGTGGTAGCGTTGGCCTCCGTCTGGCCGCTGGCAGTGCTGGCGTGTGCCGCTGTTGCCGTGGCGCTTGCATGGCGCAAAAAGCACCCAAAGAAGTGACCTCATAAATTTTCCGCATAAAGGCTTCCCCCTGCCGGGGGGAAGCCTTTTGTTCAACCCCGTTGAAAAAAACACCCCTGTCCCGCCGGGCTGCTGCACCGGGAAACAGGGGGTTGTTTTGTATATTTTATAGCATTTATTACACGCCGGAATATGCCAAGAAGCCGCCATCCACCGGCAGGCAGATGCCGGTGATGAAACCGGCTGCATCATTGTTCAACAAAAACAGCAGTGCGCCCACAAGGTCTTTCTCGCTCTTTTCCATAACATCCTCCTGTTACAGCTGTATTCATTGGCTAGAGTATAACAGAAAAAGACAGCCTTTGCCAGAACATTCTTAATTATGAGCGCCCCGCTGCACAAGGCCATTGAGCAGAACGCGGTGCACCTCTTTTATGCGGATAAAATTTCCTCCAGCTACGCCTGCCGCATCGAAGCGCTGGATACGGTGGAGGACGTGCAGGCCGCGTCTAGAATGTGTTCAACGTCGCACTGCTCTGGCTGTTCCCGCCTCAAAAAATCACAAAGACCAAAAAAGCAGGTTGAATTCATAGAATTCAACCTGCTTGGTGGTTGCGGGGGCCGGATTTGAACCAACGACCTTCGGGTTATGAGCCCGACGAGCTACCAGACTGCTCCACCCCGCGATATTTATTTTTTGCTTTTCAGCGGCTCTCGCTGACTGCTCAAGTATAATACCATAGGCCGGACAGAATGTCAACCCTTTTTGCAAAAAAATTTTCGTTTTATGTTTTCACTGTCTTGTGCGGTACCGGAGCGTATAAAAGCCGCACTCCGCTGCCGTGGAGTCGGCCTGCGGGGTGCGGCTTTTTTATGATGAAGGAGAAAGAAGATAGCGCGTTAGCCCTTGTCTGCGCCGGAGGTGATGCTCTCGACGTAGAACTTCTGCATGATGATGAACAGGATGGAGATGGGGATGGACACCAGCACGCCGCCTGCACAGAAGAGTGCAAAGTAGTTGTTGAGCAGTGTTTTCTGCAGCATATTGTACAGGCCAATGGCCACCGTCCAGTCGGCGGAAAGGCCGGAGTTCAGGATCATCTTGGCCATCACAAAGTCCGTCCACGGCACCATGAAGGAGCTGATGATGGTGTACACCAGAATGGGTCTGGACATAGGCAGAACCGCTTGGAAGAATACCCGGGCATCCGACGGTCATGCGGTTTTCAAGGTGCAACGGACAAAACGGCAACAAAAAAGCCGTCACAAAACAGACCGGCCCTGCCTCCGCTTCTTCTGGAAGGTCATGCTAGTCGGTTATGTAACGGCTGAAAGCCAAGATGTTCAGCCCCGCAGGGTCTGAACGAAAAAGAGAGAGCCGGATGGGCTCGTTTTACTTATTTGTTTTTTACCAGCAGCGCCTGATACGGTTCCAGCTCCACATCCGCCAGCCAGACGGAAGTGCCCTCCGGGGTGTGATACTCGCCACCCAGAGCGTCCAGACTTGCTCCTGCCGGGTACTCGGTAAAGTTGAACAGTCCCACCAGCGTTTCCTCGCCGCGCTTACGCACCAGCGCCAGCACGCCGGGGTTGTGGCTGTCCCATGTGGTCACCCACGCATCCGGGGCAAAGCAGGGGTCTGCCCGCATTTGGCGCAGCTGCTCCATGCCCTGCCACAGCTGGTTCTGCAGTGTGCCCTTCCGGGTGCGCTGCTTTGCGTCCTCCCAGTTGAATTTTGTGCGGTGCAGATTGCGGCTGTCCTCCACACGGTCGGGGTCGTTTTTGTAGTCCCAGCCGTTGCGCTGTGCAATTTCATCCCCGCAGTTCAGCATGGGGAAGCCCTGCAAGAACGCCATAGCAGTGTGCAGCAGCAGATCACGCTTCACGGCGTAGTCCAGTGCGATCTTATCGCCCTTTTCCAGCGCCTGCTCCACGCCGCACAGGCTGGCGGTGGTGCCGCAGCTCCGGGCATCGCCGGTGGCAGGGTCGTAGTTGTACAGCTCGCCCTTTGCCCAGCTGCCGGGAAAATTTCCCTCGTAGAAGTGGTAGAGGTATTCCTTGTGCTTCTGCGGGTCGATGCCCAGCCGGTTTTCCACCGCTTCGTCCAGACCCCAGCCAATATCATCGTGGCAGCGCAGATAGTTCACGAACCAGCAGTTGTCCGGCAGGGCGTGGAGGGCATCAAGCTGCGCCTTCAGCAGCCGGGTATCCCGGCTGGCAAGGGCACCCCACAGGTTGACCATGGTGGACACGTTGTAGAGCA
>OGHB01001061.1_pt1 | contig 11988 bp, 8 predicted proteins | sample 1571451 | NCBI WGS metagenome assembly OGHB01 (sample SAMEA2582071, study PRJEB24529) | metagenome | biome: Human gut stool | place: China | collected 2011
ACACCCCATTTCCTAAACAGTATACCATACTGTCTAACAAATGGGGTGCAGTTCACAAAGACAGCGGGGGTCTTACTGTTTATCGAATGGTTCCGTCCGAGCCGTTCTCGCTCTGCTCCGATGCATAGAGCACCATCAGGTGGTTTGCGGATGCTTCGAGCTGGCTCTTGGCCTGACGGAGGTTCGCTTCTTCCGTCTCGTTCATCTTCTCGGGCTTATCCCTCCGCAGACAGCGGCGGAGGTTCGCCACATCGGTTTTGATGCGGTTCTTCTCCTCCTTGTCCAGCTCCTTCTTGCACTTGGAGAGGGCCTCGTCCACCTTATAAGCCAGCACCTCGGCCTGATTGTGGAGGTCAAGCCGCTCTTTGCGGCGGCTGTCCTCGGCCTCGTAGGCGGCCGCGTCGGCCATGGCGCGCTGGATCTCATTCTCCGAGAGGTTCGTGCTGCCGGTGATGGTGATGTTCTGCTCCCGGCCGGTGCCGAGGTCTTTGGCCGAGACTTTCACGACGCCGTTGACATCAATATCAAAAGTGACTTCGATTTGGGGCTTGGACGAGAAGCTGGCCCGGATGCCGTTCAGCTTAAACTTGCCGAGGCTCTTATTGTCGCGGGCGAAATGCCGCTCACCCTGCAGGACGTTGATTTCCACACTGGTCTGCATGGGGCGGGCCGTGGTGAATATCTGGCTCTTGCGGGTGGGTATCATGCTGTTGCGGGTGATGAGGGGGGTCGCCACGCCGCCCAGTGTCTCGATGGAGAGGGTCAGCGGGGTGACGTCCATCAGCACAAGGCCCTGCGCCGCTGCACCAGAAGCGCCAGCCAGCTTGCCGCCGCCCTGTAACAGACCGCCCTGCACAGCGGCACCCATCGCCACGCATTCGTCGGGGTTGAGGCTGTGGCTCGGTTCACAGCCCAGCAGTTCCTTCACCTGACGCTCGACGGCAGGCATCCGGGTGCTGCCGCCGACGAGAAGGACTTTGCCCAGCTGCGAAGCCGAGATGCCGGCATCCCGCAGTGCATTCTGCACCGGGGCTACCGTCCGTGCCAGCAAGTCGCCGGTCATCATCTCGAACTGGGGGCGGGAGATGGTCAGATCGAGGTGGTGGGGGCCGTCCTTGCCCACAGCGATGAAGGGCAGATTGAGCTGGGCCGAGAGGGCGCTGGACAGCTCTTTCTTGGCCTTTTCGGCCTCTTCTTTCAGGCGTCCCATGGCGGCGGGGTCGCGGGAGAGGTCGATGCGGTCCGATTTCTTGAACTCTGCCACGGCGTATTCCACGATGCGCTGGTCAAAGTCGTCGCCGCCGAGGCGGGTATCGCCGCCGGTGGCCAGCACCGTAAAAGTGCCGTCTTCGATCTCGATGATGGAGACGTCGAAGGTGCCGCCGCCGAGGTCGTAGACCAGGATCTTCTGGGGCGCTTCGTTGTCAAGGCCGTAGGCCACAGCGGCGGCGGTAGGCTCATTGATGATGCGCAGGACGTTCAGGCCCGCGATGCGGCCCGCATCCTGGGTGGCCTTGCGCTGGCTGTCGTCAAAGTAAGCGGGGACGGTGATGACGGCCTCCGTCACCGGCTCACCCAAGTAGCTCTCGACGTCGCGGCGTATCTTGGTCAGTATCATGGCGCTGATCTCCTGCGGAGTCAGGTCTTTGCCGTCGATGTGGACGCGGTAGTCACTGCCCATATGCCGCTTGATGCTGGACACCGTCCGGCCGGAGTTTGTAGCAAGCTGGCGCTTTGCCGCGCCGCCCACCAGACGCTCGCCGTCTTTGGTGAACGCCACCACGCTGGGGGTGGTGCGCTCTCCCTCTGCGTTGGTGATGACGACGGGCTTGCCGCCCTCCACCACTGCCACGCAGCTGTTCGTGGTGCCAAGGTCAATACCGATCACTCTGCTCATTCTGGTCGTCCTCTCTGTTTTTGCGACGCGCATATTTTTCCTTCAATATCATATCGGTTCCGTATGACGATTTCTTAGAGCATTTGTAAAGATTTTGTGTTTCCGCTCATTCTCTCTCAAGCAGCTGGCGGATGACGGCCTCCGTCTCGTCCAGCCAGCTCTGGGCCGTCTCGTCGCCCTCTTTTTTGCGGACGAGGAAGCCCTGCTTCGCCTCAGCCAGCTGAGCCAGCGCCTTTTTGCGGGAGATATACTGGGTCTCATACTGGGCCACCCGCAGGCAGACCTGCGGTATATAGGCGATGTCGGGGGTGGAGGCGCAGAGTTTCTGAGCCTTGCGGTAGGCCCGCAGAGCCGCACCGGCCCCTTTTCCCTGCACCATGGCATCGTCGCCCAGCGCCACCCATGCGGCCACATCGCCGGCGTCGGCAGCTTTTTTCCAGAACTTGCGGGCCTGTGCAGGGCTCTTGCGGCAGCCCCGGCCCTCGTAGAGCATCTCGCCCATCATGGCAAGGCCCTCGGCGCAGCCCTCTTCGGCAGAGAGCTGATAATAATGCATCGCGTCGTCCCAGCGTTCCTCGGCCATGGCATGGTTGCCGGCCCGCAGCTCCGCTTCGCCCGGCTCATCGGTGTCGTGGCTGGCGTGGAGCAGACCGTTCAAAAGCGAGCAGTCCAGCGTGGCAGAGCTGGTCCACGGGTCGATGACCACACCGTCGATGCTGTCCGAGTCCAGCGCCATCTGCATGGCGGAAGCCAGAAGCCGTTCCGCCATGGGGCGGCTGGCTGTGCCTTTATCGGCCTCCGCCATCTTCACTGAGGTGAACACCGGCAGGTAGCACCGGCCCTTCTGGGTACGCAGGGTCCAGGGCTGCAGGTCTTTCGCTTTCTCCGCCGGGACAGGATGCTCCGCCCACGGGGCGGCCCCGTCCGGCTGGTCGGACGCAGCTTCCAGCGGCACCAGGACCCTGGTGTCCAGCTCGAGGGCATAGTTGATGGCGTTCATCAGCGCCCAGAAGCTCTCCTCGTTTTGGCCCTTATAAAGCGCTGCCACAGCCCGCTCTATCGCCGGACAGCCCGTACCCAGCGGCCCGTATTCCGGCAGCTTTTTGCGGTCTGCCGCGCCCACCGGGCGCAGCCGCAGCCGTGCCGCACCATCTTTTGCCATTGCATCCACCATTCTTTCCGTTGAGATTCCTTTTCAGTATAGCAGGATTTTCCGGTTTTCTCAATCTCCGGAGCCGAAATCTGCATCCAGAGCCGGTTTTCTTTGGCAAAAAACATAGCATTCCTGTTGGGATTGCGTTATAATAAGGAGCGTCTCGACTAAATGTATTAAAGAAAGGGAGTATCGAGCCTTGAACAAAATGCTTCGCTATCTCAGCGATTACAAGCGCGAGAGCGTGCTTGCACCGCTTTTCAAGATGCTGGAAGCTACGTTTGACCTGTTCGTGCCGCTTGTGATGGCCGACATTGTCAACGTGGGTATCGCGGCCCACGATTTTCACTACATCCTCGTGCGGTGCGGCATCCTGCTGCTTCTGGCCATCGTCGGCCTCACGTGCAGCCTGACGGCCCAATACTTCTCGGCCAAAGCCGCGGTGGGTTATTCCACCGGTCTGCGTCATGCGCTGTTTGAGCACATCCAGACGCTGAGCTTTTCCGAGATGGACACCATGGGCACCAGCACCCTCATCACCCGGATGACCAGCGACGTCAATCAGGTACAGAGCGGATTGAACCTCTTCCTCCGTCTGTTCCTGCGCAGCCCCTTCGTAGTGCTCGGCGCCATGATCATGGCCTTTACGGTCAACTTCCGCGCCGCCCTCATCTTCGTGGTGGCTATCCCGCTGCTGAGCGTCGTGGTCTTCGGCGTCATGGTCATCACCCGGCCGCTCTATAAGTCGGTGCAGACCCGCCTCGACCGGGTTCTGGGCCTCACCCGCGAAAACCTGACCGGCGTGCGCGTCGTCCGCGCCTTCGACAAGGAGAAGAGCGAGGTGGACCGCTTCGAGGACGCCAATGAGCTGCTGACCAAAATGCAGCTCCACGTGGGCCACATCTCCGCCCTGATGAACCCGCTGACCTACGTTATCATCAACCTTGCCATCGTGGCGCTGCTGTATGTAGGCAGCATCGAGATCAACATCGGGGGCATGGCCTCCGGCGATGTCATCGCGCTGGTCAACTATATGAACCAGATCCTGGTCGAACTGGTCAAGTTGGCCAACCTCATCGTTCAGGTGAGCAAGGCTCTGGCCTGTGCAGGCCGTGTGCAGGCAGTTCTGGACACAAAGCCCGGCATGGAGTTCCCGGCCCAGCTCACCGGCAATGTTCCGGCGGAAACGGCCGGCGACGCCGTCCGTTTCGACCATGTGAGCCTGACCTACAAGGGCGCAGGCGCACCCAGCCTCTCCGACATCAGCTTCACTGCCAAGCGCGGCCAGACCATCGGCGTCATCGGCGGCACCGGCAGCGGCAAATCCAGCCTCATCAGCCTCATTCCCCGCTTCTACGACGCCACTGAGGGCAGTGTGGAGATCATGGGCCGACCGGTCCGGCAGTACCCCCGCGCCGACCTGCGCGGCAAGGTGGCCGTGGTCATGCAGAAAGCCCAGCTCTTCGGCGGCACCATTCGCTCGAACCTGCTCTGGGGCAGCCAGAATGCCTCTGACGCTGACCTCTGGGCTGCGCTGGAAACGGCACAGGCTGCGGAGTTCGTGAAAGCCAAGCCCCTCGGCCTCGACGAGCCGGTGGAACAGGGCGGACGCAACCTCTCCGGCGGTCAGAAACAGCGTCTGACCATCGCCCGCGCCCTCGTGGGCAAGCCGGACATCCTCATCCTCGACGACAGCGCCAGCGCACTGGACTACGCCACCGACGCGGCCCTGCGCAAGGCTCTGGCCGCTCTTCCGGGCGATCTGACCGTCTTCATCGTCAGCCAGCGCGCCGCCAGCCTGCAGCACGCCGACCAGATCATCGTACTGGACGATGGCCATATGGTGGGCCTTGGCCGTCACGCCGAGCTGCTGGAAAGCTGCCCGGTCTACAAGGAAATTTATGAGAGCCAGTTCAAGAAAGGGGATGCGCAGAAATGAGTACAAAAGCAAAAACGAAGCTGACCCCTGAACAGCAGAAAGCCACCATGACCCGGGTGCTGCAGAAAATCAAACCCTACGGCTTCTTCGTGGTGTGCAGCCTCATCGTGGCTGCTGTGAGCGTGGCGGCCCAGCTGTATATCCCCATCCTCTGCGGCAATGCCATAGACATGATGCTGGGCAAAGGTGCCGTGGACTTCGCGGGCGTACTGCGCATCATCTACGAGATCATCGTGGTGGCTGTTGTCGCCGCCTTTGCGCAGTGGCTGCTGAGCGTCTGCAACAACCGCATCACCTTCGCAGTCAGCCGTGACCTGCGCAACGCCGCCATGCGGAAGATCCAGACCCTTCCCCTCTCTTACCTCGACAGCCATCCTTCCGGCGACATCGTGAGCCGCATGGTGGCCGACGTGGATACCTTCGCCGACGGCCTGCTGATGGGCTTCACCCAGCTGTTCTCGGGTGTGCTGACCATCCTCGGCACCCTGCTCTTCATGTTGCAGCAGAACCTCCCCATCACGCTGGTGGTGGTCTGCATCACCCCCCTGAGCCTTGTGGTGGCCAGCTTTCTCGCAAAGCGCAGCTACAAATATTTCCAGAGCCAGAGCACTGTGCGCGGCGAGCAGACTGCCCTTGTCAACGAGATGATAGAGGGCCAGAAGGTCGTGCAGGCCTTCGGCCACGAAGCCCAGAGCCTCGAGGCTTTTGACGAGGTGAATGGCCGCCTGCAGGACGTGAGCCTGAAGGCCATCTTCTTTTCCAGCATGACCAACCCCGCCACCCGCTTCGTCAACAACATCGTCTATGCAGGCGTCGGCCTCGTGGGCGCAATCTATGCCGTAGCCGGAGGCATCACCATCGGCCAGCTGAGCATCTTCCTGAACTACGCCAACCAGTACACCAAGCCCTTCAACGAAATTTCCGGCGTCGTGACCGAGCTGCAGAACGCTCTGGCCTGCGCGGCCCGTGTGTTCGAGCTGCTGGACGCTGAGGATCAGATCCCCGAGGCGGAGAATGCAGTCAGGCTCGTGCCGGACGGCCACGTCCAGATCGAGGACGTCTCCTTCCGCTATCTGCCTGACCGCCCGCTCATCGAGGGCCTGTCTCTGGACGTCAAGCCCGGCCAGCGCATCGCCATCGTCGGCCCCACCGGCTGCGGCAAGACCACCCTCATCAACCTGCTCATGCGGTTCTATGATGTCAACGACGGCTCCATCAAAGTCTCCGGCACCGACATCCGGGACGTGACCCGCGCCTCGCTGCGCGGCAGCTACGGCATGGTTCTGCAGGACACCTGGCTCCGGGCCGGCACCGTGCGGGAGAACATCGCCTACGGCAAGCCGGATGCTACCCTCGACGAGGTGGTGGCAGCGGCCAAAGCTGCCCACGCCGACAGCTTCATCCGCCGCCTGCCCGAGGGCTACGACACCGTCATCGCCGAGGACGGCGGCAACATCAGCCAGGGCCAGAAGCAGCTGCTCTGCATCGCCCGCGTGATGCTCTGTCTGCCCCCGATGCTGATTTTGGACGAGGCCACTTCCTCCATCGACACCCGCACCGAGGTGCGTATCCAGGCAGCCTTTGCCCGGATGATGCAGGGCCGCACCAGCTTCATCGTGGCACACCGCCTTTCCACCATCCGGGAAGCCGACGTCATCCTCGTGATGAAGGACGGCCACATCGTGGAGCAGGGCGACCACGATACCCTGCTGGCGCAGGGCGGCTTCTACGCCAAGCTCTACAACAGCCAGTTCGAGGGCGTGGAGACTTAACGCTTCAACTTAAAGATCCCACCGGTCAGGGCCGGTGGGATTTTTGTTTGCTCTGTTTTATTTTTTGCGGGTCGGCAATATTTTCTTTTTTACCTGTTTTCGGCTTTCAACACCGTTGCCTCAGCAGGCGGCGGTGTGAGGGTGGAGTGGGCCAGAATAAAGGCAGCGGCGCGGCTGGATGCGATGCGCTGGGCGGCGCGGCGGCGGTCGTTGGAGGCGAAGGTGTGCTCCCCGTCCCGCCTTGCGTCCCAGTGGGCAAGCTCGTCATCCACCTCGGCTTCCGTCGGCCAGAGCCCTTCTTTCTGCGCCACCAGCAGCAGACCCATCCGGCTGCGCAGTTTGCGCTCGGCCTCGGCGTGGAGCCAGGCTCGGAATTCTTCCACCGTCTGGCCCTGCACCTTTAAGTACTGGTCGAAATTGACGCCGTTAGCCTGCATCCGCAGGTTGAACTGGCGCTGCTCGGCAAAGTAGTTGCCGGCCACCAGCTGCTTGGGCAGCGGGCCGGTGACGTGTGTACCCAGCTGGGCGATGAGGGCCTGTTCGGCCACGGCGCGGGCCTGCTGGCAGCGCTGGGCATAGATGTCCTGCGTCACCTTGGCGCGGAGGGCGCGCTTGCCCTCGGCGTCGGCGGCGCGGTCTTCGTCACCGTGGCGGCGGTTTATTTCAAGCTCGATGGTCAGCTCCCGGATAGGCCGGGGCTGGATGGGCTGGGTAAAGCCGGTGTACTCTCCCAGTTCCAGCGGCGGCAGGCAGAAGAACTGCGCTCCCGCCCGGAAGCCCTCGGCCCGGTTGACCGCCAGAAGCTCAAAATCCGGGTCGGTGACGGGCTGCAAATCGTTTTCTTTCATCAGCTGAGCGAACAGGGGCGAGAAACCCTCCAGAATCGCCCGATTGACCGCCGCCGTCAGCAGGTCGTCCTCGTCCTGCGGGGCATCCGGGGCCGTCTTTTCGGCCTGCACCGCCGCTTCCAGCTCTTCTGCCGATGCAGAAAAGACCACCCGGCAGTCACCGGGTTCTGCCATGCCAAAATGTTCGAGTTTCATTTTCTTCTCCCCCTCTCAGCGGACGATGCCGGCCATCAGCACCAGCAGCACGACGCCCAGCACCACATACAGCACCTCTGCACCCAGGACGGACTTGTCGCCCTCGACATACATCTCGGCGGGGTCGTCGGGGTTATAATAAAGGGTGACGACAGCTCCCTGTGCAAGCTCTCTGCCCTTGGCAGACTTGGGGTAATGGAGGCGGTGGGTGCCGCCAGCAGTGGTGAACTCCAACAGGTAGGCTTCGCCGTCCCGGCTCTGGACGGTGCCTGCCACAGCGGCCTCGACCTTTTCGCCCTTGGTCATGAGCTTGCGGCGTCTCGACCAGCTCCGCCATGCCATGTAGAACATGATGCCTGCACCGATGAGAAAGATAATGATGTTGAACATTCGCAGTTTCCCTCTTCCGTAAATAGTCCCGCCGGGCCGCTGCCCCGCAGGGGTAATATTTATTGTATCATACTCCACCGGATTTTTCGCCCCATTCGGCCTATACGGAATGCAACAATTTTAGCAAAAAAATTTGTCGTACTATTTTTGCAGAAAACGCTTGACTTTCTTTGCACCTGTGGTATAATAAACATCGTTCCGAGCCGAACGGCAGCGAACAAAACAGAATATGCGGATATGGCGGAATTGGCAGACGCGTTAGATTCAGGTTCTAATCGGGGCAACTCGGTGGAGGTTCAAGTCCTCTTATCCGCACTCTTGAACGACAGCTTTCAAAAGGCTGTCGTTTTTCTTTTACCTGTAGTCCTTTTGGAAACTTTCTATCAGCGGATAAGAGGACTTGAACAGCAGCTTTTACAGAGCTCTGGCCCGGAAAAAACCTCTCAGTCAAAGCCTGTCGGCTTTGCCAGCTCCCCTGATAGGGGAGCCCTTGGCATATCGGCCAGGCTCACGCTGGACGAACAAAGCTCGATTTATCGGGAGCAATCGTGCTCCGCTGCCCAGATTCACGGCAGCTTGACAAGGTGCATTGTCCAGAAGCTGCTGTCCTCTGTAGCGAGGCCCGCCATTTTGCGCCATATTGGGCTTCCAGCGTCCAGCTCAGAGTTTCCCGGCTCGCCAGAGGCTCCCCTACCAGGGGAGCTGGCTGCGAAGCAGACTGAGAGGTTGTACGAAGGACAGCATTGAACAGAGAAAGGACCCCCATGCAGATAAACGACCTCTTCGGCGCAGCAGCCGCCTTTGAAACCGTACGGATGCCGGACGGCACGGAAGCGGCCATTCCAACAGAACACGCCGCAGTTATCTATGTAAATGAACAGCCGGCCTTCCGGGTGGTATGCACGCCCCAGCTTCTGCCGCAGCTGGCGCTGGGGCGGCTGCTGACCGAAGGATGGATCGCCTCCGCAGAGGAAGTGGAACAAATTTCCGTCTGCGCGGAAGGCTTGAAAGTCAATATCTACCTGAACCACCCGCTGGCGGCCCGCCGCGCGGCGGCACAGGAAGTTTCCAGCTGCTGCACCGACAATGTCGCGCTGGGCAGTCCGGTGGAAGTGCAGCCGCTGCGCACGGTGCCGTATCTGGACGTACAGCCGGAGTGGGTGGACGCCCTCGCCGCCGCCATGAGCGCGGGCCTGCCGCTTTATCAGGCCACCCATGCAGTCCACAGCTGTTTTGTGCTGCACGAGGGCTGCATCCTCTGTGCCTGCGAGGACATCGGACGCCACAATGCGCTGGACAAAGCCGTGGGCAGCGTGCTTCTGGCCGGTGTCTCCCTCAGCGAATGCGTGCTCTACACCAGCGGCCGCGTACCGATGGATATGGTGCGCAAAGCCATCCGGGCTGGTGTTCCGGCACTGGTCAGCAAGACCATGCCCACCGTCCAGTCGCTGGAGCTGGCCGCAGAATACGGCTTACAGCTGCTCTGCGGCCGGAAACATCCGCTAACATCGTCAAAAAGTGCGGGGTGACATCGGTTCGCGTTGACTTACTTTTCGCCTATGTGATAATATATTAACGAAGAGACCGCTCCGCTTGTTGCAGCAGGCAGAGCGGTCGTTTTCGTGTTTGGGAGTTTTCCCGAACGACCAAAAACAGGCAGGTGATAACATGAAGCAGGCAACCAACCCGTTTGCGCCCGTTCCGCTGTGGCGCAAGCGGCTTCCGGGCTACGCAGCCATGGGTGCTGCCACTGTTGCTATGGCGATCGGCCTGATCGCCATGCAAAACGCGCGCACCACGGTTGCAGGTACCCTGCTGCCGGTGTCGGAAGCGGATGCAGCCGCCTACGGCATCAGCGCAGTGTACCAGCTCGACGACGGCAGCTATCGCGTGGAGGGCTCTCAGAAGGGCTTCCAGAGCGATGTGCAGGCTGCCGTGACCCTTGACGCCGAGGGCAATGTTTCCGCTGTCGAGATCCTCTCGCAGGCAGAGACGGACAGCCTCGGCGGCCAGTGTGTCGACCCGGAGTTCACGTCCCAGTATCAGGGCGCAGCTCCCTTTACGCTGGCAGGCAAAAGCTATACTGTGACCGATCCCCTTACCGGTATCGCCTATGCCGCTGCCGGTGCGGCGGAGGAGCAGCCCGCTGCTGCGGAGGATTTTGACCCCGCGCAGTGGAATGTGTCCGATACCTCTCCCGAGGCCGAGGCCACCCGCAGGATGTACGCAGCAGGTCTGACCCTCTCGGCACTGAACGGCGAGCCTCTGGCTGATGAGCTGGCCCCGCCGCTGGATTCCAGCGCCGAGGCTGTGGCACGCCGCAAGCTCTACGCCGCCGGTCTGAGCAAGAGTGCGCAGGACGGTGAGGAGCAGGTTCTGCCCTATGCGGACTGGTCCGCAGAAAAGCAGGCCGCTTATCAGCTGGCACAGGCTGAACTGACCACCGGGCAGACCAGTGCCGGCGCTGTCAGCGCAGACCTCACCGAGGTGGACGCCCTTTCCTGCGCGACCATCACCTCGGCCGCCGTCACCAACATCGTCAACAACTCGTATTTCTATGTAACTGAGGTGCTCCGCGCAGAGTGACCTCAACGGAGGAATGGAACCTATGGCAAAAACTGATTTTCTGACGGCTGACATGACCCGCCGTCAATTTATGAAGATCTCGGGCAAGAGCCTTGCAGGGCTCACCCTCTCCGCATCCATGCTGTCCCTCTTCGGCTGCTCGCAGAAGCAGGTGGACAGCGGCGCAGTGGCTACCTGGGCGCTGCCCCAGGGCCTGCTGGTGGTCAACGCCGACCTGTGTACCGGCTGCCAGCGCTGCGAGATCAACTGCACGCTGACCAACGACGGCGTGTGCTCCTCTTACATCAGCCGCGTGAAGATCCAGCGCCGTCTGAATCTGGACGGTGCCGGCAACGGCCTGCTGTCCGGCAACGACAACTGCTTTGTCTACTTCCCGGATACCTGCCGCCAGTGCGAGGACCCCGCCTGCGGCAACGCCTGCCCCCAGAAGGCCATCACCACCAACGAGCAGGGCATCCGTGTGGTGGACACCGACAAGTGCATCGGCTGCGGCGCCTGCCACGAGGCCTGCCCCTGGCATATGCCCACCGTCAACCCCGAGACCGGCAAGTCGTCCAAGTGCATCGCCTGCGGTGCCTGCGTGGCAGGCTGCCCGTCCGGCGCTCTGTCCATCGTGGACTGGGATGCCGTCACCAGCGCAGCACAGGCTGCCTACATGGACCTGTAAGGAGGAACAACAATGGCTGAATATTATGGCTGGGCAGGCAAGATCCTGCGCGTTGACCTGACCACCGGCGAGATCACCACGCAGGATGACGCAAAGTACCATAAGTATATCGGCGGTATGGGCATGGCCTACCGCATCATGTATGAGGAAGCTCCCATGGACCTCGACCCCTACGACGAGAAGGCACAGGTCATCTTCGGCGTCGGCCCCCTGACCGGTGCCGGCGTACCCTGCTCCGGCCGCATGAACGTCACCTTCCGCTCCACCTGGTCCAAGGGCAACTCCATCATCGACGCCCACATGGGCGGCCACATCGGCCCCATGCTGAAGTATGCGGGCTGGGACGGCATCGTCATCACCGGCATCTCCGAAAAGCCCGTCTACCTGCGCATCGAGGACGACCAGGTCTCCCTCGAGGACGCTTCTGACATCTGGGGCAAGGGTACGTTCGCGTCCAACAAGTGGATGGTGGAGCAGAACGGCCGTGAGTTCGAGACCGCTTCCATCGGCCCTGCCGGTGAGAATCTGGTGGACTACTCCA
>OGHB01001064.1_pt1 | contig 11966 bp, 6 predicted proteins | sample 1571451 | NCBI WGS metagenome assembly OGHB01 (sample SAMEA2582071, study PRJEB24529) | metagenome | biome: Human gut stool | place: China | collected 2011
CCGCGGCCAGCAAGACGCAAGCAAAGCGCTGCGGCTGCTGGGTGCCGCAACCCGGCAGTGGCACGGCGTCAGCCGTGACGGAGAGGTTAAAAGGCAAGCTGCGCCTTGGCTAAAAACATGCAAATTTTATCATTCGTGTGGTTTTGTCGCTTGCTTTTTGATGGGCAGCGCTCTATTATATCATTTGTACAAATATTTCCCTTCGAATTTTCACAAAATCACCAAATGTAGTTTATCGGACGGAGGTTGTTTATGAGACGACTGCGCAGCCCATCCCCGGGGATGAAACTGCAAAAAAATCACGACAAAGGAGGACGGACGCTTTGAACGAACACGAAAAACCGCAGATAGACTTCATGCACAAGCTTGCGCGCCAGATCGTGGAACGCCGCAACCTTGTGTTCCTGTTTGTCATTCTGGCTGCCATCTTCACGGTGTTCTCGGTGCGGTGGGTCAAGGTCGAGACCGATATGACCACCTACCTGCCCAAGACCTCGGAGACCCGCATGGGCCTTGACATCATGGACGAGCAGTTCACGACCTACGGCTCTGCCGACGTCATGGTGGCCAACATCACGCCCACTGAGGCCGATGAGCTTTCCGACAGGCTCACCGAGCTCAAGGGCGTCCAGATGCTGGACTACGACGACACGACCGACCATTATAATAAGGACTCGGTGTCGGCCCTTTACTCCATCACCTTCGACTACCCCGAGGACGATGACCAGTGCCTCGAGGCCCTCGACCGGGTGAAGGAATACCTCGCCGACTACGACATCTACGTCTCCACCTCGCTGGGCAACACCCAGCAGGAGACCATTGATGCCGAGGTGCGGGTCATTATGGTGTACGTTGCCGTCATCATCGTCATCGTCCTGCTCCTGACGTCCCAGACCTACGCCGAGGTGCCTGTCCTCATCCTCACCTTCGTGGTGGGCATGATCCTGAACATGGGTACCAACTTCATGCTCGGCACCATCTCCTTCGTGTCCAACTCGGTCACGAACATCCTGCAGCTGGCGCTGTCGCTGGACTACGCCATCATCTTCTGCAACCACTTCAAGGAAGAACACCAGACCATGCCTCTGAAGGAGGCCGTCATCGAGTCCCTGAGCAAGAGTATCCCCGAAATCAGCTCCAGCTCCCTGACCACCATCGGCGGCCTCGTGGCCATGCTGTTCATGCAGTTCCGCATCGGCTCCGATATGGCCATCTGCCTCATCAAGTCCATCCTCTTTGCGATGCTCTCGGTGTTCGTGGTCATGCCCGGCCTGCTGATGCTCTTCGGACCCTACATGGATAAGACCAAGCACAGGAACTTCGTGCCGGAGATCCCCTTCGTGGGCCGTTTTGCATGGCGCACCCGCAAGGTCATCCCTGTTATCTTCCTGGTGGTCATCCTCATCGGTCACCACTTCTCGAACCTTTGTCCCTACGCCTACGGCTACGATGTCATCAAGGTGCCGAAGATGAACGAATCCCTCATCGCGGACCAGATGATCGAAGAGAACTTCACTAAGTCGAACCTCGTGGCTCTCGTCTACCCCAAGAACGACGATTACAGCATCGAGAAAAAGATGTTGGAGGAGCTGGAAAGCTGCGATGAGATAGACTCCACCAAGGGTCTGTCCAACATCGAGGCCCAGGACGGCTATATGCTGGAAGACAAGCTCACCGCCCGCCAGTTCTCCGAGATGGCCGATCTGGACTACGAGGCCGCCCAGATGATCTACACCGCCTACGCCATCGAGAACGAGGAGTACGGCCAGATCATCGGCAACTTCGCCTCCTATAAAGTGCCGCTGGTGGATATGTTCCTCTACGTCTGTGACGAGGCCGACACCGGCATCGTCTCCCTCTCTCAGGAAGACCTGGACGACCTCCACGACGCCCGCGACCAGATGGAGAGCGCACTGGCCCAGCTGCAGGGCGACGACTACAACCGCGTCCTCATCTACCTGAGCCCCTCTCTGGAACCCGGCCAGACTACTTATGAGTTCACCGACACCATCCGCTCCATCGCCCGGAAGTATTACCCGGACGGCGAGCTCTACATGGCCGGTGACGCCACCAACGAGTACGATTTCCAGAAGTCCTTCGCCATCGATAATGTCGTCGTCAACGTCGTGTCCATCTTCATCGTCCTGCTGGTGCTGCTGTTCACCTTCCAGTCCGTCGGTATGCCCATCCTGCTCATTGTGGTCATCCAGGGTGCTATCTGGATCAACTTCTCGTTCCCGTATTTCATGGGGACCAACCTTTACTTCATGGGCTACCTCATCGTCAGCTCTATCCAGATGGGCGCGAACATCGACTACGCGATCGTCATCGCTACCCGTTTCAACGAGCTGAAGGATAAGATGGAGCACAAGCAGGCCATGATAGAGACCATCAACTTCGCGTTCCCGACCATCCTGACTTCCGGCACCATCATGACCGTGTCCGGCATCCTCATCGGCCAGATGACTTCCGACGCCTGCATCGTGGGCATCGGCCAGTGTCTGGGCCGAGGCACCATCATCTCCATCATCCTCGTCCTCTTCGTCCTGCCTCAGATCCTGCTCATCGGCACCCGCATCGTGGACCGTACCTCCTTTGCTGTGCCGAAGCTGGTGGCCCGCAGCAGCGGCAATGGCCGTATGCGTGTCAACGGCATCGTGCAGGGCGAGATCCACGGCTCTGTGGCCGGTACGATGAACGCCATCGTGGACGGCGACGTCCAGCTGACCGTCATCTCGGGCAACGTCTCTCAGGAACTGGACGACAATAAACAACAGGAGGTGCAGAATGAAGACCAGTAACCATCTGCTGCGCCGCCTGACGGCTGCGCTTCTGGCCGCTGTGCTGGCGCTGAGCATCGCACTGCCGGTGTTCGCGTCTGACGACGGCGATACCATTTACATCAACAGCGTCTCGGACCTGCTTTCGCTGGCCAAGAGCTGTGCCTACGACCAGTGGTCGGTGGGCAAGACGGTTATTCTACAGAAAGACCTCTCCCTCGAGGGGATGCTGTGGGAGCCCATCCCGTCCTTCAGCGGACAGTTCAAGGGCAATGGCCACACCATCTCGGACCTGACCATTACGGGCCAGTATTCCCCGGCGGGCCTCTTCGGCATCGTGGAGGAACAGGGCTCCATCGAGTCCCTGAGTGTGCGGGGCATCGTGTCTGTCTCTGACTCTGCCGACACCACCACCGGCGGCATCGTAGGCATCAACCACGGTACCCTCATCAACTGCCAGTTCACCGGCGTCGTCACCGGCGACAGCGAGGTGGGCGGCATCGTGGGCCGCAACGAGTCCGAAGGCACCATCGACCACAGCACTGCCCGCGCCATCGTCACCGGCAAATCTTCCACCGGCGGCATCGCAGGCTACAACCTCGGTGCCATCACCGGCTGCACCAACGTGGGCAGCATCAACACCGAATATCAGGAAGCCTCTCTTGACACCGACGGCTTCACGGCCAAGATGGTGGACCACATCAATAACAAGATGGCCGCCGCCAATGACGACACCACCAATTCCGTCACCAACGTCGCCACCGACACCGGCGGCATCGCAGGCCGCTCCTCCGGCATGATCCTGACCAGCGTTAACACCGGAACTGTCGGCTACGAGCATATCGGCTACAACGTGGGCGGCATCGTGGGCCGCACCGACGGCCTCGTATCCGGCTGCATCAACCAGGGCCGTGTTCTGGGCCGCAAGGACGTGGGCGGCATTGCCGGTCAGGCGGAACCCTATCGCGAACTCGACCTCTCTAAGGACACCATCAAGCGTCTCCGTTCGGAGCTGGATGTTCTGCGCGGCCTTGTCGATGACACCACCGGCGTTGTCGAGAACTCCACCACCAGCATCTCCAACTCCTTCAGTGCCATGACCAGCCAGATGGACACCGCCATTGCAGCGGCCCGTCAGCTGGACGACCAGGCCAGCGACTACGGCGACGAGGTGGCCGACGAGATCGACCGCGCCTCCACTCTGTTGGCCGATACCCTCACCAAACTCGAACCCGTCATGGACACCGGCGAAGATGCCATGACCAAGCTGACCGACGCCACCGGAAACCTCAAGTGGGCCATGCGCGAGATGGCCGCTGAGATGCTGATGGCATCCAGCGCCCTCAGCAAGACCAGCTCCGGTCTGGGCAAGGTGAGCGACGCGGCCGAGGATGGCCGTGACGGTATGTCGGCTATCTCTGAGGGTATCAAACAGCTGTTGGAGTCTGTCGATACCGGCGATGACAGCGCTGCCTCGCAGGCAATCTCCACCATCCTGACCGGCTACGACTCTCTCTCTGCCGAGAAGAAGTCGGATAAGAACCTCAAGACCGGCATTGAGCTGCTGAAGGTGGCCAACTCTGTGGCCAGCGTCTTCACGCTGGGCAGCGGCATGGCTCCGGCCATGAAGGCCGTCACCGCAGGCATGGGCCTGCTGCGCACGGCGTCCCTCCTGTCCAACGACAGTGACATTGCCCGTGCTACTTCCCAAATCGCAAGTGCCATCGGCACCATCTCTACCATTGCCACCCAGATGGGCGGCATCGTGGGCAGCGCTGCCAAGTCCGTCTCGGCCTCCGACCACCCCGAGCTGGCTGCGGCTCTGACCAAAGCCTCTGACGCGCTGGACGGCATGGGCAGCATCACCGACGGCATCATGGACAACATCAAGGACTGGGTCGGCAATAACGGCGGCGGCAGCATCAAGGATGGTCTCGATCAGCTGAGCGATGCTTCCGACAAGCTGAGCGACGCTATGGATGACCTGAGCGACTCCCTCGACCTGCTCAAGACCGATGCCGCCCTCACCAGCGCAACGCTGGCGCATACCTCCGTGGCTCTGGGCCAGATGCAGGACGGCCTCGGCGGCCTGACCGATATGATGGGCCAGACCCGCGATATTCTCCACTGGCTCAACCAGCAGGACCCTATCAAGGTGCCTCGTCCCTCGGCAGAACTGACCAACACCAAGGACTCCCTCTTTGATGCTGTCAGCGCCATCAACGACAAGATGGACGACATCAACAGCACCATGCGCACCGCCAGCAACCAGCTGACCGACAAGATGCGCGCCGTGACCGCACAGGTCAGCGTCGTGTCCAACCTGATGCTGGATGCTGTGGAAGAGATCAGCGACCCGGGCAGCAAGACCATCTACGAGGATGAGTCGGAAGACCTCATCGCTTCCCAGTCCGACGGCAAAATTGAAAACAGCATCAACCGCGGCAGCATCGACGCCGACATGAACGTGGGCGGCATCGCCGGTACCATGGGCGTCGAAAACCTGCTGGACCCCGAGGAGGACAACAAGGACGAGGGTACCTCGCTGCTGCGCACCTCCTATACCGTCAGCGCCGTCCTCACCGGCAACATCAACGAGGGCAGCATCACCGCCAAGAAGGACATGGTCGGCGGCATCGTCGGTCAGGAGGAGCTGGGCCTTGTGACGGCCTGCGAGTCCTACGGCGACGTCACCGGCGTCAATCAGGTGGGCGGCATTGCCGGTGCGGCCAGCGCTAAGCTCCGCAGCAACTGGGCAAAATGCGCCCTCAGCGGTGAAAAGTATATCGGCGGCATCGTCGGTCAGGGTACCGACAGCGACCTCACCGACGGCAGCCTCATCGCCATCAACAACCGCGCCATCGTCTCTGTGCTGGAAGGCCAGCAGTACGTGGGTGCTGTCTCCGGCGGACAGGACGGCGACTTCTATGGCAACCTCTTCGTCTCCGACGATCTGCAGGGCATCGACCGCCTGAGCCGCGTCGGTCAGGCAGAGCCGGTCACCTATGAGACCCTGCTGGCTCAGGAGAATGTGCCGGACTCCTTCCGCAAGCTGAACCTGACCTTCAAGGCCGACGGCCACATCATCAAGAAGATCAGCTTTGACTACGGTGCGTCCTTCACTCTGGCCGACTACCCCGAGATCCCCCAGAAGGATGGATACTACGCCGAGTGGAGCACACCCGTTCTCGACCAGCTCCACACCGACACCGTGGTCAATGTGGAGTACACGCCCTACATCCCGTCTCTGAGCAGCAGCGTCACCCGCGAGAACGGACGCCCCGTTTTCTTCGTGGACGGCTTCTTCGGCGGTTCCAACGCCGTGCAGGTCACCCAGCAGGACATCACAGCCGATGTCCACGGTGTGACAGAGCAGTGGCTGCTGGAGTTCACCGATGACGGCAATGAGACCCACCAGATCCGTTATCTGACCCCCGGCAAGGCCAAGGGCAAGGTCTACGTCAAGCAGGCCGACGGCAGCTGGCATAAGGTGGAGACGGGCAGCTTCGGCAGCTACACCACCTTCACCACTACCGGCACCGAGGTCGAAGTGGCTTTCGTTCCTGCAAAGCTTCCCATCTGGGCCTTCTGCGCCGGCGGCGCAGCCCTGCTGGTGCTGCTCCTGCTGCTGGCAAAGCGCATCAAGTCGAAGCGCGGCCCCAAGGGCGAAAAGCCCCGCAGGGAGAAGAAGGGCAAACAGCCCGAGATGGCGGACGCCCCGGCCGATGAGCTGGATACCCCCATCTCTGAGACGGATATGCAGTAAGTTATAAGAAAAGCAGGAGCTCCATCCGAATGGATGGGGCTCCTGTTTTGTTTGTAGGTTAGGCTCGTCTTCGTACAACCTCTCAGTCTCGCTGCCGCTCGACAGCTCCCCTAGTAGGGGAGCCTCTGGCGAAGAGATGAGGCTTTCCGCTATGCCAAGGCCTCCCCTCGATAGGGGAGGTGGCACACCGTCAGGTGTGACGGAGAGGTTATTCCTTATCAGCCCTCGATGGCCTCGTAGCCTTCGGGAGCGGTCAGGCCCAGGTCGTCGCAGATGGCCTTGTTGTACTTCTTGGTCACATCGGTGTACTCGATGGGCATATCGGAGACATTGGACTCGCCCTTCAGGATCTTGACAGCCATCTCACCGGTGGTGTAGCCCAGGTCGTAGTAGCTGATGGACAGGGTGGCCACGCCGCAGCCGGAGCAGATGCCCTCCTCACCGGCGAAGACGGGCTTCTTGGCCGGGCGGCAGATGCCGTCCACGATGCCGGTGTTGGCAGCGACGGTGTTGTCGGTGGGGACATACAGAGCGTCGTTCTCGTCAGCGGCCTTCTGGCAGACGGAAGACAGGTCGTTGGAGTCGGAGAAAGCGTACTGAGTCGCGGTGACGCCCTTGGCCTCCAGATACTTCTGGACCTCGTCCACCTGATACTGGCTGTTGGCCTCAGCGGAGCAGTACAGCAGGCCGACCTTCTTGGCGTCGGGCATCCACTCCACGATCATATCGGCCTGCTGGTCCAGCGGAGCCAGATCAGAGGTGCCGGAGATGTTGCCGCCGACGGTGCCGGAGAAGTCGGTCAGGCCCAGAGCCACGCCGTACTCGGTGACGGAGGTGCCCAGAACGGGGATCTCGTTGGTGGCAGACTGTGCAGCCTGCAGAGCGGGGGTAGCGTTTGCCATGATGAGGTCAACGCCGGAGGAAACGAAGCCGTTGGCGATGGTAGCGCAGGTAGCGGAGTCACCCTGTGCGTTCTGGAAGTCGAACTTCACGTTGTCGCCGAACTCTGCGGTCAGAGCGTCCTCAAAGCCCTGTGTTGCAGCGTCCAGAGCGGCGTGCTGCACCAGCTGGCAGATGCCGATGGTGTAGGTGTCACCGGAAGCGGCAGCGGAGCCGGAAGCAGAAGATGCCACAGAAGAAGCAGCCGTGGAGGATGCAGAAGAGCCGCCGCAGGCGGTCAGGGCAGCAGCAGCGCCGCAGACAGCGGCAGCAGCCAGAAACGAACGACGAGTGATTTTACGCATAATGATTACTCCCTCATTTTTCCATATACGCGGCAGCAGGACGCCGCGCCGAAAAGCATTTGAATGTCCAGCAGAGAGCCTCTGCTTTACACTCGTGAAGTATATCACGATTTCCGTCCGATGGCAACGCCGTTTCGGTTCTAATTATCTATTAAAATGAATATATCTATCACTTTTTTCGATAGGTGTTTCTTCTCTGCTGATAGTCCGTCAGTTTTTGCAGCTCTGCGCCCAGCCAGACGAGGTTTTCTTCCAGCTGAGGGAGATACTCTTTCTCATAGTCAAACTTAAAATAGAGTGCCTGCCAGAGCTTCGCCTGCATCCGGCGGCGCAGGGGCGGCTCGAGGGCGGCGTCCAGCGGCTCCACCACGTCTTCCAGGTCCATGCAGGTCTGCGCCCAGCGGACGTCGGTCTTTTCCCGGGCAGGGACGTCGTAGCGGGCCAGATAGTCCTCCACTTTGGCTTCGATGACACGCCCTCCGCAGCCGGTGGGCTGCAAAAAATAGCTCACCTCCCCTTCCCTGCTGATCTCCTGCGCCAGCGGGTAGAGGGCGCAGACCAGCGGTTCGGCGTCGTGGATGGCGCAGTGGTTCTCGGTGAGGAAAGGGCAGTTGTTCCGCTCCTCCTTCACGGGGGCCAGCCGCAGCACCGGCAGATGGCTCACCTGCCCGATGGACGCGCGGCAGAAGGCCCGGGCCACGGTCTGGGGCGGCAGGCGCAGCCGACCCGCGATTCGCCAGAGGTCGAAGCCCGACAGCACGATGTCCTCCCGCCCCCGGCAGCAGCCGCCGCAGCCTGCGCAGGCAAACGAGAACGCCTCGTCCCGCGCCAGCAGCGGTGTCGTGCGGGCAAAATCCACCCGTCCGCAGAGGTCGAGCTGTGAATCCTTGAGCATGTAAGTTTCTCCTGTATACTGTAGTAGATCATGTGGCGAAGTGACAAATAAATAATATAGCTATGTTATATTTCCCCACTTCGCCAACTTGGCGAAGTGGCCTCTTTTGGCGAAGTGAGGTCAGTTCGCCAGCCGCCCTCATTCCGCCACCTTGGCGAAGTGGCTTTTCAAGCGATGATACGTTCTTAATTTCTCACTTCGCCAGATAATATGCGGGTCTCAGAGAGGGGAAGGAAAACCTCTCCCTCACTCAAACCTCTTCGCCGGTATCACGATAGCCCCGAACAGCGAGGCGATATACACCACCAGCACCGCGCCCCACACCTGCCAGCCGGTGACACGCTCAACAAAAACAGCCCCCGCCGTGCAGGGCGGCACCAGCACCAGCGACACCATCGACCAGACCCGGAACGCCCGCAGGACGTGCTTCCAGTTGCGGTTGTTGTAATAGATGCCCGGGATGTGGATGTGGAACGCACCCTGTGCAAAGTTGCAGATGCGGTTCTCGTCGTAGTAGCGGGGCAGGGTCTCGGCCATCCAGAACATGGCATAGGCCCCGTAGACGACGCCGAAAACCACACCGATGATGAGCAGAGCCAGCGCTCCCTCGATGTCGGCCAGTCCCGCCGCCCAGACGGCCAGCGCTTCTGCGACGCCCAGCACGCAGCAGATGACATACACCGGCAGATACTTCTTCGTCCGCGCCTGACGGCGCTCCGGCGGCTCTGCCGAAAAGGTCAGCGCCTTGCGGATGAGATCTTCGGTCTCCTCGCGGGTGAAGCGCCGCTCCTCCTCTACCCTGCGGCCCTGCAAAAGCTCGGCCACCGTCACGTTCAGCTGCTCGGCCAGTGGCACCAACAGCGAGATGTCCGGCACACTCAGTCCCCGTTCCCACTTGCTGACGGCCTTGTCGGACACGTACAGCGTCGCGGCAAGCTCCTTCTGGGTCCATCCCCTTTTCTCTGCGCAGCTGTGCCAGAAAGCGGCCAAATGCAGCCTTATCCAGTTCGTACATATCTTCTGCCTCCTTGCGGGCGTCTGCCGCCCCTTTCTGGCCTTATTATACCGGGCCGCACCCTCCCGTGCAACCGACGCGCAGTAGAATCAGCGCCCCTTCGTTCCTTTTATGAAAAAACGCCGCACAGTTTCCCGTGCGGCGCTTCGCCGTTCTATATCGATCGTCCGAAAGGCCGAGCAACCCGATAAAATAGCCTTTCATGCCCCGGCAGAGGGCCTGCTCGATCAGGCCCGCCCGCCGGAAGAGATCAAGTTCAGGACTCGAAGACCTTCCTGACCGCCGGGCTTGCCTCGATGATGCGGACCAGCAGAACGCCCAGCACGGTGCAACTGATGAGCTCACCGATGCCCACAGAGATTCCGTTGGTGACGCAGGCCAGCCAGAGGGGTGCGCTGGAAGAGGGGTCCGGGAACATCACCGCGATCTCGATGCCGATGATGACGGCATTGAAGACCACCGGGGGCAGCGAGGCCGCAAGGGCCAGACCTTTGAAGCGGATGTTCCGCAGCTTGTAGGTCACGAGGCATGCCAGCAGGGTGGCCAGAGTGCCGAAGATGACGTCCACGATGGTGGAGCCCAGCAGGTTTGCCAGGAAGCAGCCCAGCACTACGCCGAAAATGTACTCGGCACCAAACACGGGCAGCAGGCAGAGCGCCTCGGCCACACGCACCTGCACCGCGCCGTAAGAGAACGGCTGCAGTGCCATGCAGAGCACGACGTAAAGGGCTGCGACCATGCCGCAGCGGGCCAGTTTACGGACGGAAAGGTTCTGATTTTTCATAGTATAACTCCAGCGGTTTGATTTTGACCGCGCGGGGACCGCCAGCCCCCGTGGGTTTGGCCCGACATGGTTCGAGACACGCCGGGGAGCCTAAAATCCTAAGTTGCTCTTTAAGGAGCCGTACCCGCAGGCACAGCGTGAAGCATTATACCATAGTTTGGGCCGGAATGCAACGGCGATACGAAAAAAGACTGCCGCACAGCAGCAGTCTTTCCGTGATATGCTCAGTCCCGGGGCTTGCCCACATAGACCAGCGCAAGGGTGTCGGGGCCGGTGTTGGCCGAGACGACGCCGCCCAGATTGAAGGTGGTGAGCGGAGCCTTGCCGAAGGCTTTGCGGCAGGCTTTTTCCAGCTCAGCAGCCTGGGGGATGGAGGTGTGGCCGATCATATAATCGAAGTCCTCCACGCCCTCGGTGCGCTTTTTACACAGGTCGATCATGGCGGGGATGACCTTGTCGTCGCCGCGCACCTTGCTCTCCACCCTGGTCTTGCCGTCGATGAGGGTGATGATGGGGCGGATGCCCATCAGCTCGCCCATGACCGCGGCGGCGGCAGAGATGCGGCCGCTCTTCTTCATCTGCTTGAGGCTGTAGGGTCCGAGGATGACCTCCATCTTGTTCATCTGGGTCTCAAACTCGCTGATGACGTGGCGGAGCTCCGCGCCGTTCTGCAGCTTGCGGGCCATCTCGCACAGATACCAGCCGAACACCATCGAGTAGGTGTGGGGGTCGAGCAGATGGATGTTCAGGTGGTGTTCCGGGCGCTCCTCCCGCAGCATCCCCTGCGCCATGACGGCGTTGTTGTAGGTGGAAGAACCGGAGCGGTTGATGGGGACATGGATGACATCGGTGTAGCCCTCGTCCACATACTGGCAGTATTTCTCACAGAACTGGATGGGGGTGATGGCAGCCGTGGAGGGGATGCCCTTGGCGGCGCGCATCTTGTCGTAGAACTCCTCGGGGGTGTACTTTTCACGCTCCACGATGTCTTCGTCGTCCAGCAGGATGTGGAAGCCCATAATGTCGATGCCGTATTTCTCGGCCAGCTCCTGCGGGATGTCGCAGGAGGAGTCGGTCAAAATCGCAATTTTGCTCATAGTGTTCCTCATTTCCATTCGTAGTCTCGCAGGTGGCCGTGGTCCAGCAGCTCCGGGAAGTCCCACTGGCGCAGTACCTCGTATACGCCCACGGCGACGCTGTTGGACAGGTTCAGGCTGCGGCAGGTGTCCCGCATGGGCATCCGGATGCAATGCTCCTGATTGGCTGCCAGCAGCGCTTCCGGCAGACCAGCATCTTCCCGCCCAAACACGAGGTATGCCCCGTCCGGGTAGGCGACGTCGGTGTAGCGCTGGGGCGCTTTGGTCGTAAAGTAGTAGAAAGGCCCATCATTCTTCGAGAAGAAGTCATCCAGACTGTCGTAGTAGCTGATGTCCAGATAGTGCCAGTAATCCAGCCCGGCGTGCTTGAGCTTTTTGTCGTCAA
>OGHB01001071.1_pt1 | contig 11895 bp, 7 predicted proteins | sample 1571451 | NCBI WGS metagenome assembly OGHB01 (sample SAMEA2582071, study PRJEB24529) | metagenome | biome: Human gut stool | place: China | collected 2011
GCAGATCCGGGCCGGCCGCCTCCTTGAACGCTTCGAATGCGGCCTGACGCTCGGCGGAACGCGGCACCTTGAACACGAGCTGCAGCGCCTGGCGCTTGTGCCACCACGCGGAGTTGATGTCGAGTTCGTCGGCATTGTCGTTGGCGGGAGCGACTTCGGCGTGCAAGCGCTCGACTTCGGCCAACGCGGCCTCGTCAAGCCCCGCATATTCCTCGATATCCTGCGGGCGAATGTAGGTGACGTTCATGAATCGGCGCGATTCCGGCAGGTACGGCGACGGTTCGAGCGGCTCGACCGGCGCGGTTGCGTGGATCGGGTTGATGAGCATGAAATCGGCATGCGACTTTTCGGCGGCGTCGGTGAGCAGCAGCTTCAGATCGCCGTAGTCGCCCACGCCCCACGATTCGGCGGAGCGGATGGAATACATTTGCGCCATCCAACCCCAACGCTGCTTTTCGGCAACCGCAGGCGGCAGCGGTACGCGTGCCGGGGCGCAGATCAGTCGCGCCTCGCCGTGCAGCGGGCCCGCGTTGACGCGCAGCGTGTGGTAGCCGGCGGGAATGTCGTCCGGCAGGGTGAGCGTGAGCGAGCCGTCGGTCTGCGGGGCCAAATACATGCACAGGTTGCCCTCATACCGCGTGCCGTCCTCAAGCAACAGGCGTAGCGTCACGTCGTGGCCCTTCGCGCGGATCGGCGTGGTCGCTTCCTTGCCGATGAACTTCACGATGGTCGGTTCCACAAGGGTGTCTGCGATGCGCTGCTTGGTGAGTTCGTACGATGCCGCGATCGCTTCATCGCTGGATGCGTCCACGCCGAGCGCCGCAAGTACGGAGACGAGCACTTCGTCGCGGATTTCCACGTAGGTGCCGAGCTGGTCGATATACGACGTTGAGATGCCGTTGAGTTTGGCGAGCTGAATAAGCGGTCGTGCGATGCGTTCCGCGCTTTCGGTTTGCTGGGTTGCCGTCATAGGTTCCTTCTTTCCGGGGTCGTTGCTGGCCGATGATGCTGCATTGCCACGCGATTGGCGCGCTTCGGTGCGTATACTAACCGTTCTGCTATGTACTGTAGCATATGATGACATCGTTTTCAATAGGCGTGTTATTGGGTGTAAACGTTGAAGTATTGCGATTTCTTAACTACTTTATAGACGTTAGATAGTGAAAATGCTTTTTCTGTTTGCCTATCGTTTGCAAGGTGTTTGAAAGTGGATATGACTGCTGTCCTACCGTCGTTGCCATCGCTGTTTCCGAAGTGCGATCGCGTTGGATCCATGGGCGCACGCGGCTGGCGTGAACGGCCGTCGAAGCATGGTCGTCGACTTGCCTCGCACCGATCCCGAAGGTTGGGATGCCGATCTACGATTTCGGTTCCGTCGACGAAACGATCTGCAGCCGATACAACTGGGGTTACGATCCCGTCAATTACAACGTTCCTGAAGGATCGTACTCCACGAATCCGTATGACGGGTCCGTGCGCATCCGCGAGGTCAAGCAGATGGTGCAGGCGTTGCATAATGCCGGCATCAAAGTGATTATGGACGTGGTCTACAATCACATGTTCTCGCCCGACAACTGGTTCGAGCGCATCGTGCCCGAATACTTCCTGCGCCGCAAGCCGAACGGGGCGTTGTCGAACGGCTCCGGATGCGGATGCGATATGGCCACGGAACGTGCGATGTTCCGCCGTTTTGTGGTGGAATCCGTGGCGTATTGGGCGAGGGAATACCATCTTGACGGCTTCCGATTCGACCTGATGGGCCTGATCGACGTCGACACCATGAACGCCGTGCGCGCCGCTTTGGACGAAATCCCCGACCGTGGGCCGAGCATTCTTATGTATGGCGAACCGTGGTCGGCCAGCGCTACCGCGGCTTTGCCGGGCACCGTGCTTGCCGACAAGGCCGGATTGCCGCAGCTTGATAATCGCATCGGGCATTTTTGCGACACCACGCGAGACGCCATCAAGGGGCATGTGTTCTTCTCGGACCGTCCCGGATACGTTAACGGGGGTATGCATGAGAATGCGGCCTCCGTGCGCGACGCGGTGAACGCCTGGCGTGCCAGCAAACAGCCGGAAGGTGTTGCGGGTCAAGTGATCCAGTATGTTTCCGCGCATGACGATCTGACCTTGTGGGACAAGCTTTGCGCAAGTCTTGCCGCGAAATCGCTGGGCAGCGCCGTTAGTGAAGGCGACAACGAGAATTCCGTGGACGTGCCGAAGGCGTTGTATGACGCCGATCTTTCGGAAGCTGGGCTCGCCTCGGCCGGTTCCGCGATTGCCGGGGCCATGGCCACGGTGATGGATGCGAATCGTATGGCGGCGGGCATTGTGCTCACTTCCGCGGGCATTCCGTTCATGCTGTCTGGCGAGGAGTTCGCGCGTACGAAATACGGCAATTCCGATTCGTACGATTCGGCGCGCGAGCTGAATTGGCTTGATTGGACTCGTGCCTGGCGCATGCGCGATCTGGTGGAGTATTACACGAAACTGATCGCCTTGCGTAAGAGCTCGGCGGAATGGTTTGACTGCGATCGTGTGATCGTCAGCGTGGAAGGCGACGAACTGGTGTTCCGGGTCGGCGACTACTTGGTGGCGGTGAATCCGGGACGTCATATTGGCGCGATTGACGTTGCCTCGACTGCGGTTGCGCCGGTTTCGGAGTCGTCTCGCGTGTGGTGCGGCATGGGTTCGTCCGCAAATGCATCCGCGGCGTGCATCAGTGCGGGAGATGGCGATTATTTGATCGTGCCACCGCATACGTTTGCAATCTGGCGGTTGCGGTAACCTCGTGTATAACGCATGTAACGCATTGGTTTGCAAGGGCGGCGGCTGCAAAGTGGCAATCGCCGCCGCCGGTAAAGCGGCGACGATGCCGATGAAAGGACCTGCTATGGAAAACGTGACGCATACCCCTAAATACGAGGTTGTGTTCTTCGATCTGTATGGAACGCTTATTGACATACGTACCGACGAACAGTGCGACGCGGCCTGGCAGGCCTTGTATGACACCGCTTGCGAGCTTGGAGCGCAATACGATTCGGTTGAGGCACTGCGTGAACGTTTCGAAAAACTTGAGGCGCGCGAAATGCTGCATCAGTCGAATCATGCCATCGTTCGCAATGGGTGGGACGAGTTCGACGTGCTGCCGGTGTACCGCTCGCTGCTCATGAATCGCAACGACGAGGCGGAACGGTTGCTGGCGTTGCCGCAGGCCGCTCAAAAGGCCGCGTGGGCGTTCCGTCAGGGTAGCACCAGCATGATCCGCCTGTATCCGGGTGCGCTGGAAATGATTGAAAAACTGCAGGAAGCCGGCATTGTCGTGGCGCTGCTCAGCAACGCGCAATCCTGCTATACCCGTGCCGAGTTGGAAATGACGGGACTCGCCAGCGTGCTTGACGACGTGATCATCTCCAGCGAGGAAAAGATTCGCAAGCCCGCGCGCGATTTGTATATGCTGGCGCTCGACCGTGAATTCGTTACCGCCAAGCATGCGCTGATGGTGGGCAATGACGAGAAGAACGATATTATCGGTGCGCGTTCGGCGGGCATCGACGGCGTGTATTTCCGCACGGAGATTTCGCCGGCCGACGATCCGGATGCGTCGAGTTATGCGGTGCGTTCGTTTAAGGGTGCCGATTATGAAGGATTGCTGGATTACGTGCTGAACGCCTGATCTTTCGCATTGCGCGCGTACTGCTCGTGTATTGCGGGGCGTGCGTTGCGTCGCGCGTATTGCGCGGCGTGCGCCACGTTTACGGGGGTCACCTTTCGTAAAGCGTGTAAGGTATGTTGCATACATTTGCAGCATACGTTCGCAGGATTTTTGCAACAATGGCAAGATGATGCGAGTAAAGCTACGTGAAAGCACGAAAGACATAGTGTGAAACAATCGCGTGAAACATGTCGCACAGGGGTTACGTGAAAAACATATTGCGCGGAATGCTGTGCAAGCGCGTGAGACGCGAAGTTCCGCATATGGCAGCGATGCCGCAACGCGATACCGCGGCGTAATGTCGTGACGTGGCACAGTGCGCGCAGACGATTACGTGCGCGCATGATTGCTTGCGCGATGGAATCGAGGAAAACTCGAGGAGGACTTATGGAAGGCTACACCGAAAACGGCGCCGGAACCGACGTCGCCGACCAGATTGGCTTTGCGGGCATACGTCGCAAGAAAAAGCAGCGCCGCGGATTGAGCGTATTCCAGCTCAAGGTAATCGGCGCGGTGGCGCTGGTGCTTTCCGCCGGCAGTACCACGCTGGTGCCACTGATTTTCGGATCCGACACGAGCAACATGACGTCGCTTACGGCCATGGTGCTATGCGAAGTGGTGTTGTGGTTCGCCGCGCCGATCTACGCGTGGCTGCTGGTGCAAGGCTTCCAGCAGACGCGCAATCGCGTGGCATACGGCGTGCAGCTGCTGTGTTGGCACTAATCGCCGAAGTGCCGTACGATCTCGCCACTTCGGGCAAGCCGTTCGATTTCGGCTCGCAGAATCCGGTGTTCGGCCTGTTCATCGCCTTCGCCATGCTCGCAGCAATGAAATGGGTGGCGCAGCGCTACCAAGGTGCCATGCTCGTGATCTCCGACATTGTGCTGGTAGTGGTTGCCGTATTGTGGGATCTGCTGTTGCGTGTCGGACTGCGCCAGCATCTGATGAGCCTGGGTGCGGTGACGCTTGGTTTCGTGCTGATTTTCTGGCTGATGCGCTCGCGTGAAAACACCATGATGTTCACGGCCGGTCTGTTCGGTGCGGTGATGATGATTGCGCCTGGCGTCGGTGTTGCATTCGTGCACTACTACAATGGCAAACTCGGATACAAACATTCATGGACTAAGTGGATGTTCTATGCCTTCTATCCGGTAATTTTGCTGATTTGCGCGGCTGTCGCATGAAATTTGATCATATTGCGAGAGTTTTGACAACGTTCGCACTATAATGAAAACAGATTGAGAGAGCGTCGTCGCTCCAAATACCCCCCGTTCCACTGTTGGCAGGAGTGCGATGATGCTGTGAGCTGCAAAGGGGCTGACATGGACAAGGCTGGCATTCGTGAGGTGGCCAAGGCCGCAGGAGTGTCGATTTCGACGGTTTCGCGCGCGTTCACGCGTCCGGAGCTCGTTTCCGAGCGTACCAGGCGCAAGGTGCTCGACGTCGCGGACCGGTTGGATTTTAATATCTCCCGTTCCGCGACGTCACTGAAGTCAGGGCAAACGTACCGTGTCGCCATGCTGATGAATGAGGAAATCACCAGCTGGTTCAATATGGAAGTATTCGCTGGAATCAATTCCGTCATGCATGATGCCGGATACGACATCTCTCTGTTCCAGCATGTCGATACCGGTGAGAACAGGCGTGACTTCTTTACGAATCTTCCGGTGCGACGCAACGTCGACGCCGTGTTCGTAACGTCGTTCGGCGTCGAGCCGGAGGAAATCCAGCAGCTGCAGCGTATTCATGTGCCGATCATCGGCATCAACACGCCATCGCAGGAAGGCTTCGACGCAACGATCTCCATCGACGATGAAGACGGCATGTTCTCGTCCGCGCAGCATCTGATCAATCTTGGGCACAAAAACATTGTGTACGTGTGCTCCGATGCAGTCGATTCGATCAATTCGTCGATCGACGCGCGCGGGCAGGGCTTCATTCGCGCATGCAAGACCATGGAGGGCACGCACGATTTCAAGTGGCGCGTGCTTTCCGTGCCGCGCGGCAAAACGTTCGCCGATTCGGCGTTGACCGCGCTGCTTGCGTTGGATGAGTTCCCCGACGGCATTTGCTGCCAGACCGATATGATGGCGATTCCGCTCGTGCTGCGCCTTGACCGGTATGAGTATCGCACGCCGCGCGACTATTCGATCATCGGCTTCGACGATTCCGCATATGCCGACACCGTGAACCTGACGACCATGCGTCAGGATCCGTTCGCCATGGGTCGTGCCGCAGCGCGGAAGGCCGTGAAGCTGATTGCGGGGGAGACTCTCGAAAATCCGTATGAGGTGGTGCGTGCCCAGCTTGTGCTCCGCGGCACTGACTCCGTCTACGGCGGAGATCGCTGATTTTCTTCTTTCTTGGCACCCTCGTACTTGCCGTTTTTGATTTATCTCGGTGGTACGGGGGTGTTTGTATATGCTGCCGTCTGCACAACTCCCGTTCTGCGTCTGCGTAACTCCGGAATCGGCCCTGATGCTGGACTTATGCAGGCGGTAGATGTGGATGGGCGGCGGGGGCGGGGAAATTGGGGTGTAGTACACGGGTGTACTAGGGGGTATTTTCATGAAAATTTCTGCAATGAATGAAACGGTTTGCAATCATTTGTTTCGCGACACGCCGTGGAGGGTATCGGTTAGATTAACAAAGACTGATCGCAGGGGTAACCTCGGCGTTTTTGCGAACGATTTCAAACTCCAGTTGGCAGAACGGATTAGACGCTTCGGTACTGGAAAACAAAGGTTTTACCACCTTTATATCGGGGGGGGGGTGGTATTTTTGTTTCAGTGATTTTCATGAATGCAAAGGTTATCATTTTGAGCCGTACCCACAAGGTGCGGGAGAGAGAAAAAGGTTGAGTGGCGTAGTTGCCACTCCTGTAGATGGCATATTGCAAAGGATGTCGTGTTAGAGTCGGAATGTCTGAGGGGGGTCTGATTCGTGCAGTTAGGGGACATGATGAAGAGATTGCTCAGAGGCGGAGCGAGGAGCTCGGCGCCACAGCATTACTCGGGAGCGCGAGTGGTATCTGCCCGCGCCTTCTCTCATGCCCGCTCCCTGACCGCCGCCGCAGTCGCAGTTGCCATGATGGCCACCGTAGCCGTCACCGCCTTCATCCCCACCTACAGCGCCACGGCGGATGATGGCAGCCTCGCAGGCTCTACTTGTACGCCAACTTCTATTGGTTTGGGTGATGACACCAGTATCACTGGTTCTGATACCGGTGTCGCGACATATGTTGGCGGAGATATGTATGTGGGCGGGAAACCGTCCAATGCTGATGCGTTGAACAGTGCCACTGGTCCGACTGGCACCTATGCCGTTGAGGCCGAAGGTCTGACGGTTGTGAACGGCAGTTTGGCCATGAATCCGAAGAAGCGCGCATGGAGGCTGTGGAATACCGGCTCTGCCGGCGGTACATCCTATGTCTCCCGCGGTTTTCGTTGGGGCGTCGTCGGTTTTGGTTCCCAGTTCCGTCCTGCGGACGGCAAAGTGGCGTTGGCTGTTGGCGGAAACACTTCCACATCTGTGATGGGGAGCAAGGTCGGCGCTTGGACCGCTCCTGGATGGCTCGGCAAGACGAGTTCCACTGACGTTACCGCCCACGGCTATACGGCGTCCTTGGCTGGTGGCACCACGCAAGTCTGGGGTCAACTAGGCGTTGATTCGGTTCGTGGTTTGAGCGGTAAAGATACCACGACCACGCAGCCGCCGGTTCTCGGCGTCGATTCCAACTTGGTGGTATGGGACCAGTCCAACAATCTGTCCAATGTGAACGGAACCGATTACTCCGCTTATAAGAGCAAGATCGCGAAACTGTCTGAAGACCTGGACAACGGAACAAAATTGCCGGCGACCGGTACCGTCACCACGGGCACCGCGCCTTCGGCTAGCAATTACACGATTTACAAATATGACTACCGTAAGAACGGGAACACAGGCAATTCCTTCATGTTCTACGACGATTTGGATAAGGAAAAGCTGATCACCTTCGCCAGCACCGACACCAGCAAGAGCATGCAGGTGTTCAACCTGCCCGCATCTGACCTGAATCTCAGTGGGACTGACTACACGGGTATCGATTTCAAGTTCGTCAATGTACCGGATAACGCTTCCGTGGTGATTAACGTGACTGGTGCAAACGGACAGACCATCGATTTCCATAACGGTTGGCGTTTTTGGTGGAAGGACGACAATATCGCCAACGATTTCGTCACGGCTGCATCCGGGGATGCTGATCAGGCGGAGAAGAACACGAATTATGCCAAGCGTGCGCAGCAGCTCATGTGGAATTTCGCGGACGCGTCGAATGTGGTGATTCGCGGCGGTCAGGCCAGAGGTAAGATCACCGTCGGCAACCACAACGCGGACACCAAGACCAATCACGGCGCATGGGGCACTGCGGAAGACATGCAGGCCACTGATGACCCATCTGCTGCATGGATGGGCAGCATCCTTGTTCCCAAGGGCAACCTCCAGAGCCATGTTTCCACCAATGGCCGCGTGTGGGTTGGTGGCGATTTCGAGATGCTTAACAACGAGACCGTGAAGAGGGTCGATGGGCAAAGCTCGGATCATGCCGTTGGGAGCGAATTCGTCAACGAGTCCGGTGAGAAGACCACGTCCATTTTGGACATGGACCAGGAACGCCACAACCTGCCGTGGAACGGCTCGTACTCCACCAGCTGCGCGGCGATCGCTTGGGATAAGGTGGATGACACCGCTGACCATAAAACTCCCTTGGTGGCACCAGCTGGACCGTGTACGGTACGAAGGATAATGCGGTAGCGGGCACGAATGCTCTTGCCACCATCGCCGATGGAGGCTGGAATGATGATGCCGATGCGGGTGGCTCGTTCAAGCTGGGCAACCTGGCTATGAATGGCACCTATTTCCTCAGGGAATCGGGCACGGTTGAAGGATATACGCAGAATACCAACATCTATCAGATCAACACCGGCAGTACCACCGACGCTGCGACAACCATCGTCAGCGTTTTCGACAGCACCGGCAATGCGATCAACACGGATGCGGACAAACTGCTGACCGACGGTAAGATCATCAATAAGAAGTCCGGCTCCTCGATCGAATGGCAGAAGGTCGACGGCGAGGACAACAGCACGCTGCTGGCTGGTTCGTCGTGGACGCTGTCCAAGATGAATGGCGATACTGCAGAGCAGACGTGGACCGTGAACGACGATCAGTCCGGTACGGAAGTCAAGAGCATCACGATTACGGACGCGACTGGGAATGCCGTCACGTCGGCATCGTTCACCAATGCCACTGCACAGAAATTTACTGCGATTGCCTATGACCAGAACGGTCAGGCGATTAGCGGTGCCAAACTGACTTGGTCGTCTGATGACGCCACCGTCGCGTCGGTCAGCCAGGACGGTACCGTCACGCCGACCGGCAACGGCAACACTACGATTACCGTGAAATCCGCGGATGGCAAGGTCTCCGCATCGTTCGCCGTTGCCGTTTCCGGTGTGACCGTAGTGACCTCCATAGCTATCGCCGGTTACGCTGATGGGGACGCAATCAGCCTTGAAAAAGGCAAGACGCTCACATTGTCCGCCATTGTGAAGCCTGATGGCAACTCGGTTACATGGGCCTCCGGTTCGAGCAGCGTCTCGTTGAGCGCCACCACTGGCACGAATGTCACTGTGACCGCGAATAGCGTGACCACAAGCCCCGTTACCATTACGGCCAAGGAAACTCAAACCGGTAAGACGTCCACTGTAACAGTGAACGTGACCGCCAGACAGTACCTCACGCTCTATTTCCAGGCGCAAAATAACTGGCCTGCGAACAATGTGAAGGTGCATTATCGAATCGCGAATTCTTCTGAATGGGCAGACATCAATATGACTCAAATGGATGGATCCTGCTCCAGTTACGCCTATGTGGATATTCCGTTGACGGGTAGTACGGCGATTGATGCAAGTAGCCAGTTCGGATTCAAGTACATCAACGGTGACGACAAAGCTTGGTATGGGGCCAGTGGATCTTCCGACAGCGTTCCAAAGGACGGCAACAACTTCAAGTTCACCAACAGCGGCACCCTCCCCGAAGTCGTGGTGATTTCCGCTGGGCCGTCGTATTCGACCACCGCTCCTTCGGGTTGCGAAGTCACCTCCACCGCTGCATACCGTAGCCGTTACGCCACTGCTCGTAACGGTGAGCATCGCACGGCCGCGGCCGTGCTGCGCACCCAGGGCAGCGTGCTGAATGCGGCTGACGAGAATGCGGGCACCAAGGCGGATGAAGACACGGCGGCCGGCAAGTTCAAGGTTCCCGACCTTGCCGACGGCACGTATCATCTGCAGGAGAAGACCGCTCCGAACGGCTATGAAGTGTCACGGACGGTGTACACAATCACCATTGCAGACGGAACCGTTACTTGGAATCCGAGCATCACGGACGCCAAAATCGCGAACACCCGTAAGACCGGTGCCGTGACGTGGACCAAGGTGTCTTCGGACCCCAACAAGACCGAACCGCTTCCCGGTTCCGAGTGGATTCTCAAGCGGACCAAGATCTTCTCTTGGGCGAATGGTGTGGCCTCGTATGCCGCTGTCACTCCGGCCATCACGCTTGGCACGGTCACTGACTGTGTGAACGGTGAGAATAATGTCTCCGATTGCTCCGCCCAGACCGGTTCATACGTCGATTTGGACGGCACCGCAGGCAAGTTCAAGATCGGCGGCCTGGCTTGGGGTGAGTATGAACTCGTGGAAACCGTGGCTCCCGACGGATACAACCTGGACACTACCGCACACAAGTTCACCATCGGTCCAAAGGATTCGACGGTTGTGCTTGAAGCCCAGCTCGGCAATATTAAGAATCAGCCGGGGGTGGTGTTGCCGGGGACGGGCGGCGACGGAAATATGAAGACTTTGGCTACGGGATTGCTTGTGGCCATGGCATCTGTTGCGACGGCCGGACTGGCCCTGAAAGTCAGGAGGCGTCGGCAATGAACACGTCTAGAAGAGGAGGGGATGGTCCGTAAAACAAACGACCACTGCCTTCTGGTCAATAACTGAAAAATAATTGAAAACGTTGGAAAACAACGAAAACTTCAACAAGTTTATGGAAAAAGGAAAGAAAGGGAGAACAATGAATAAGGTTCTCAAAGGCCTCGTCGCTGTGGCAGCCACCGCGGCAATGGCCATCGCCGGTTTCGCCGGCGCAGCCAGCGCCATGGCGGAGGAAAATACGACTGCCACCACCAATCCGACAATTACGTTCCCTACGGATACCAAGTATCAGGATCACACCTACGAGGTGTATCAGATCTTCACCGGTGATTTGTCCGACGGCGTGCTCTCCAACGTCAAGTACGGCGAGAACGGCGTCAAGGCCAAGGGCACGGAGGTGGCCGCCGACGATCTGAAGAAGCTCACCGACGTGAACGTTGTAGGCAAGACCGATCAGGACAGGCTCGACGTCATCAAGACGTTCGCCAAGCTTGAGAATCCGGTCGCAACGCTGACCAAGACCGACACGTCCTACGAGGCGGCTCCGGGCTACTACCTCATCAAGGATAAGGACGACTCCGTGAGCGGCAACGACGCCAACACCCTGTACATCACCAAGGTTGTCGGTGACGTGGCCATCAGCCCGAAGAGTGATGTCCCCTCCTTCCAGAAGAAGGTCCAGGACACCAACGACACCACTGGTAATACCTCCGGCTGGCAGGACTCCGCTGACTACGACTTCGGCGACAAGGTCCCGTTCCAGCTGAAGGCGACCCTGCCGAGCAGCTACGCCGACTACAGACCTACTACCTCGCTTTCCACGATGTGGAGGAGACGGGCCTGTCCTTCAACGTTGATTCCGTCAAGGTCGCCGTCGACGGCACCGCTGTCGATGCTTCCAACTACACGGTCAAGACCGCCAAGGATCTTACCGACGGCTGCACCTTCGAGGTCGTGTTCACCAATCTGAAGAATGTTGCCAACGCCAAGGCCAGCTCCGAAATTACCGTCGACTACACCTCCACGCTCACCGAGCAGGCCGTGCTCGGCGACCAGGGCAATGTGAACAAGGCCAAGCTCCAGTTCTCCAACAACCCGAACTCCGAGCAGGGCGGCGAGAGCACCCCGACCGGCGAGACCCCGTGGGACAACGTCATCGTCTTCACCTATAAGGTCGTCGTGAACAAGATCAACGAG
>OGHB01001078.1_pt1 | contig 11876 bp, 5 predicted proteins | sample 1571451 | NCBI WGS metagenome assembly OGHB01 (sample SAMEA2582071, study PRJEB24529) | metagenome | biome: Human gut stool | place: China | collected 2011
TAAAGAACCACGAAGGATGACCTACACCATAATGCCAAGTCGGACATTCTTTCGTTCCAGTGACTTCTACTTTCACATAACGAGTTTTTATCGGTTCGGCTGATTCAGCCTTGACTCCACGGAATTTTACCTCACCGGTACGTTCTTCCGGTAAATCAATCGTTTTCCAATGTGTATAATGCTCACCGTCTTCAGCATATGAATAAACCACCTTTAGAGGAAAAAGAATCCAGGCCCCTATTTGATGAAGAAAATCTGTTTCCACACTTTGTATCTCTTTTGTTTCGCCCAAATCTATAACAAATGCACCATCGGTTCCTTCCCAACCAATCCAGCTATCAACAAAGGTTGCTCCACCAAACAAACCGTCAACCAATGCGTTCTTTCCTAATGCCGCATATTTTCCGGTAGGAGGAATTAGATAAGTAACTTTTGCACCCAAAGCTAAACTTCTTTCTTTCTGCGGCATGTAACGTTCGCGATACAATTTGCAATAGTCTACCGGTGAATTGGAACGCTCATTCAATGTAGGAACTTGAAACTCTTTCACGCGTTCCTCAAAAAGGTCTAACTTCTTATTAATATCTACCAAATCTTTTTCTGTCTCTGTTCGTGCAATCTCCAGTTCTGAATACTGAATTGGCAGACGTGCCCGTTGAACTCGTTTTAAGAAATCGGGTTCTGCTGCAACAGCCTTTTCAGCCAAATCAAATAAATGATTATAACGACGCATCAAAGCAGGCTTTAACATGCCATATTTATGTGATACAGGTGAATCATATATCCACAACCTCTGTCCACTACCAATTAATGCGCCTTCCATTATCTTTATGTACTGATAAAGATATGGCGCTGCTTCCCCATAATATCCATGCAGAAAATGTTGCATCAATGAGTCTACATTAACTTCTGGATTCCACATTAACTTTGACACTAAATAAGCGCGAAGTTCTGCAAAATCTCCTCCCCTGCTCCCTGCTATTTGAGAGAAATGCATGGTGGCATGATTCTTTTTGAAAAGACGGATATTGTCCTGTAAAATATGGAAATTAGGAAATGGAGCCAGATAATTATCAAAGTTAATACCGTAATCCCACACGAAAATATTATTGGTAATCTTAGACCATCCTTCCATGGCTTTCACAAACTCTTTTCCCGAAGCATTCTCCGTCAAAGTTACTTCACGGTCACAGTCAATATCACATAACATAATATTCACATTCGGCAAAGGTTTCACATGTTTCGGAGGATTCATCGTATATAGATAAGCCAATGTGGAAAATTCTTTATCCGGAAAACGGGCAGCCAACTTATTCAGAAAAGTGATGATACTTCCTGATAATGCTCCTTCATAATCATCAATTGCCTTACAAGCATCACACGTACAATTTGTATAATTACCATCATTCTGACTTACAGACATGATATGTTTATCTGGATTTGCTTTGAAAATAGAATCAACACGTTGAGCAACAATCTCAAAAACCTCCGGATTACTCAAACACCACTGACTGGCCTTTCCCGGGTGGCGTTTTCCTTTGAAGTAAGAATAATATTCCGGATGTTCTTTCCCATAAATGGATGAAGGCAGAAGCTTATCAAAAGTATGCACCCAATAACCGGCAGCAAACACTTCATTCGGTTCCTCTAAACGATTCCACCACTTATAAATAGAGTCTGTATGGATAGCATAACATTGTGTCTGACGGTAACGAAAGCCCGGATTCTCGACTTTATTAATTAAGGGTAAGTTCACTGTTTTTGAAGGGGTAAGAGAATATTCATTCTCTCCCCAATAATCGATACCCAAATATTGCTCCAATAAAGTAACAACCCCATATACAACACCGTTTTCTTTACCAGATATTTTTAGAATACCATCTTGAGTAGAAATAGAGAATCCATCCTCTGTTACTTCCGCTGGAGATTGACCACCAATGAGAATATCTCCTTTTCGAGGAGTTTGACTTATAACAACAGGCAGCTTACAACTGGTTACTTTTTGAATAAATGTTTGTAACAAATTTGCAGCTGTCCACGATATTTGATTATTCTCTTTCAAAATGATCCTAGAACTTGTATTCCCATTAGTTACTAACATAGTTTGAGAGAGAGACGGAAACGCCATACTAATTCCCATAAACCATAAACAGAACCGTAGAATAATAGATAATTTCATGTTTTTCTTGCTATTAAAAGTTATTATATGATACTATTAAACAATCAATCTTTTTCTTTTTTCATTTATTAACTTATATAGTAAGTCCCACTTTATCCGAAAAAACGAAAAAGCGGGACTTAAAAATTTTCAATAACCTATTAATTATTTCGCATATAGGTCAAATTCCGTAAGGCTGACCGTATTGGGACCTTGTTTCACATAATACTTTAAATAACGCGTTTCAACGGCTTTCGAAAACTTAATATATTGTGTGCCACTCTTTGAAATAGTTACAGCACCAATAGATTTCCATTTTGCTCCATCACTCGAAGTAAATACTTCTACTGCAGTCGGTGAATAACTACTAGCATAACACTTATTTCTTATTCCTGTTAATGTCTGCACCTTACCTATATCCACAGTTAACCAATATTCTGCTCCTCCATCACGAGCTACATCAGAATTTGTTCCATCAATTAGATTTTTAGCATCTCCACGAGTCGTCGGGGCAACTTTTACAGTCCAGCCAGAACGATCGGCAATCAAAGTACCTTCAGCCGGTTGCCCGGACTCTACATTGACATGAATATTTTGAATTTTCAGATAAACTACTCCTCTGTTAGAGCTAAGTGCATCTAAGTTATTACCTTCTATAGAAGATATGGTAACTGGCAACAAATATCCCCCTTCTGTAGTCAACGATCCTACATTTAATAGCTCTATTTTTATAGAATCTCCAGATACACTTTCTCCATTTTCAATAGTAACAGTTTTATTGGTGAAAGAATAATTTTCAGCAGGTAATATGTTATATTCCGTATCATTAGCTTTATTGTAAGCACTTACTAGATTATCATCACTATCGGCTGTTATTTTCACATCTTTCGATAATCTCTCCGTGGCACATGCAACAAACCGATAATTAGGTTGTAACTCATTTACGACCACTGAATTATCTTTCAAAATCACTGACAACGATGCTTCATAAGAATCTACCGGAAAAACTTTCGTAGAAAGATAAAACTTAGAATTCATAGTAACTTCGTCATCATCGTCACAAGAGATGCACAGTGGTGATGCCATTAATGACATCACTACTGTTTTCCATATTATATTTTTCAATCTCATAATTACATCATTTGAATATTATATTATTTACCATCTGATCTAATGCCATCTACCCATCTGACAACTCCCTTAGGTGCCGTGGCTTTATTTCCATGACCAGTTGCATCTTTAAATTCGGTTCCTGACCCTTCATTCAATTTCCAATAAGCCTCCAAGCCATCTGTACCCGGATTTATCGCAAACATATTATTCTGAATCTGCGATTGTGAAATAGCAGTAGTCCAAAAACGTACTTCGCTAACTATAGCATCTGTAACCATCCAATCACCATTGCATATACCAAAGCTATTCTTAACAAGACGCAAAGGTTTTCTTGGAAGATCTAATGTTGCATCAATATTTCCATTTACATAAATAGTCAATTTCACTCCATCACAAACAAATGCTAAATGATACCATTGATTATTTTTAAACTTAGTAGCAGCATTTACTTGAGTACCTTGTGTTTTTATCTGCAAAATATTACCAGGAATCGGGCCATCACCAAAACGGATATAAATTTCACCATCTTCTGCGATACCATTACCTGGACCTGCAGAAAATATTGCTTGATTCTGATAGCTAGGAGGACCAGGATAACCAACTCCAGGAGTCACCCCATCCCCAAGTTCGCTCATATTAATACGCATTTCAAGTGACCATTGAGTTACTGTATAATCCTGACGCATTTCCATAGTAATTGGTTTTGTACCCGTCAACACTGGTGCAGAGGTTATAATAACCTGATCCATGATATAAATCATCACATCTGCACCTTCCAAAGTTTGTTGCCCACCTGATACAGCAGTAATAGCAACCGGTAGTGCAAATTTATCACCAGAATCAAGCATTTCCTTTGTCAACGGATCAATTGATACTTTAACAGTAGGAGCCACTAATTCTCCTTTTTTTATAACCACTGTCTTTTGATCAAAAGAATATGAACCTTCCGGCATAGATTTATAGTTCGTACCACTTTTTGTATTATATACTTCCAACGATTTCGGACTTAGTCCCAAAGTAACTTCTATATCTTTTGTTGCAATTTGTCCCGACCGAGGAGTCACAGTGACAACACTACCCTCTTCAGCTACTGTTACTTTTTTAGATTCATAAGACAAACTACTGGATTCAGCTAAATAAATTCTACTGCCGATAGTATCATACTTTGCATCTTCACAACTTGCTATAATTGCACAAAGCAATATGGCAAAGGCGAACATTATTGTATTTTTATTTTTTACCAGATATCTCATAATTATTATATCTTTAAATTTATTATTTTACCGGTGGATTCATAATGCGGATAGCATTACGCAAATAAGGATAAGATTCTTCTGTACCATCAATTGTATATTCATACTCCATATGATAAGTTCCGACCCCTCCTTTTACACATTTTTTCCCGTCAATAATAGGCGTCCAACGTGCCATACCTTCCAAAGACTTCATTTTATTTCCATATCGATCTGTGAAATCAGCACCACCAGACAAAGCCCATTTTTCAAAATTTTCAGTTACAATATATTTCTTAGCAACTTCTTCTGCAGTCAAATGCCCATCGAAGTTTCTTATTGTAGAGTTTAAACGGCTATCCAAATTGTCACGTCCAGTATTATCTCCTGGAGAATCATAAGCCTGCACTATAAAATAATTAAAATAAGGACCTGACTCCGATACAATACTTTGTGGCTCACCGTCAATTACTAATAGCCTGTCTGTACCCGATTTTGGTCCGATTCTTTCTCCCAAGGTCTGAATGAACAACAACATATTCTCATCACTTCCACTCATGTTACCTCGATGACCAAAATTAGGCTCATAGTCAATATCAAAGCCATCATATCCATATTTATCAATACTATCACATATTGCATGGGCATATTTCTTTATAGCTTCTTCCTTATTCTCATTCCATCCCCAGAATTCCAGATAATTATCTTTATATTCCTCGGGAGTCAATTGGTCACCGATATTTTGAACAATAAAACACATCAAAGCTTTAGTCCCTTTTACATTTTGTACATAACGCAAATCTTTTGTTTGCGCTTCTGTCAAATTTCTCCAGTTACCCCAAATAGAAACAAAATCCACACTATCAGGAAGTCCGGCTAAACATTTTTCTAAAGTAGCTCCATTTCCGGTCCAATTACCAAACCATCCGAAAGCAACCGGATGATCTGTTTTCTTATAAGCGCGAAGCTGGGCATAGTATTCTTCCGGAAGTGACGACTGAGTCATATCTTCCTGGAATTTTGGTTCCATGTCTGTCCAATCATCACACGCTGTATTCGCAACCGTTATGCCAAATAACAACATTATAAAATAGAATATCTTTCTCATACTATTTATATTAATATAGATTATACTATTATTCACTTATCCCTACGCTGCCACCAAACCTTAGTCTGATAATTATCAGCACCACCCAATTTACTTACAGCAGCATTTACATTAGCAGCATTACGAATATATTCCGATGGTGGGAACGGAATACGATTAGCTGAAGGAAGATTGGTTACATTCCCATTCAATAACGGGAAAAAACGCGGATACCCAGTACGACGATACTCACTCCATGCTTCTTGTCCCAAAGGCCACATTGCAATCCATTTTTGGGTTATTAATCTTTCCAGTTTTTCTTCCTCACCAGCATTATCTTTCCATTTGATAGTTATAGAGCTAATAGCACTTTCATTCCCCTTATTCTCATTAGGATCTACATAATCAGCCTGAGTACTTGATTCATCATTCAGGTATTGGTCAATACCATCCGATACTCCCCATTGTGCAAAAGAAAGTCTGATAGCTGATTCATACAAATCTTTCACCGTTTCTCCTTTTACATCCCATCCTAACATTGCCGCTTCAGCTTTATTAAAAGCTGTTTCAGCTGCACTCATCCATAAAGTACGATCCATCTCTCCAACATTTATTCTAGAGAAAGTCGGTCCGGTAATATCATTACCATAAGACAAACCTGCGCGCATACCCACATAATCATCATCTCCTTTATCGCTCGTTTTCTTTTTAAAATATTTCGACATACGCGGATCGTTATACCCTTTCATATAGGACGTAATATCCGCAGAGACACATTGATCGGGCCATTGTACCAATACCGTATACAATTGATTTTTAGTACCTAAAGAAGTTGCGTTATCTTCATTGGAAGTAATTACCCCTATAGAGTGGTTAATAGCTTCCTCCGCCATCTGTCTGGCATATTCACGATCTGCAAAACGAATACGAATGGCCATACGTAGTTTCAGTGAATTTGCAAATTTCACCCATTTCTCAAAGTCACCGTCATAAACTTTATCATACTTAGCCATCGTTCTGTTGTTTGGATTTTCGGTCACATAAACAGTCATTACATTAATTGCATCAGTCAGATCAGTAAACATAGCATGATATGCTTCCTCCATTGTATCGTAAGGAGCCGAAAGTTTATCACTTGAAATTTGGGAATAAGGAAGTGCCCCATACATATCAAGCATACGATGCATTGTCGCAATTCTCAAAATCTGTGCCCATGCAAAGTTAACTCCTGTTCCTTGGGTTACATTCTTTATTTTATTCCATGCACCATACGTCAATACCATTACATTATCATCTGCAAACTGCCAGTTTAACCAGTTCTCGGGTGCGTTATATGTAGCAAAATTTGCCCCTTTAAACTTATCTGTTGCCATTACTTGATAACGTCCATAGCAGTCACCAATCAAGGATTCATTGGTATTATAAATGTTTTCAGTAGCTATGGGATATGCATAATCACATAAAGTCAAGAAGAAAGCATTGGCAGCAAATCCATCTCGTCCAAGTTCTTCTTCCGAAACTTTTCCCAACGGATCATTCAAGCTATTATCCATGCATCCTTGTAACATTGGAGTTCCAACAAGCATACAGCCTGCAATAGAAATCTGCGTTATGAATTTATATATTTTCATTTGGTTATTCTTTTATCGTTAAAACTGTATTTTTACATTAAATCCCCAACTTCTCAAACTTGGTTGCATAAAGTAATCAACACCTTGATAATAAGTACCAGTAGAAGCGGTAGCTTCCGGATCAAATGGTGCTTTATTATAAATCATCCACAAGTTGTGACCTGTTATTGACAAACTAAGATTACATTTGTTATTAAACCATTTGGCTGGAAGTGAGTAGCCCACCGATAACTCTTGTAAACGAACATTAGTAGCACTATATACATAGTTAGACATCAATCCACTTATTCCACCCACTTCTGTATAATAAGTCTGGGGATCCACTTTTCCATTATTTACAGGAACACCTTCATTATCACGTGCTAAAGCTGTGACCTTAGATACTCCGAACTGATCCATTACAGCTTGTGTTGCTGAGATAACAATACCTCCAAAGCGGGCAGCAAGCATGAATCCCAAGCTAATGCCTTTATAAGAGAAATCATTTCTAAAGCCTAAATTGCTCTTAGGCAATACAGAGCCAATATGAATAAATTCATCCGAATTCTTTATATCCTCTTTCTTCACATTCTGGCTCGCTTTATCAATATATACATTTCCTTCATTATCACGTTTCAAACGATTAGTGACATACATGTCTCCCATGCTTCCTCCTTTACGAAGAATAACTTTAGCCGATCCAATGCCACCTTTATCTATCTCACTCAAACTATAGTGATTACCTTCATCATCCACTGCATCATCCAAGAGTTCTACAATCTTATTTTTATTAAAACTAAAAGTCAAATTTGAATTCCACGAGAAATCTCCCCATGATTTATTGTACCCTAAAGAAAATTCCATACCTTTATTCTCAATATTACCAGACTGCGCATACATAGTCGCATATACAGCGGTTCCTGATAAAGGAACTTGGAATGTTTGTTTGCGAGTATTAGCCTTATACCAGGTAACTTCCAAACTTAAACTATTATTAAAGAATTTGGCATTCAAACCAGCTTCCCAAGAATTAGTACGTTCAGGATAAAGTTTAGGCAAAGGACGATAAGTTTGTAATTTCCATTGACTAGTCGCAGGGTCCCACTCATACGTTTTGTTGGAAGAAAGATTCTTAGGAATAGGAGCACCTACTGAAGCAAATGAGCCGCGTACTTTCAAATAAGTAATAGCTTTGGGTAATTTTACCATTTCGGAAATAACTCCTGAAAGCCCTATTGATGGATAAAAGAAAGATGATTGTTCTGTATTAATCAATGCTGAATCCCAATCATTACGTCCGGTTAAAGTCATATACAACATACTCTTCCAACCAATTTCCGCACTAGCAAAAATAGAGTTGGTGCGTTGTTTGTATCCACTTTCTATAGGATAAGTATCTTTATCCAAAGTTGTAGTCATATTATATAGACTAAAAACATTAGACATATCTTTCAAACCACCTTGGAATCCTCTTTCGTCATAATAAGTTTGAGTAAAACTACCGCCAATATTAGCACTTAAACTTAAGTCACCAAAGCGTTTATTAATATTAGCCATCACATCTGCATAAGCCTGTCTATCGTCAGCTTTATAGTACTTATAGAATCCATAAATAGAACTATTAGTAAAGTAAAGATCAGTAGAAGCATTTCTTTTATCTGAATAATCATTGGTTGCATTATCAATGCGAACGCGCCCTGTCACATCAAGCCAATCCAAAATTTCATATTTTAAACTAGCATTAGCCATGTAACGTTGTTTTTTCATGCCATGGTTCATCTCATTAGCCACCCAATATGGATTATTTTTCATACTGTATCCAGGGTCCCCCCATCCCCAGTTCTGTACATCTATCTTACGAGTTGTGTCATACGTTTTATACATCCTCACAGCTTCAAAGTTTTCGCCACGCGGGAACAGATATACAGCTGGTAGTGGATTGAAATATTCACCTTGTGCCATTAGATTAAGATCTTCTTGAATAATATAGCTAAAACCCACATCTAATGTCATTTTATCCTTCAGGAATTTTGTTGTATTTCTGAAGGTAAAATTGTAACGGTCATATTTGCTATTTTGAATGATACCAGTTGCATTAGTAGTACCTACAGACAGATAAGTTTGATTCTTTTCATTACCAACAGATAAAGAAACGTTATTCTGAATATTAGTACCTGTATTGAAAAAATCTTTTGGCTCATAAGTTCCGAAAAGGGAAGACGCTTTATCTCCCCATGAAGCAAAGGAACCTGCGCGGTTTATATAAGAATTTTGGAATTCAGGCATTATAAAAGGATTGGAAAAAGTAGAATTATTAGAAATAATAATTCGTGCCTTACCTTCTTTTCCCTTCTTTGTAGTAATTAAAATTACACCAGACGCTGCATTAGAGCCATACAAGGCCGCAGCAGCAGGTCCACTTAATACAGACATGCTTTCAATATCTTCCGGATTGATATCAGATATACCCTCTCCTCTCGGTTGGGCTGAATATTGTCCGTTAGTGTCACCTTTATTTGTATTAAAAATAGGAACACCATCAATTACATATAAAGCATTATTGTCTGAAGATATAGATTTGGTACCACGCATAACTACACGCGTAGCCCCTCCAACACCGGATGAAGATGCATTGATATTAACACCAGCCACCTTTCCAGCCAGTGAGTTCATAAAATTGGCACTTTTTACAGTTGTCAATTCATCACCTTTTACTTCTTGCACATTATAGCTTAATGCTTTAGTTGCGCGCTTGATACCTAATGCAGTAACGACTACTTCGTCCAACACCTGCGTATCTTCTCCTAAAGTAACCTTCAAGGGTTGTGCACTAGTAAGCGTGATTGCTTGGGAGGCATAACCGATATAGGATACTTCAAGTACATCACCTTTAGCTGCTTGTATTTTGAAATTTCCATCCATATCAGTGATAGTACCATTTGAAGTTCCTTTTACCAAAATACTAACTCCAATCAATGGTTCTCCTTTTGAATCAGTAACAGTACCACTTGCAGTAATTGGTGTTTTTTTCTGCTGCTCTTCTTTATTACTCTTCGCAGAAAGTACAATATGATTATCTACTATTGAAAAACTGACATTTACTCCTCTGAATAACTGATTCATTACATTATTCAAAGATTCTTTTGTTACCTTGATAGATATGACACGATTTATATCGACATCATTTGTGTTATAGACTACTGACATTGAAGTTTGTTTCTCAATTTCTTTCAAAGCAGTGTTCAAGGGTACTTTCGATAGATTAAGAGTGATCGTTCGTTCTTGCCCATAAGCTGAAGCAAAACACGAAACCAACAAAAGGAAGAATAACAAGTATGAAAACTTGTGTTTTATAATTTCTTTCATCTTATTCTTTTTAATTAGAAATAGTTTTTAGAGAATTTGTAATTAGAGGCGGTAAATGAGATTACCGTTTTCACACAAAGGTTTCATGTATCTCTGTTTCTCATAATTAATAAATTTAAAGGTTATACTTAAAATAAATTCCATAAGCGCTTATTCAATAGTAATACATTTTATGTTGTAACCTTACTAAACGAAGATAAGATTTTTTTCGAAAAAAATAGAATAGAAAGATTCCTAATTGAAAAATAAATACTCAAATATTTGATAAATAGAATCTTATGTACTTATTAAAATCAGACTGATTTATTACATTTGCATACATTTTGCATACAATATATGTATGCTTTACCTATTGTATAGATATAAATATTCATTTTATGTTCAAATATTCAAAAGATGGAATTTCGGTTTTAACCATATTAGATACCAGAAGAGCAAAAAAGAGTGGACAATTTTTGTCTACTCTTAACCTTTAAAATAGTTTTTTTTAATCGATTTGAAGTTGCCTAAATTATTACTTATTCGGTAAAATGAAGTATTGCTTTCAACAGATTTCCTTCAACTACACTTCACTTGATTCAAACAAGGTGGGTACATTTCTATTCCCACAAACTCCTTGTCAATGGAAACAAACACGTACCCACAGGGTAAATGGAAATAGAAACTGATAATTTCTAGCTATCACTTCTACTCATTCCAAAAATTTTCTCACTCTGATACTTACCCACCATAAAGCAAAAAGCCTTGCAATCAAGGCTTTCATTATCCCTTTCGTTCAAAGGTTTCTAAGCTTTTACGAGCAGAGCGACACACTCAGCGGTTCGCTATCTCCGTTCTGTCTGCGTGCTAGCACTTGTCAATCACGGACAGCTATCGCATGGGCGGAAGTAAATGCTAATCTTCGTCGTTTTACTCCTTGACTAGCAAACTTACCGCCTCAACATGTGATGCTAGCAAGCATCTATATTATAGAACGAAAGTGATAGAGTTGTTGTTTAAAATTAAACTTTGGAATGAAAATATTTTATAGTTATCATTTTCCCAACTTTATAACTGATAATTGTCACTTAATAAATTTACCTGCTAACTTGAAAACTTGTTGAATTTCTTTACTATTAACGTCCCAACTATCAAGTTCTTCTTTAATCAACTCTGGGAATTTTTTGCTAATGTCCCTCAAAGCATTACCAACTGATTTTCTAACATATTCACTGGAATCTTCTTTTAATGCTGCAATACGTCTAACCGCTTCATATGGATTCTCTTTGAAATATGGTCTACTTGTCCATATTCTTAGTCCCTCCGTAACA
>OGHB01001079.1_pt1 | contig 11864 bp, 10 predicted proteins | sample 1571451 | NCBI WGS metagenome assembly OGHB01 (sample SAMEA2582071, study PRJEB24529) | metagenome | biome: Human gut stool | place: China | collected 2011
AATTTACCGAAAGGATCAAAACCTGTAATCAAAATCGTTTTCATCATAGTACCTCATAACAATATCCATAAAAATTAAAGGAAATAGTACATTAATAGAATATTCAATACGAGCATAATCAATGCAATTGGAAGTTGAGCTTTAATAACACCGTATTGATCACGCATCTCAAGAAGCGCTACCGGTACAATGTTAAAGTTGGCAGCCATAGGTGTCATCAAAGTACCGCAATAGCCAGCAAGCATTGCGATAGCACCAATAGCAGCTGGGTTTGCACCATGAGCTACAACGAGCATTGGAACACCGATAGCACTTGTAATCATCGCAAAGGCTGCAAAAGCGTTACCCATGATCATTGTGAAGATGACCATACCGATGCAGTATGCTACAACTACGAGGAATACATTATCTGCAGGCACCACACTAGCTACAGCACTGGAGATAATTTTACCAACGCCAGCCAAATTAAATAGATAGCCTAGGGCCGCTAATAATTGGGACAAGATAGCAGTCCAACCGATAGCATCGATAAGACGACGACCTTCATGGAAACCTTGGTTAAATGAACCCTTAGTGATGTAAAGAGCAGCACACATTGCGATGATTGCGGCAATACCAATGCCTACAAGAGCACCTAGTTTAGTAAAGAAGCCAATGATGAATGTGATGATACCAACAAGTAAAGCCGGTACGAAAATAACATTACCAATACGGACTGCTTCGTCTTTTTTGAATTCAATAGGAGATTCAAAGTAATGACCTTTGCCGAGTTGTTTTACCAAGACGATAGCAGCCATGGCAATAACGAGCCAGCCATTTATTTCCTTTGATAGATAAGAACCAAAGATAAAGGACACGCTGTACAAGAGCCAGAATAAGCCTGTACCAATACGATATTTATGTTCTTTATCCAAAAATGATTGAATGGCAAAGATAAATAAGATGATCCCTACGAGAAGATATACATAATCTAAGGGCTGCATTTTATAGATAAGTTCTAACATATTATTCAGCCTCCTTCTTTAATTCTTCTGGTGTAACAAGGATATTAAATTCATTAGGTACTAATTTACCAGCTTTCATATCCTCTTCGTCACGAGCTACAGAGGCTTGAATTGTTTTATCAAAGATAATAAAGCGAATGAAGTTAACGATATAGGCACAAACAGCAGTTGGCAATCCGTATAACACCATATCTGTTAACTCTACAGAATAGCCTAATTGTTCCATAACACCTTTGATAAGCAATAACCCACCAGCAGCAAGGAACAAGTTTTGACCGAAGAAATTGCCTGTATTATCTGCAGAAGCAGCTACACCACGCACCTTATCAAGAGTACGTTGAGATACGGGGCGACCTTGAGCTACTGCAGCTTCACTCATAGGTGCGATCAACGGACGTACCATGGCAACCATACCGGACATGTTAATACCAAAAGCTACAGTTACTTGGCGCACAAATAAGTAAATCATAAAGATACGACCAGCCGTAGCAGCGTTGATCTTGCCGATCAAAATTTCTGCCCGTTCACGTAAGCCATGACGTTCCATAAGACCAATAACAGGTAAAATCAAAATAAATAATGACATATAACGATTTTTAACGAAAGCCTCCCCAATGGCACCAACGATATCGTTGATACTGAGACCACCTGCAAGGCCCGTTACAAAACCTGCGGCTACGACAACTAACAAGGCATTAAAGCGCAGCATCAGACCGATGACCATCACTAAAATACCAGACAAAATCAACATATGGACACATCCTTTCTTTAAATTATCCATAACCGCATATAACTGCAAAGATGCATTATATGTATATATTATATAACAAATAGTAATAATCTTGCATAAGAAAAAGCCTTGTATCTAATTTTTAGTGAATGACAACGATCAACAACCGTACCCGCAAATCACTAAGATAGATTACAAGGCTTTTATTCAGTTAATTTAACTCTTTTTTGAATAATATAGTAGTATGTTGTTTTCCTCTAAAATGAACCTTATCATACGCAGTAAACCCAAAGGATTCATACATTTTAGGCAACCACGGATGCTCCTTAGCCGTTCCTAATGTAACAATATGTGTTTTAAACTGTTCTTTTAAAAGCTCCTCTGCATAGCCCAAGACTTCCCGTGCATATCCTTTGCCTTTGAAAGCTGGTGCCGTTACAAAATGAGCAATATGCGGATATTTATCCGGTGTTGAGTATTTCACCCAAGGCATACAAAACGTAATAGAACTAACTAATTGCCCATCAATATACAAGCCATATACAGGATAATTTTCAATCCACTCCTTAGATTCCTCTTCCGTAAAATCAATAGCGTCGAAGCTAATAGGATAGTCTTTTATAGCTGCATAACCGTCGATTAATACCTTATGATATTCTGCTGTGTCTGCTACTGTTAATTGTCTAAATTCTTTCATGGTCTTTCCCTCATATCTATATTTTATTCACAAACTACGTATATTAATTCACTTTGTGAAAGTAATTATACACCTATATGTATTTATTTGCAACATATTTACATAAATATTATACGAAATCATAATATCTATAAAGGAAATCTTATATGCAATAATGTAATATATACAACAACCCTCAGCCATACTAAGTATCAAATAAATTAAAGATCCAAATTCTCAACCGAAAGAGTGTTTGTATAAAAATAAACACAATACAATTAAAATCTCAATCAAAGACTCTATCCTCTCTAACCGTGATTGACGTGTTTTTATAAAACAAGCACAATACCACAAAAAGATTTAGATAAAAAAACAGGATGTATCAAAAGATACATCCTGTTTTGAGCTTTTACAATCTCTAGAGAAAGTTAACCCTATTGATTATTGTATATACGGGAACCGTATACGTCACGTTCGTTTTTAGGTTCGTTGTTAACGCGAACACGTTCAGTTTTATGACGATCGTTATCATCACCAGAAATACGATCAACACGGAAGTGGTTAAGACGAATATTTTGTAATTCAGGACCGAATTCATTCAATGCACGTTTCATGTTTTCGTCAATAGGAGCACCGTTTTGAAGTGCACGGTACAACATTGTAGCGAATTCGTAACGAGTCATCTTAACATCGCCTTTGAATGTGCCATCAGGGTAGCCAACAAGGATACCATTACCAGCCAACTGGCTAATATATTGGTAAGCCCAGTGGTTGCGAGGAACGTCTGGGAATTCAGCAGTTTTGCTAGGATCAATTGCATGTGGAGTCAAGATTTGTAACAAGTTGTTATATTTGTTTTCCATATCTTGAAGACGTGCGTTCAATTCAGCAATTTCACGACCCATAGCTACGCGAGAACGGGATTCAGGGGAACGTTTACCAAGACGAATAGATACACCCGCGTTCAATTGAGTTTCGCCAGTACCTACAGTACCACCAACGGAGAACATTGTATCTTCGTTAGGACGGTAGAACGCACCCAACGCAGCGGAGTTAGCATTATGGTAGTGACCATAGCCAGCAGCAATTGTCCATTTGTCATCTGGGTTGAAGTCCAATGGATGCAATGCAGCCAATGCAGCAGAACCTGCACCTACTTTATTAACGCGTCTTTCAACAGTACCAACACGATTAGTCAAGTTCTTAATATTGTTATTAATTTGACCAGGTGTGGAATTGTTGATTTGTGTTTGTAAATCATTAGCTACGGAATATAATTGGCTACCGTTTACAGCATCTGTAGAAGTAGCGGAGATTTCACCAGCCGCAACATTTTTAATTTGACGTTCAGCACCAGTTTTACCTACGGACACGGAACCATTAGCTGCAGAACCTACGCCAGCAAAGCCACCGAACGTATGACCAGCGATGGTTGCACTACTTTGTGCTGTAGCTTCACTTGTAGTGGAACCTGTACCTAAAGCGATAGAGTTTAAATGTGTTGCATTTGCATGATCACCGATCGCCATAGCGTAGTCAGCTGTAGCACTTGCATCAGAACCAAACGCATTAGAACGCACGTTAGTTGCCTGTGCACCTGCGCCAAATGCTTGAGCATGATCACCAGATGCAAGGGCAGAGGAACCCATAGCAACAGAATGATTATTGGTTGCTTGTGCGCTAGAACCAATCGCATTAGATTTATAACCAGATGCTAATGCTTCATAGCCAATAGCTTGTGAGCGAACTTCGGAAGCCTTTGCACGTGTACCAATAGCGGTAGACCATGTACGTTGTGCTTCAGCAGAATGACCAATAGCAATAGATTCATTCATCAACGCTTTGGAAGAATTACCCATTGCTAATGCAGAGGTGCCTGCTGCAGTGTTATTAACACCAATAGCGACAGAATTACTTTTCCAGTCACCAGTTTTCTTTGTAGCATCATCTGGCTCATTTTCGTAATCACGATCACGGAAGTTTGCATCAGATTCTTTTACAGTATTACCGCTACCATACGCAACTGCATTATTAGCACCTGTAACAACATTAGTGTTGTCCATTACAACAGAAGCAGCGTCTACTGGATTAACATTCGCACCAACAGCAGTGACAGCAGCCAATACAGCAAACGCTAATTTTTTGGAATGTTTCATTTCTCTCATCTTACACCCTCACTAAATTAAAAAATCATCCAAATTACAATACAATTTTTCATTCTCTCTATGTTCCGTCTCTCACCTCGGTCTGAACAGGTGATATTCTAAATTAGCATAAAGAAATACCCCTATATCAGTTTAAGAAAAATTTATATTGTCGATTACCCGCATAGCATATCAAAGTTTTACGATATACACAACCCTTTTTTCTAACACAAATTTAATTAACAAGTTTTTATACCTATCAGGATCCGCTTTATTCCTAGCTTTATAGGGAAATAAATTTTACTCATTATTTTCCCTTATGAGTTAAATTTTTCGCAACTTTGTAAACTTTTCTCATGTAACAAACTGTATAACTTATAAATAAATAACCACCTTATAAGTATGCAAAATATACAATTAACCCTCATTATTCCCCATTCATGCTTAATTCATGAATTATATGTGAATTAAACTATTTTGTATATTTAATCATCTACTTATCATTTTATTATAATTTTATATTTCTATGACAATAGCATCTACCAGCATCTACCAATACCAATTGACATCCAAATAGATGCTAACAAAAGCATTATAAGAATAAACATGACAAATATGATTTATATTGACCAATATTTTATGTATATGCTCAAAAAAAAGCCCCCTCCTCTTCATGAAGATAGGGGCTTTATAACAAGAATCATTCTTTATTATATGTAATTATGCTAATAATGCACTTACAAGTGCTTCTGCTTTATTAAAATCGGATTCTTCTGGATTCCAGTTGCATTTGATTTCAGGTTCTACTACAGAGAATCCGTATTTAGTCAACTCTTCACGGAGTACCTTTGTAGATTCACCAGACCAGCCATAGGTACCAAATACAGCAGCCTTTTTATTTTTGAATTTCAACTCACGCAAGAAATCAAGCCAACCAGCTACAGCAGATAATACGCTATTACCTACTGTTGGAGAGCCTACAGCAATCGCTTTAGACTTAAAGACTTCCGTCATAATATCATTTTTATTGGTTTTGCTAATGTTGAAAATCTTAACACGTGTATCAGGAGATTGCTTAGCAATTTCTTCAGCAATCTTATGGGCCAATTTCTTGGTGCCATCCCACATAGTATCGTATACAACTGTGACTTGATCTTCTTGATACGCTTGAGACCATTCATAATATTTTTCTACGATTTGCATTGGATTTTCCCGCCAAATGGCGCCATGACTAGTAGCAATGATATCGATTGGCAAGTTAAGCTTTTGAATTTCTTCAACTTTAGCTTTTACCAATGGAGAGAATGGATTCAAGATATTAGCGTAATATTTCATCGCCTCTTCCCATAGACGGCATTGATCGGCCTTATCCGCCCATAGTTCTTCTACGGCAAAATGCTGACCAAATGCATCGTTGGAGAACAAGATATTATCCCCTGTCATATAAGTCGCCATGGAATCAGGCCAGTGAAGCATGCGCATTTCTACGAATACCAAGGATTTACCGTTCCCGATATCTACGGAGTCACCAGTTTTAACAGTTTTAAAATTCCATTCAGGGTGATGATATTGGCCAACCAAGGACTTAACAGCATTTTCTGTACAATAAATAGGTGTATTAGGGATTTTTTCCATCAACGCAGGCAAGGAACCGCTGTGATCCACTTCGCCGTGATTACATACAATGAAATCAATCTTATTCAAATCGATTTCGGATTCTAAGTTATCAATGAAATCAGAGGAATGAGGTCTCCACACAGTATCGATGAGGACAGTCTTCTCCTCTTCAATCAAATAGGCATTTTGGCTTGAACCATTATTAATACTGTAATCAGAACCGTGGAACTCTTGCAATTCCCAGTCGATTTTGCCAACCCATGATACGTTGTTTTTAATGTGCTTTCTCATAATAACCTCCATGTTCTGTGAAAGTTGACGTGCTTAACTCAGATTTTTTTAATGAACCTATATAGAAACACGAATGATAGAAGCAACTTTCACCGATAATACCAAATATATGGCCAAATGTTATATCAATGGATACAACACAAATCGGTCATTAACTATAGTTTTATTATATCGATATCACACAATTAAGTCTGTACCTGTAGGTACAGTTTTGAGAATTATTATAAAAACCACTCATAGGTAATCACATGCCGTACATTAGTACACATCGATTTCCCATGAGTGGTTACGAGTATATGTAATTATATGATTATTTATTACCCGATTTAGATAGTCCAGGGATAGCTTTATAGATATATAATGCAATATATCCATCAACCAAGCTATGAACGATGGTACCGCCACCTACAAGAACAAATACAACGTAGATGAGATCAATATTAGGCATCGTAGTTGTCGTATAGAATAATAGGCACGCAAGCACTTCACCAATAGCGTGAACGATAGCACAAGCAAGGTTAAACGCAACAAAGGATAAAGCCCCTGTTAATACGCCTGGATGATGTTTAATATAGTAAGCCCCCATCAAGGCAAAGATGATATGAGATGCAGCACGCATAACGATAACAAGTGGGAACCCTGCTACAAAGAAGCCGAGCGTAGAACCTATCACGACACAAGCTGCCATCTTTCTAGATAAGAACATAGCTAGGAATATAGGAACATGACTCGCCAATGTATACGATGCCGGTGGAATCACAACTTTCAAAGGCATCACGATAGGAATCATGATGGCTAATGCCATCAATAAAGCAGTAATGGTTAAATTTCGATACATCGAAGAATTCATAAAGGCCTCCTTAAAGAATATTTTGCCATTCATCTACCAATATAGCACTCTAATATATGAAGAACAACTACGTATACCGCTAGTGTCCTACAAAAAAGAGAGGGCCTTACAACCCCCTCTTATTTAATTGGACAAATATATTATAATACCTATATCTTAACGCTTATAATACGATTTTAAAAATGACGTAACTCACGTTAATAACTTTCAGAAATCTTAATTCATTACTTTTATAAACGTTCAATTACGGCTTGCGCCATTTCTGTTGTACCTACCCGTTTTAATCCTTCACGGTAGATATCGCCTGTGCGGTAACCATCAACGAGCACTTGTTCAACAGCTTTTTCAATAGCGTCAGCCACTTGAGGTAAATCAAGGGAATGACGGCACATCATCGCAGCGGACAAGATTGTACCCAACGGATTCGCCAAGTTTTTGCCCATGATGTCCGGTGCGGATCCGTGGATTGGCTCGTACAATGCAGTACCTGTACCCATAGATGAAGATGGTAAAAGCCCGATGGAACCAGAGATAACAGCACCTTCGTCGGACAAGATATCGCCAAATAAGTTCGTTGTAACGATAACGTCGAACTGTGCAGGATTTACAACGAGCTGCATTGCTGTATTATCTACATAAAGGTAATCTGTTGCGACATCTGGGTTGGCAGCGGCTTTCTCTTGCGCAATTTTGCGCCACAAACGAGAAGAAGCCAATACATTCGCTTTATCTACGGATACAACCTTTTTATTGCGTTTGCGAGCCGTTTCCATAGCGATATCCATGATGCGCTCTACTTCATAACGGCTATATGTTTCTTTATCCCAAGCAAACTCGTTAGCACCCTCACCTTGCGCCTCTTCCCGTTCACCAAAGTAAATGCCGCCAGTTAACTCACGAACGATGACGAAATCTACATCTTGTACGAGTTCCTTTTTAAGCGGAGAATACTCTTGCAATGATGGATAGATTTTTACAGGACGCAAATTACAGAACAAACCAAGCTCCTTACGAAGACCTAGGATTGCCTTTTCAGGACGGATAGCAGGATCTACATTATCCCATTTAGGACCGCCTACAGCACCGAGCAATACAGCATCAGCCGCTTTACAAGCCTCGATCGTATCCTCAGTCAAAGGCACTCCGTATGCATCAATAGACGCACCGCCTGCTTTCTTATCAATCCAATTAACCTTTACATTGGCTTTCTCAAAAGCCACATCACACACAGCCTTCGCTGCAGCAATAATCTCAGTACCGATACCATCACCAGGAATCAATACGATATTTTTTTCGCTCATTCTTATTTCCTCATATACTACATTCATCCGAGGCAAGGTGAAGTCCTAAAGCTCCAGCTAGCTTAACGGCCTTCGCCCAAGGGGCTCGACCTACTAAAGTCGCTTGAGGACTTCACCTTGCCTCTACATCATCAATACATTGCGGAACCCCGCAAGACCGAAAAATACACCCACCCTCAGAACAGGGGTCACAACTTTGCGAAATACCGCAAAGTTGTAGAGTGTAGGGATGGAATGCTTTGTTTTAACCGACTTTGCTAGGTCGAACCCCTCGGGTGAAGACCGCTAAGGCAACTGGAGGGAAAAACAAACATTCCATCCCGGATATGTACTACTTGCGATGTTTCGCAAAGTTCACAAGACCTCCTGCTGCCGCAATGTCTTGAATGAATTGTGGCAATTCAGTGCCTTGGTATTGTTCATTTTTAGTCAAGTTGTACACGATACCTTTAGACAAGTCTACGCCGATAGCATCGCCTGCGTCGATACGATCAACTTGTTCACCGATTTCAATTACAGGCAAACCGATGTTGATAGCATTACGGAAGAAGATACGTGCAAAGGAGTGTGCAATGATAACAGGCACGCCTTTTGCTTTGATAACGCCCGGTGCATGTTCACGAGAAGAACCACAACCAAAGTTTTTACCGGCTACCATGATTTCGCCAGCTTTCACATTAGGAGCGAACGTCGTATCAATATCTTCCATCGCATGTTCAGCCAATTCGTTCCAATCGGCAATCGCCAAGTAACGAGCCGGAATGATTACGTCTGTATCTACATCGTCGCCGTAGCGCCAGATTTTTTTGCTTTCAAAATCCATATTAAACCTCCTCAGGGCCTGCAATGTGGCCTAATACAGCACTTGCTGCCGCCACGTATGGGCTTGCCAAGTATACCTCAGAATCAACGTGCCCCATACGACCACGGAAGTTACGGTTTGTCGTGGAAACAGTGCGTTCCCCTTCGGCCATGATGCCCATGTAACCGCCTAGGCAAGGCCCACATGTTGGAGTGGACACAGCACAGTCAGATTGAATGAAGATATCCAAAAGTCCTTCTTTCAACGCTTGGTCATATACGTCTTGGGAACCAGGAATTACGATACAACGAACGAATGGAGCTACTTTACGACCTTTGAAGATTTCTGCAGCTGCCACCAAATCTTCGTAACGGCCATTTGTACAGGAACCGATGATAACTTGGTCGATTTTAATATCTTTGTCGATTTCGTTGATGTAATGTGTGTTGGATGGCAAATGTGGGAATGCTACCACTGGTTGCAATTTAGACAAGTCAATTGTAATCGTTTGAGCATACACTGCATCAGAATCAGGATTAATCGGTTCTACAGGACGATTTACGCGGCCTTTAATGTATTCTTCAGTAATTTCATCGTAAGGGAATACACCACATTTGCCGCCCGCTTCGATAGCCATGTTACAGATGGTAAGGCGGTCAGCCATAGTCATGTGTTGTACGCCGTCGCCAGCGAATTCAAGGGCCATATAACGAGCGCCATCTACGCCGATTTGACCGATTAAATCGAGGATTACGTCCTTACCAGTGACCCATTTGTTAGGTTTGCCAATAAGTTCAACTTTAATCGTTTCAGGTACTTTGAACCAAGTTTTACCTTCTGCCATAGCAACGCCCGCATCAGTGGAGCCTACGCCTGTGGAGAATGCATTTACCGCACCATATGTACAAGTGTGGGAGTCAGCACCGATCATCATTTCCCCAGGACCGATAAGGCCTTTTTCTGGCAAAATAACGTGCTCAATACCCATTCTACCGACTTCAAAGTAGTTTGTAATGCCATGTTCGCGTACGAAGTCACGCATTACTTTCGCTTGTGTAGCAGATTGAATATCTTTGTTTGGTGTGAAATGGTCAGGCACCAAGTAGATTTTATGACGGTCAAATACAGGTTTGCCGATTTTCAAGAACTCTTTACGCGCTGGTGGGAATGTGATGTCGTTCATCAATACCGCATCCAAATGACATTCGATGATTTGGCCTGGTTTTACAACATCAAGACCCGCATGACGAGCCATATTCTTTTCAGTAATGGTCATACCCATATTATTCTTCCTCCTGTTGTTCTAGCTCCATAGCTAGGAATACTGAGTTTACTGCATTAATATATGCATTTACACTTGATTTAACGATATCGGTGCTGATACCACGACCATGGTACAAGCGACCGTTGTATTCTACCTTAAGGGTTGCTTCCCCAAGGGCATCTTTACCAGCTGTTATAGCGCGGATTTGGTAATCTTTCAAGCTAATTGGCAAGCCAACCACACGTTCAACCGCTTTAAGGGATGCGTCTACTGGACCATCACCAACGGCAGCATCGGCTTTTTCACCTTCTGGTGTCATGAGGCGAACGTCAGCATAAGCGTAGCCTTTTTCACCCAATTTGTAGTATTGAGCCACGAGCTCGAATGCTTTTTTGTGGTGAAGATTATCTACAACAAGGGCTACGATATCATCATCGTATACTTGTTTTTTGCGGTCTGCCAATTCTTTGAATTTAGCGAAGAGGTCGTTGATTTTCTCTTCTGTGAAAGATTGGAAACCAAGTTTTGCCAAATGATCGGCAAAGGCATGACGGCCAGAGTGTTTGCCCAATACGAGGTCTGTTTTTTCAGCCCCTACGGACTCAGGAGTCATGATTTCATATGTTTCAGGATTGCTCATCATACCATGTTGGTGAATACCAGACTCATGAGCAAAGGCGTTAGAACCTACGATTGGTTTGTTTGGTGGAACTACGACACCTGTCAAACGACTTACTAGTTTAGAAACTTTCGTAAATTGTTTTGTATCAATGTTCACTTGAAGGTCGCCGAAGTAATCATGGCGTGTTTTAAGAGCCATTACCACTTCTTCAATCGCTACATTACCAGCCCGTTCGCCTAGGCCATTAATTGTGCCTTCTACTTGGCGTGCACCTGCTTTAATAGCAGCTAACGTATTTGCATTAGCAAGACCTAAGTCATCATGACAATGAACGGAGATAATTGCATTTTCAATGCCAGGTGTATGTTCTTTAATATAGCGGATTTTATCACCGAACTCATTAGGGTTCATGTAACCTACTGTATCTGGTACATTAATAATTGTTGCACCACCAGCAATGGCAACACCAAATACTTGGCATGCGAAATCTAAATCAGAGCGTGCCGCATCTTCACCAGAGAACTCGATTTCATCAACCTTACCTTTTGCATATGCCAATACGG
>OGHB01001135.1_pt1 | contig 11272 bp, 9 predicted proteins | sample 1571451 | NCBI WGS metagenome assembly OGHB01 (sample SAMEA2582071, study PRJEB24529) | metagenome | biome: Human gut stool | place: China | collected 2011
TAAATCGTAATCTCCTCCAGATTCTCGAGGGATCTCTGGCTCTCAGCGTCAAAACTTCGTATAGAATCAATCTCATCCCCCCACAGTTCGATTCTCCATGGATTTTCCTCTGTGAGGCAATAGATATCCACAATACCACCGCGAATAGAAAACTGTCCCGGCATTTCCACCTGACCTACACGCTCATATCCCAGATCCACCAGTTTATTTTTCAACTGATCCATGTCTATCGTACTGTCATTTTCATAATGAATCAGCTGGCTTTTTATTTTTTCCAGCGGTTCCAGGAAATCCATGCATCCGTCAATGCTTGTGACAACTGTAAGTTCCTTTTCCTCCAGCAATGCCCGGATTACTTTCATTCTCTGCCGGATCAGCAGATTTCCATGAATATCTGCCTGAAAGAATAGAAGATCCTTTGCCGGATAGGAATATATTTTCTCATCATAAAACCGGTAATCTTCATAGATTTCTCTGGCCCGGCGTTCATCTTCTGCCAGGATCAGACGATATGGCGCAGTCTCGGAAAGACCGTACATCAGATGGGATTTCTGCGATTCCATACATCCCTAAATCTTTCTGCCATTCATTGCTATTCGTAAGTCCCACCCACTGCTTTTTGCTTCTCGCAATTGAAGCAGGGGACTTACTTGATTCGGTTAAAAATATTACGTCAAAAGTTCCAGAACACTGTGGCAAGATAAAAGCGGCACCTGTTTTCCTGCTGTAGCATCATTAACAGTCACCGCTTTTCTTCCTTTTCTTCCATTAAAAGCAGCCAGCATGTGCCACTTACCACTTTGCCGCTTCTTACTTCTGTGCAGGTACTTTTCTGTTATATTCGTTCATCGCCGCATCTACGCCCTGTGAGATCATGATATCCACAGCCTTTGCCGCTTTTTCTATTGCTTCATCCACAAGTTTTCTGTCTTCTGTGGAAAATCTGCCAAGTACATGATCTGCAAGATCCCATCCCTTTGGCTTAGCTCCTACACCTACTTTAATGCGCAGAAACTTCTCTGTGCCAAGCTGACGGATAATATCCTTAATTCCATTGTGTCCACCTGCGCTTCCCTGCTTACGGATGCGAAGCTGTCCCGGTTCCAGATCAATATCATCATAAATAACAATCAGTTCTGTCTCCGGATCAATTTTGAAATAATTCGCCATCTCGCGGACAGGTCCGCCACTCAGGTTCATAAAAGAAAGAGGTTTCATAAGAATAACCTTTTCTCCGCCAATCATCGTTTTTCCGTACATGGCATTAAATTTCACGCCGCCCTGCGGAACATTGTAGTCCTCTACCAGATGATCAATGGTGTCAAATCCCATATTGTGCCGTGTTGCTTCATACTCTCTCCCGGGATTTCCCAGTCCCACTACTAAATACATATGCGCGTCTCCTAATTAAAATATACCATTTCGTCTTTCAGAGGTTCGCATTCTTTTGCATCACTTGCATAAAGCACAATGCCTTCGCCCTGATATTCTGTACGGTTTTCAAAAGCAACCTTTGCAGTTACCTCTACCCAGCTTCCTTCTTTGATATGAGATGCATTATCACTTCTGCACACATATCCAAGAAATGTAGTATCATCTGCACAGCAAGTCATTGCAACACGTCCCGGAACAAAGAATTTGCTTCCCATTCCACGAGGTTTCATAACACGACCTTTAAAGCGTACAGTTTTACCCACATATTTCTCCGGGTTATCCATTGCATCTACAAACCAGATTCCGTAATCTTCCGGCTGGATCTCAATGACAGGTGCATCAATATCAAACGGCATCTCATCCTGGAAAATGTCGTCCATTTCACCTTCTTCATCCTCAAAAATAACCTCTGCACTCTGATTTGCGACCTTAATTCCACGTCTGTATGCAGGAAGCGGATCTCCCTCTTTACAACGGTTAAATACAACCATATCTGTATTTCTCACCATATCCATGAACAGAGACTTCATATTTGCCATATAAACCTGATAAGTTGTCGCATCTACGCAGGTAATCTCCTGCTCAATACCCCAGCCGTCCGGAAGCTCCATCTGCTCGAATTTACTTACAAGCCACATTCCATTGTATTCGATCACAACACGTTCCGGCTGATGGATGATATCCATCGCAGCCAGACGCTGAGGAGTCAGATCTTCTTCATCCTCGATCACTTCTATAACTGTGTTTGTAAGTTTCAGTTTATCCATATCATATTCTTCTTCGCCTTCTTCGCAAAGAATCAGCAGTGTCTTTCCATCAATGGCGAAATAGTCCTGCTGTAATGTAAAATCCAGGAAAGTTGTCTTTCCACTCTCCAGGAATCCTGTTACCAAATAAATGGGAACTCTGATATCATCCATAATTCTATTTCCTTTATCCTGATTATTTTGTCACTGCGCTACGGTTTATCTGTAAGCCGTAACTTTTTTTATTACCGGACGCGGTAATCGTTTTTTATTCTGCAAGGCCAAATAACTCTGCAAGTTTATCTTCTTTCAATTTAGAACCAATCACGCAGAGACGGCCCGTATATTCCGGTGCTCCCTCACGAATCTCTGTTTCTTCCGGAACCATATCAAAGTAGATCCATGTTCCATCTTCTGCCGGAAGCATTCCTTTTGCACGAAGGATGATACCGTAATCTTCAGATGCAGAAAGAGCTTCGAGCATTTTCTCAAGTCCTTCTCTTGTATACTTCTTAATTGTCTCGCGTCCCCAGCTTGTAAATACTTCATCTGCATGATGATGTCCATGGTGATGGTCATGTCCGCAGCCACATTCCCCATCATGGTCGTGGTGATGTTCGTGCTCATGCTCATGTCCGCAGCCACATTCCCCATCATGGTCGTGGTGATGTTCGTGCTCATGGTCATGCTCGTGGTCGTGTCCACAGCCACATTCTTCATCATGGTCGTGATGATGTTCGTGCTCGTGGTCATGTCCGCAGCCACACTCCTCATCATGGTCATGATGATGATGATGGTGTTCATGTTCATGCTCCTCTGCTACCTTTGCTGCTGCCTCTGCAAGCATTTCAAGCTCAAGATTAGTAACATTTTCCATAGCATCAAGAATCTGCTTACCATTAATATCATCCCAAGGAGTTGTTATGATATGTGCATCCTTGTTAAGTGACCTGATAAGTTCAATATCTGTCTTTAACTTAGCTTCTGAAACATTCTGTGTTCTGCTGAGTATAATAGTTCCTGCATGTTCAATCTGGTTATTAAAGAACTCACCAAAGTTCTTCATATATACCTTAACCTTTGAAGCATCCGCAACTGTAGATGCACTGTTTAATCTTATCTCATTTTCTATATGAAGGTCCTTAACAGCCTTGATTACATCTGAAAGCTTGCCAACACCTGATGGCTCAATAATAATTCTGTCTGGATGATACTTCTCAACTACCTCTTTAAGTGATGTACCAAAGTCACCAACTAAAGAGCAGCATATACAGCCTGAGTTCATCTCTCTTATCTCAACGCCTGACTCCTTTAAAAATCCGCCATCTATACCGATTTCGCCGAACTCATTCTCTATAAGAACTACCTGCTCGCCCGGAAATGCTTCCTTTAAAAGCTTAGCTATAAGAGTTGTCTTACCAGCTCCTAAGAATCCTGAAATAATATCTACTTTTGTCATCTCATTATCCTCCATTACATTCTTTCTGTATACAATACATTTTCTGTACAACGTATATCCTGTCTAACTTTTATTATACGCTTGTTGTCAATACCCCTTGCTGGCTGCTACACAAAATTAATAATTTTTACTTATTTTTAATATACTATAATTTACGCTTTATCTACAATATACTCACGACAACATAGCCTATTACCTATGCATCTCCTCTTGACACTCTTATCTCGTCAGCAAGCTCGCTTATCTTTCGTAATCTGTGATTAACTCCCGACTTACCCACCGGCGGGTCAAGAAGTTCGCCTATATCCTTAAGGTTCATATCCTGATGTTCAAGACGTATCTTTGCAACCTGATACAGCCCCTCCTTAAGGCTTGAAAGTCCTACGGTATCCCTTATATACTCTATATCTCTCGTCTGCTTGACTGCCGCTGATATTGTCTTATTAAGATTAGCTGTTTCACAGTTTACCTTTCTGTTCACATCATTTCTCATTTCTTTCAAAATCATAACATTATACAAATCCATCTGCGAAACATAAGCACCCATAAGATTAAGGGCATCCGTTATATTGCTGCCCTCCTTCATATATACTATATAACTGTTCTTTCTCTGGGTAATCTTGGCATCTAGATTAAAAAAACACAGCATATCCTTAAGGCACTCTGCATCCTCCTCATAGTCACACACTATCTCATAGTGATAGAACTTATTCGGGTCGCTTATCGAACCTGCTGCTATGAATGCTCCTCTTATAAATGACTTCTTACAACAGTCCTTCTGCACTATTCTCGGGTCTACAAATACAGGCTCTATATGTTCAAATGTATCATCTGTCCACTTAAGTGTCTGTAATATCTTTGCAACCTGCTTCTGGTCGCATATCCTTATGCTTGTATCCCTGCTGCTCTCCGATATATATAATATATCCGATGACTCTATATCAAATATAGTTTCTAACAAAACAATAAACTTATACCTTGCAACTTCATTTTCGGTAAGCATTTCCACCTGCATCTCACCGCCTGAAGAACGCCTTATGCGTCCTGACATTCCCATAAGTGCCGCGAATTCAGCTATCTGGCAGTGCCTCGCCGAATCAAGCCTTGCACTTAACTCCTCCTTAACATCTGAAGAAAACGACATTAATTATCTCCATTTCTATATAAATGTATACTTATCCCTTACGCTTGGAATCCTTTTCTATGTCCCTGTGTTCCACCTTACAGCCATAAGGTGTCTTGGAAAGCCTCTTTGCAATAGCATTGGCAAGTGTAACTGAACGGTGCTTTCCGCCTGTACAGCCTACCGCTATGACAAGACTTGACTTTCCCTCCTTGACATAGTTAGGAAGAAGAAACTGTATCAGTCCGTCAACACGCTCAAGAAATTCTTCCGCCTCCGGCGCTTTCATAACATAATCCTGTATCTTCTTATCGTTACCTGTAAGCGGTCTTAACTCCTCAACATAATATGGATTAGGCAGAAATCTTACATCAAATACAATGTCTGCATCCGAAGGTATTCCATACTTAAAGCCAAATGATAACACTGTAACCATAAGATTATTGAATTCTTTTCTGCCAAGGACTATCTTTTCAAGCTCCTCCTTGAACTCTCTTGTAAGAAGCTGGCTTGTATCTATAATTACATCTGCTCTTTGTTTAAGGAACTTAAGCTGCTCTCTTTCAAGCATTATCGCTTTATCAACACGTCCATCCTTTGCAAGCGGATGTGCTCTTCTTGTTTCCTTGTATCTTTTTATAAGTACTTCATCGCTGGACTCAAGAAACACAATCGTATATTCATACTTCTTTTCCTTCATATAATCAAGTACTGAATCAAGCTCCGCAAGTGAATGTCCGCTTCTTATATCTATTCCAAGTGCTATGTTGTTGTATCCTTTGTCCTGATTATGTCCGTCCGCAAGTTCTGCAAACTTGGGCATAAGTGATATTGGCATATTATCCACGCAATAATATCCCTCATCCTCTAACACATTTAACGCTGTTGACTTTCCTGCTCCCGACATTCCTGTTACTATAATTATCTTCATATGCTGCCTCTAAGTATTATTCCCTTTAGAATTCTCCTATTTTTATGACCTCAAGTTCAAGCTCTACGCCGAACTTATCTTTTACTTCTTCCTTTATCTTATCTGTAAGCTCACATACGTCCTTTGCTGTTGCGCTTCCTTTATTGACAACGAAACCTGCATGTTTTTCTGATACCTGCGCATCACCCACTGACAGCCCCTTAAGTCCTGTATCTTCTATAAGCTTTGCCGCAAAGTATCCTTCCGGTCTTTTAAATGTGCTTCCTGCGCTTGGATATTCAAGTGGCTGCTTTGTTCTTCTCTTAACTGAAAGCTCCCTGATATTCTCCTTTATCGTGGCAGTGTCACCCTTTTGTAACTTAAGTGTGGCACTTAATACTATATAACCATTTTTCATTATACAGCTTGTTCTGTATCCAAGTTCAAGCTCATCTTTATTCAGTGTTTTAACATTACCATCCAAGTCAAGAACATCGGCACTGACAATGATATCCTTTATCTCACCACCATATGCGCCGGCATTCATTCTTACCGCACCGCCTATAGTTCCCGGTATTCCTGTCGCGAACTCAAAGCCCGCAAGTCCCTTGTCTGCAAGCTGGTTTCCAAGCCTTGAAAGCTTCATTCCTGACATAACCTTTACAGTCACATCATCAATATATTCCACATCGTCAAATGTATCTGAAAGCTGTATGATAACTCCCCTGAAGCCGCCATCTCCGACAAGCAGATTGCTTCCATTTCCTATGACATAATATTCTATGTCCGATTTTTTCAATAAATGTAATACTGATTGTAATTCAGAGATAGAAGAAGGCATTACGAAATAATCCGCAGTGCCTCCTATCCTGAATGTAGTATGAATACTCATAGGCTCATCAACCTTTACCTGTGACTCACCTGTTATATCTCTAAGACCTTTTAACAAATCATTCTGACCCATGTATTATCATACTCCCTGTCTATATATCTTATTTTACTATATGTCTGTATCCGCCAATACTATTTAATCGTTCATAACAAGTCTGGCTGCGCCATACATTCCTGCATCATTGCCAAGAGTTGCCTGTATAATCTGTGTATTTCTTGATGCATGGAAAACATATTCTTTATAATACTTACTTATCCTGCTTAAAAGAAATTCACCCGCTGCCGATACACCTCCGCCGATACTTATAACCTCAGGATCTACCATACCTGCCGCACACGCAATTCCTTTTCCAAGATAACGGCATACATAATCAACAACATTAAGTGCTATTAAATCTCCTGCCTTCGCCTCATCAAAAACGACCTTTGCTGATATGTATGGTATATCTCTTAATGATGATGGCTCCTCGGACTCATTAAGCATCCTTGTGGCTGTGCGCACTATACCCGTTGCAGAGGCAACCTGTTCAAGACAGCCCTTCTTTCCACAGTTACAGTACTCCTGCTCATCCTCAACTACTGGAAGATGTCCTAATTCAGCAGCCGCACCATTATATCCGCACAGTGGCTTTCCATCAACTATAACTCCTGCACCTACACCTGTTCCTATTGTGACAAAAAGACTGCTTGAATACTCTTTAGCACTTCCCATCCAATACTCACCAAGTGCCGCCATATTAGCATCATTGCCGACCTTTACCTTATATCCTGTCATCTCATTAAATGTCTGTGCCACATTGAACACACCCCATCCAAGATTAACACATTTATTAACTGTTCCATCATCCTTAACAGCTCCCGGAACACCTATTCCAACACCGGCTACATCATCGCTTTTCATTCCTGCTGCACTTAACATATCCGGTATGTGGTTCTTAATATCTGATAATATAAGACTTCCACCCTCATCTTTTCTTGTCGCGATTTCATCCTTATAAAGAAGTTCACCATCTGTTGTAACCACACCACATTTGCAGGTTGTTCCACCTATATCTATACCAAGCACTATGCTTTTATCATTATTCTTAATCATATTGTCTGCATCCCCTTTGTTATTTATAAATCTTCCTCGTCATCACCTTTCATAAGATTTTCCTGAACTCTTCTGTATAATTCCTTGGCTGCATTATAACCCATCTTCTTCTGTCTGTGGTTTACGGCTGCCGCCTCTACGATGACTGCAAGATTACGTCCCGGTCTTATTGGAAGTGAGTGACATACGACCTTATTGCCAAGGTACTCTGTATACTCCTCCTCAAGACCTAATCTGTCATATTCCTTGTCCTTATTCCAGTCCTCAAGCTTGATAACCATATCAATCTCCTGAGTTTCCTTAACACTTTCAACACCGAAAAGTGTCTTTACATCGATAATTCCTATACCTCTTAACTCTATGAAATACTTGGTAACTCCCGGTGCTGAACCGACAAGAGTTTCATTACTTACTTTTCTTATCTCAACGGCATCATCTGTTACAAGACGATGGCCTCTCTTTATAAGCTCAAGTGCTGCTTCACTTTTACCGATACCACTCTCACCTGTTATAAGAACACCTTCACCATATACATCAACAAGTACCCCGTGGATAACTATACAAGGTGCAAGCTGTACCTTAAGCCATCTTATTACTTCCGCTGAAAATGAAGATGTAGACTCCTCTGACTTAAGAATAGGTATCTGATACTTCTTTGCAAGCTCTATAATCTCTGCCTCCGGCTCGAGATTTCTACAGAATATAAGACATGGTATGTTGCTTGATAAAAGCTGCATATATCGCTCATAGCGCTCTGTTTCTGAAAGGCTCTTAAGATACGAATACTCAACATTGCCTATTATCTGTATACGATCATTATCAAACTGGTCATAGAAACCTGTAAGCTGAAGTGCCGGTCTGTTAAACTCAGGTACATGAATCCATATTCCCTTGACATCTATATCTGGTGTAAGATTAACAAGATTCATTTTCTCAATTACTTTGGATAAATTAACTCTTTCTTTACCATTCATACACAACTCCTATCCTGCACATTAAAATATTTATTAAATAAATGCAATTATCTCTGTCTGTTATTTATTAGTGTAACACAGTAGTTATAATATTTAAAGATTTTATTGTTCTTAATTAATGACATTTCCCGCCATAAAATGATATAAGTATGAATTGCAAAGCAATGTAGCAGCTCTTATATCAGCGCATGGCGAAATCTATTTTTGAAACTTATATCATAAAATAACAATTATCCAGATTAAATAAAATGTTTTATATATTTTTATCTAATCTGGATAATTTAAAATTAATGGAAATACTTATATATATTCTGCGCCACATTTTCAGTTATGCCATCAACCTCCATAAGTTCACTTACATTGGCTGACCTTATCTTGTCAATATCAAGAAAATGCTTCATAAGTGCCTTTCTTCTAACAGGTCCGATTCCTTCAATATCATCAAGGACTGAATTAACCTGCAGCTTGCTTCTAAGCGACCTGTGATACTCTATCGCAAACCTGTGCGCCTCATCCTGCACACGCGTTATAAGCTTAAAGCCTTCGCTGTGACGGTCTATCGGTATCTCTATATTATTGTAGTAAAGACCTCTTGTATTATGATTATCATCCTTGACCATGCCGCATACAGGTATGTGGATATCAAGCTCCGACAATACTTCAAGTGCTATATTGACCTGTCCACGTCCACCATCCATCATAATAAGGTCAGGATACACAGCAAAGCCTCTTGCCTCTTCTTCTCCGGCACGTTCTCTCATTCCTCTCTGGAAACGTCTTGTAAGAACTTCTCTCATGCTCTTATAATCATCCGGCCCTTTTACTGTCTTTATCTTAAACTTACGATAATCATTCTTCTTAGGTCTTCCATCCTCGAAAACAACCATTGAACCTACCGATTCCACACCGCTTGTATTCGATATATCATATGCCTCTGCCCTTTTTAACACAGGAAGTCCAAGCCAGTCAGCTATCTCCTTCATAGCACCTGTAGTACGTTTCTCCTCAAGCTTAATCTTTTCTGTATCCTTTGTGAGCACCATAAGCGCATTTTTATGTGCCAGCTCTACCATACGTTCTTTATCACCCTTTTTAGGAGTTATGATAGACACTTTTCTTTTCTTTCTATCTCCAAGCCACTCTGCAATAACATCCGCATCCTCTATCTCCTCCTGTGTCATAATCACATTAGGAATATAAGGTGTTCCGCCATAATACTGCTTCATAAACTGCGATAATATAGCACTTCTGCTGTCATTCGCAGCCACTTTCATATGAAAATGTTCTCTTCCAAGAAGCTTGCCCTGTCTTATAAAGAACACCTGGACAACCGCATCCTCTGCATCCATGGCACATGCTATAACATCCCTGTCAGTAGCATCATCTGCTGTTATCTTCTGTTTCTGGGCTATCTGCTTGACACTGTTTAAAAGGTCCCTGTATCTTGCAGCCTCCTCATACTCCATTTTCTCTGAACAGTCCATCATCTTTCCTGTAAGCTCTTTCATTATCTCTGAATAATTACCATTGAGAAAGCTTATGACTGACTCTATATTATCTCTGTATTCTGCCTCACTTACATACCCCTGACATGGTGCATTGCACTGACCTATATGGTAGTTAAGGCATGGTCTGTCTTTTCCTATGTCTTTAGGCAGCCTTCTGTTACAGGTTCTTACCTTGTAAAGCTTGCACAAAAGCTCTATAGTTTCTTTTACAGCCCCCGCCGATGTGTAAGGACCGAAAAACTTTCCTGTTCCATGCTTCATAGTCCTTGAAAACAATACTCTCGGATATTCTTCATTTACTGTGACCTTTATAAAAGGATAACTCTTATCATCCTTTAACATTGTATTATACTTCGGTCTGTGTTCCTTTATAAGGTTACACTCAAGCACAAGCGCCTCAAGTTCAGAGTCTGTCACTATATACTCAAAGTATGCTATATGTGACACCATCTGCACAACCTTTGCAGAGTGGTTTTTATTGCTCTGAAAATACTGTCTTACACGGTTCTTAAGCACCTTTGCCTTTCCCACATATATAATAGTGTCTTGCTTGTCATGCATAATATATACTCCCGGCTTATCAGGAAGTTTTTTCAACTCATCTTCAAGATTGAACATATATATCCTCATTTCTAAATAAGCTGCTTCTTTTATAAGCACACTTTAATGATTCAAGGGTCAAAAGTGTTATCGTTCAGGCACGAACGACACCTTGACCCCTGCATCATTGTAATGTATATATTATAACATTTTACTGGTATTCTCTCAATTTCATTTTATGTTTTTGCCACTCACAACTTTTACCATCTGCTGCATGCTACATTTATTCCGGTGTTATCTGCTGCAACTTTATACTGCCGCTTCCTATCTGCGACTTATCCAGTACTGCTGACACGCATACTCTATCTCCACTAAATCTTTTCTTTGCTGCCTCTTTATTAATAGCCCCTATCTTATCTCTTTCTTCCTGCGACAGTTCTATACCTGCAACATCAGGTCTGCTGGTTGTTACCAGCATACACCTTTCATCACCGCCTTTATAGTCAAGTACTATGTTAGCTGAGGCATTATCAGCAGTCTTATTCAAAGTTATTATGTCCTCGATATTACCATCTATATTAATTATATACAGGT
>OGHB01001136.1_pt1 | contig 11240 bp, 6 predicted proteins | sample 1571451 | NCBI WGS metagenome assembly OGHB01 (sample SAMEA2582071, study PRJEB24529) | metagenome | biome: Human gut stool | place: China | collected 2011
CGCGCCGGGCGCATCGGTGATCATCGACAATGGCATCTACGAGTCGGCCGGGATCGACATGGACTGGAGCGTTCCGGGCGCCGCCACGGGGCTTGCGAAAATTCAGCAGATTCGTCGCGTCGCCAAGTGTCCCGACTGCCATGAGCGATTTGTTCTCGGTCTGGGAGAAACGAAAGGCCTGTGTCCGAGCTGCGGGGCGGAAGTGCCGTCGGATAGGGCGTTCACTTCGATTTTCCCGCGCGGCTTCCGAGTAACTCCGGGGTCCGAGCCCCATAACGACATTCAGCGGCTGGTTCGTTATGCGGTGGAGGATTCGACCACCTTCGTGGAAGGTCCCTGGCGAGAAACGGCGGTGCCGCGCGTTCTTGCTCGCTCTTGCGCCACGGGATCGCTCGTTTCCACCAACACCAACGGTGGCGATGGCTTCGGCGTTTGTCTCGCCTGTGGTTGGGCGAAGCCCGAGCCAAAACAAACATTTGAGTCTCCGGACGTGGAAAACACATGGTGGCGTCATCGTCCGATTGTGCCGGGCGGACCCCGGGAAGGTCCGGGCGACCTCTGTGTCGGTTGCCTTCCGGAAGCAGGGTATCTGCGACAGCACGGTATGTTTCTCGCGGCGGAATCGAAGACGGACGTTCTGGAGATTCTCTTCCTTGGCGGTTCCGTTCTCGGGCGGGACGCCGTGCGGGTTCAGTCGACCGGCACGGGCGTGGCCGTGGCCCTGCGGCGCGCCGTCGCGAAGCACTACGGGATCGACGAAGATGAAATGGGATTTTCCTCGAGTTCCATTTTCTACAACGGCGACCGAGCGCTGAAGGTTTCGCTCTTCGACCGCGCGATGGGCGGCTACAGCAGCGGCGTGGAAGGTATCGTACCCGAGCTTCTGCGCGAAGCGCAGCAGTTTCTGGAGTGCCCGGGAGACTGTCCGACCGCCTGTACGAGCTGCATCCTCACCTTTGACTCGCAGCACCGCACCAAGTTGCTCGATCGGCACGACGCCATGCGCTTTCTCGAGGAGATTCTTGGGAAATGCTGAGCGCTTTGAGCAGATCGCCAGACGCGGGATCGTTGAACGCCTCTCTCTTCGCCGGGAGAGGCGTTACATCGCGGGAGGTTTGGATGACTCGAGAGGAGGGCGGTGTACTCCGAGCCTGGGTTTCGTTTTTTTTGTGGGGTTAAAGCCGTGCTGAGCGTTGCCTAGCATGGGTTTTCAGAGAGTCATCATTTTTTTACTTGTGGGTACATCACAAGCAAGGATTTTCGACTTTTGCGAACAAAGTTGCGTGTTGTTCGGTCTGAAAAAAAAATACTAACTTACTTAGTGTTGTAAAGCACTAAGTAAGTTAGTATTATGTGTACGTGTGATGATGAACCAAGGAACACTCAGATGAGTAAGACTCGACACATTCAACGGCGCATGTCCCAGCGTTCGATTCGTGAAAAGAACCTTGAAATGGTGAAGCTCTATGGCCGGCGCGACGGCGACAAGATCGTTTTGAATCGCAAGGCTTGCCTCGATGTGCTTGCCGGCCTATAAGACCTCTTTGCGACCGTCGAACGGATGGCCGGTCGCGGTGGAATGGTTCTCGTCGAGTCCGATGAGGGTGTTCAGATCACCACTTACGCTCTCAATGGGTGAGAGTGGAAACCGTATTACTTCAAACCGAAAGGTACCCCCATGCATACGATGCGTGAACTGGAAAATTTGGCCCGTAAGTCTCCGCGATTCTTTTTCGATCAGGTAAATGGGTCCATGTTGTTGGCGCAAACCGCCGCCTTGCTGCTTGCTGTTCGGACGTCGAACGAGGCCGGAGTGAAGTCGGAGGACAAACTCGCACATTTTCTGGAAGTTTTGTGTGAAAGCGGCCGCTTTCACGAAGAAACGGTGCAGTGGCTCGATGAAATCGGTCGCGACGACTCGATTCGTCCATTCATTGAAGAGGCGCTGAGCCTGGGGTTTGACTTCGGGAACATCGAGAAATTGGTGGATGAAATCCTCGTGATTTTCGAACGTGACAAAAAAACGTTTACCCTCTCCGTCAACCCTGCGGTCTACAATCTCGCTTCACTCTGGATGGCCGAGTGCGATGAAATCCGTATTGTCATGGCGAATGGGTTCGATATCTCTGCCATCGGATATGCCCTGAAACTTGTGGAGCAAGGGAAGGCCGTAACGGTTCATTGTCAACATTGGAGAGAAGACTGCTTGATCTTGGCGGATCTTCTACGGTTTTCACTCACGAAAGAGGTTTCCGCGCGTTTGCGTATGACGACGGAACCCGCATCGGTGACCAATTTTACCGGTTTCACTTTGGTCTTACCCGTGATGGGGGCAGTCAAGGGAAATGCGTCGGTTCGACCTGATGTCGAACAGATGGAAGCGCTTCTTTCTGGCAGTGGTCGGGGATTGGTGATCGTGCCTTTCGGTGTTCTTTTCCGCACGAGCGGTGATGACGTGCAACTCAAGAAACGTTGGGTCGAAACGGGACGCCTTGCTGCTGTGGGACATATCGGTTCGAAAGGTATTCCTGGGAGGAACATGGAAACGGCCCTCTGCTTTTTCCGCAATGAGGAAGAAACACTGAAGAAAAATCGCTCGACCGTTATGTTGTCGTTGATTGACCAAGGGGATGGTTGGCCGGATCCGACTGATTTGACGGAAACGCTCTTTGAGGGGTTGACGGATGAGTATCCCTACGGCTTCGAGCGTGCCGTGGCGACGCCGAAGGACATCGTAGAGAAAGAGTTTAATCTCGCGCCTCGGCTGTACATCAAAACGAAGAGCGATCTGGAGTTTGAGAGGTACCTCTCGGAATATTCGCATCGTCCGCTCTCCGAGATTGCGACGGTTATCAAGACGCAGCAGCTCACTCAGCTCACCGAAGAGGACAAGCCCGACTATCCTGACGGTTTTATGTCTCAATTCAAGATGGTTTTGCTTCCGTCTCACGTGGACGAGTTCGGCGTCATTTCGTTTGATTTGGACGGAGGCGGTTACTTCAGGCCGGATTCCCGTCTCGAGCGACAAACGTTGCAGTTCGGAGATGTTCTGATTTGCATCCGTGGAAAGGTTGGCGTGACCACTCTTTTTGATCAGTACGCATTTGACGATCAAGAGGAAGTGGGAGAGTTTGAAGCAAAGCCCTACGTGGTTGCAAATCAACTCTGGACTGTTTTGCGACTCAAGAAGAACGGCCCTGTCAAGGATCCGGCCTATCTGGCCCGCTACTTCCAGTCGGCAGTCGTGCAGGATCAGCTCGCTAAGCTGACGGGTTCGACTACCTTGAAGCAGCTCAAAAACTCGGATTTAGAAGCTTTTCCTGTCATTCTTCCCGCCCCCGGATTTTTGACGGAAAAGATGGCGCGCCTCGACATCGAACAGATCCGAAAAGATCGGGAAGAGGTGCTTGGGGAGCTCGGACGAATGAGAGGACGGTTCCGGGAGCTGAGCTACTGAAAAGCTACAGAGCGATCTCGGTGTTGTTGAGCAAAAGCCGTGGCCCCTCCCTGATGTTGGGGTTGACCTCTGGCGCGGGGTGGGGCTAGGTTGCCGCTTTCGTGCTGAGACGGCACCGGCATCGTTAGATTGAGAGAAGATAAAGAGGGCCGAGTGCGAAGGCTGTCAGGATTGTGCCCGCACGATTACGAATGGAAAGGCCTAAAAGTTGTTGTCCTCGATTGTATGAGTGGAGATTCGAGTTAATGAGGCGACGGACCTCTCGTGTACAATACACGAATAATTTGGTTTTTAGAACAACGGGTTTGTTCTTGTTGCAGCATTGCACTTAGAGGTTTTACGAATCGGAGAGAGGCTGACTATTTGTTTGACAATAGCGAATGTCGATTCCAATAGTTCAATGTTTTGTTGATGAATTCGCCCGGGGAAAATATTGTGCCGGTTGAGGGTTGTATTATGTCCGAATTGAAACCAGAGGAACGAGCCAGGCAGTGGATCGATCAGAAACTGAGCGAAGCTGGTTGGACAGTCATTGATCGCGATGAATTTTCTCCCGAGATGACGGCCGTCGCTATTCGTGAGGTGGCCATGCGGGATAAGCTGGAAGCGGACTATCTTCTTCTTGTAGACGGGAAGGCCGCCGGGGTTTTGGAAGCAAAACGTGAGGAGGTCTCGCTTAGTAATCCTCATCTGATTGCTCAGGCCGAAAAGTACGCCCAAAAAGTGCAGCCCTGGTACCCAACATGGGAACTTCCTCTGCCGTTGGTTTATCTTTCAAACGGCAGGGAAATTGCTTTTAAGGATCGTCGAGATCCCAAAGCCAAGTACACTCTCATCAATAAGTTTCCTCGTCCGTGGGATCTGGCGAAAAGACTGAACTTGAGTGAATTCGCCGGTCTGCCAAAGTTGTCACCGGCCGACTTGCGTCATTGTCAGTACGAAGCCCTCAAAAATCTGGAATTGTCGTTTAGAGCCGGAAAAAGAAGGGCGTTGATGATTCTTGCTACTGGCGCAGGGAAAACGTTTACGGCCTGCATGATGATTTATCGAATGCTGGCCTACACAAAAATGAAGCGCGTGCTCTTCCTCGTTGACCGAAACAATCTCGGGGTGGCAGCTAAAACCGAGTTGCAAACCTTCAAACTCACGGAAGGAAAAAAGCCGCTTTCAGAAATTTTCGGGGTTGAACAACTTTCTAATCGTCGGATTGATCCTCGGACACGTGTGGTTGTCGGGACCATTCAGCGCTTGTATTCTCAACTGATTGGCCAACCTGACGATATTTCGGAAGAGCAGGAAGATAGTCTCTCTGTTGCCGCTAGTGACGAGGTGATGGAGTTGCCGGAAAATCCCGCTTTGCCGCCGGACTTCTTTGACCTCATCATCATTGACGAATGTCATCGTTCCATATACAGCAATTGGCAGAAAGTCCTGACGTACTTTAAGGGCGCTCGTTTGGTGGGGATGACAGCCACGCCTATTCCTGAAACGCTTGCTTTTTTCGACAAAAATGTCGTGGCGCGGTACACCTACGAGCAGTCAGTCTTGGACGACGTGAACGTGGGGTTCCGGGTATACCGAATTAAGACGGAACTCGGTGAGGACGGGGGCAGTATCGATGAAGGAGATCGCCTCAACGTCATGGTTCGTCGGGACGGACAGAAACGGGAACAAACGGCGATTCAAGAAAGAACATTCAATAAGAGCGAGCTCAATCGAAGCATTGTGGTCCGAGATCAAATTCGGAAAGTTTTACAGGAGTACAAGGATGCCGTCTACACAAAGATGTATCCGGAAAGAACTCCGAATTTTGATTATCTTCCGAAGACTCTGATTTTTGCCGTTAGTGACCTTCATGCTCAGTTGATTGTGGAAGTTGCTAAGGAGGTCTTCGGACGAACGGACGACAAGTTTGTTCAGAAAATTACCTATTCGGTCGGCAACAGCAATGAACTCATCAAGAGTTTCCGAAACGATGTTGATTTCCGAATTGCAGTGACCGTCACGTTGGTGGCCACCGGGACGGACGTTCGACCGCTCGAGGTGCTGATTTTCTTTAACGATGTTCATTCCGAAACGCTCTATCAGCAGATGAAGGGACGTGGTTGCCGAACCATCTCGAACTCTCAGTTGCAGTCCGTCACGCCGAACGCTCACAGCAAGGATCTGTTTTTCATCGTTGACGCCGTCGGTGTCACGGAAAGTGAGAAGTTCGTTCCCATACCCGGCGATGAGGTGCATCCGCTGAAACCGTCGCTTGAGCAACTTTTTGAGCACATGGCGCTCGGGTATCTCCCTGACGACTATTTCTATCTCTTGGCCACGAAACTCAGTTGCATCGGGCGTCGTGCTGATCCGGAAGATCTCAGGGATTACTCCGTCTTGTGCTCGACGTCTCCGACGGAGTGGGCGAGCAGAATCCTGGAGAAGCTTGAGTCGGAAACTTTGCCGCCGTTCTTCTCGGCCAATGATGCCAACGCCGAGCGTAAGGCGGTGATTTCCGGGCTCCTTTCCAATATTCCCGCCAGAAAGAAATTGGTGGAGATCGCGAAGGGCTACGTGAAGGAGATTGTCGGCAAGGAAGACACGTTGATCTCCGCCGGCTTCTCGACGGAAGAGGCTCAAGCCTCCACACAAGCTTTTGAACGGTACGTCAAAGACCATCGAGATGAAATCGAGGCGTTGCGGCTTATTTATAACCAGACATCCGGGACGCTGACTCGTCCGCTCATTGATGATCTGATGAAGCGACTTCACAGTGACTTGCCGGGCTTTAGCTGTGCACGGCAGTGGAACGACTATGCCTTATTGAACCCAGGCAAGGTGAAGCCGATGGGGGAAGACATAGAGGCGGTGACCAATCTGATTCAGCTGGTTCGCTTTGCATATCAGTCCATAGACAGTCTGTACACGCTTACCTCTGTCGCGGCACAGCGGTTTGAATTGTGGTGCGGACAGGCGCAAAGGTCGATTGCCCCCGAACAGAAAGAAATATTCCGTAAAATAGCAAACTTTGTAGCGCAAAACGGAGGGTGTGACTTTGACACTCTCAGTGCGGTGGTGCCGGAATTGGTGCATGGGATGCGTCGTTTCTTTACCTCTAAGGAGGCGGCCAACGCTGCGCTTTTTTCCCTTAACGAATTCATTTTGAAGGCAGCATAACAATGGCTGGTACTCGTGCGAAGGAAGCGACGCTGATCAAAAAAGTGGGCCAACTTGCGGACATCATGGCCGCGGCTGGCGTCGGCTTTACCGATTATCTGACTCAGCTCACCTATCTTCTTTTCCTGAAGATGGACAAGGAGCTGGTGGATGCAAACTGGGGAGACACGTCAGTTTCCAAAATTCGGGCCGGCTACCGTTGGGAAGATCTTCTGAAGGAGACGGGGGATGACCTTGTCGACCAGTACGAAGGCACGCTTGACGTTCTGAGTGATGAGCCCGGTATTGTGGGGACGATCTTTACGAAAGCGACGAATCGTATCGAAAGCCCTGTCTATCTTGAGAAGCTGATTTCGTTCATAGATACGGAGGATTGGCTTGTCATGGACGGTGACGTGAAGGGCAAGCTCTACGAAGATATCCTTCAGAAGAACGGGTCGGACAAGAAGAGCGGTGCGGGGCAGTACTTCACGCCTCGTGCACTGATCGATGCGATTGTGGATGTCGTGAATCCACGTGTCGGCGAAACGGTTGCCGATCCGGCGTGTGGTACAGGCGGTTTTCTTCTCGCTGCCTTCCAACATATGGATAAGCAGTCGAAAGATCTGCATGACAAAGAATTTCTTCGCAACAAGGCTCTCCGAGGGAACGACATCACGCCTCTTGTGGTGACGATGAGTTCGATGAACATGTACCTGCATGGTGTGGGGCTGAATTCGAGTCCCATCAAATGTGAGGATTCGTTATTGCGAGAGCCGACGGATTTGGTTGACGTTGTCCTGGCGAATCCGCCTTTTGGAGCGCGACCGGCAGGATCGGTCGAGATTCATCGTGATGATTTCGTGACGGAAACGAAGAACAATCAGTTGAATTTTGTTCAGCACATCATGTCCCTTTTGAAACGAGGTGGACGTGCAGGGGTAGTTGTTCCCGACAATGTTTTGTTTGAACGAGAAGGTAAGGAAATTCGTAGGAAACTTTTGACGGACTTTAACTTGCATACGATCCTTCGACTTCCTACGGGGATTTTTTACGCTCAAGGTGTTCAGACAAACGTTCTGTTTTTCACGAAAGGTGAGGCAACCAAGGAAGTGTGGTTCTATGACTATCGTACGGACGTCAAGCACACGTTGGTTACGAAGCCACTGACGAGAAAAAATCTTGATAATTTTGTGGAATGCTACTGCGTTGATGATCGATCGAAACGCATAGAAACTTACGACGAAGAAAATAATCCTAATGGGCGCTGGCGTAAATATTCAGTAACCGACCTTTTGTCCAGAGATCTCGTAAACCTGGACATTACATGGATGACCGAGGCAAAGAATGAAGAAGACAACCTGAGCCTCGAAGAACTTCTAGAAAGAATGGAAGATCGCATAAAGACGATTCAAACCTCTTTCGCTGAACTGAAGAAGGAACTTGGTAATGAATTTTGATCGATTGCGAGAGCAGATTCTTGAACGTGCGATTCAAGGCAAGCTCGTTCCTCAGTTAGAGAGCGAACCTGAAGTTGCCCGGTTTAAAGAAGTCCTCAGAGATATTCCGTTTACCATCCCGAAAAAGTGGAAATGGACCACTCTTAAAAATTTAGTTACCCTTATTTCTGGTCGAGACTTAGAAAAAAGTCGGATACTAGAAAAGGAAACAGGGGTTCCTTACATTACCGGAGCTAGTCAAATACAAGGCGAAAACATCATTGTTAACAGATGGACGAGAACGGCTTCTGTGTCCAGCGAATCCGGTGATGTACTATTAACCTGCAAAGGGACCGTTGGTAAAGTAGCGATTAACAATGTAGGAAAAATTCATATCGCTCGTCAAATCATGGCCTTGAGGACGAACGATAAAATAGAGAACAGATATCTTAAATTTTATATGATGTCGATGGCCAAAGGTCTGAACAACAATGCTAAAAGCATGATTCCTGGTATAGATAGAAAGACCGTGCTCGAAATGACCATTCCCGTTCCCCCTCTTTTGGAACAATATCGTATTGTTGCAAAGCTTAATCAAATTTTTGATCAAATTAGTCGTGCAGAGGAGGCTTACAACGAACTAACTGGTCCTCTTTTTGAACGATTTCGTCAGTTATGTTTGCAGAAGGCCATTCAGGGCAAGTTAGTTCCACAGCTAGAGAGCGAACCTGAGGTGTCTCAAGTCGGAAAAATGCCTGAGGACGCACTATTCAACATTCCTTCGAAATGGAAATGGATGAGTTTGGGAAATGTTCTTATTCAAATTTCAGACGGCAGTCATAATCCGCCTCCAAATTCAGGGCAAGGAATACCTGTTTTAAGCGCAAAAAACATAAACAATGGAATTATTGATACTCAAGCTATTACGCGCTGGACAACTCAAGAACAGTGGCTTGTCGAAGATAAGAAAATCCACATCGAATCCGGAGATGTTTTATTAACCATTATTGGGAGCATTGGCCGAACAGCGGTTGTTCCGGATAATGCGCCGAAATTTATGCTCCAGCGTAGTGTGTGCATCATGAGAACAAAAGTATTTCTATGTTCTGAATTTTTAGCTTTAATTCTGACGTCTCCGGCATTACTTGAGTGGATGACGAATCGAGCTTCGGGCACAGCTCAAAAAGGCATTTATCTAAAGAAACTTAAGACAATGCCGTTACCCATACCTCCGCTACCTGAACAGCTACGTATTGTTAAAAAACTTAAAGAAATTTTTTCTATAATGCCCCTACAGCATTTTGTTGATTAGGGTTTAGGTGAGCAAAGTCCTTCCTCCTCCCTCACCCTACCCTCGCCTAGCAATTAAGTTAATATTAGTGCCTCAATAATCTCTTCGAACTTATAAGCAATTCGGTCTTGCTCCGTTAGTGGTGGAATCGGAACTAAAAAATTGGATAAATCTTTAGCGCTTAGATTTGGTTGCGCAGTCCCGTTTTGATAGTTTTGTATTTGCGCCGCAAAAAGTGGGCTTTGCAAGAATATTTTCAAATATTTGGAGAGAATAATGTCGTCATCCTTTAATCTAAGTATTACGAGAGATGATGCAATGGCGCCACCAGAGTGTTTTGCAAAACCGAACTTTCCTAAAGATCCACGAATACATAAAAGACAATCTCCGGCTTTTATGTGCCCTGATTTCAATTTTTCACTTTGTTCAGGTTGAAGGTATAAGAGTTTTCTTGTGGATATCTGAAAATTTTCTAGATTAATCGCGCTAACAAAGGGGAGTCCTGTATTATTTGTCGTAAGTTTAGATTTTGATGGGTAATTTTTCCCTCGGTCTCCATTTTGAATCTCAAGTATATCGGAAAATTTGCACCATTGCCATTTTTTGGGGATATGAAATGGTATATCTCTTACGGAAATGCTCGTTCTGTTTACTTTAGGTTCGTTCTCTAGCTGTGGAACAAGCTTTCCTTGAATTGCGAGTTGAAGTGTCCGTCGATGCAATATCCTACTCAACAATTGCAAATCCCGGAAATTTACCTCGGCCAAATCAACAAACCGAAAAAGTCTTTGAATTTTATCGATAATTCTTTGTTGCTCTTGAATTGAAGGCAATGGAATCCAAGTCTCTGACATGCCCTTTAAAGATATTTCCTTAAAGGTGGTGCCTGATGCTCTTGAAATAATGTCGTCTTTACGATTAACTAAAACCCAATAAGCCCACAACGGGAGAATATAAGAACTATTTGCTACAAAGGATTTACACCCCTGATTGGTACAGCATTCGGCTGGCGCCAATGCAATGTGCCCTATAGGTGCTCTGGAGGAAAATAAAACAGTGCCTTTGGGCATCATAGTCGCAGCACTACTCTGAAGCCCTGACAGCGTGATTTTTCTCGCACTCGTTTCTGCGTACAGACCTCTTACCTTTCCTAAATCAGACGGGGTAAACCACAAAATCTGACCGTTCTCCCAATACTCGGCAATGTTGGTTTTGGGTGTTCCTCCTCCAACAATCTTCCCTACATTTTTAAGTTGCGCCCATTTCCATTTTTCCGGAATAGCGAAAGGGGGCTCCTTAGGCCTACCCGTAATTTGAGCAACCCCTGGTTCGCTCTCTAACTGAAGAACTGCTCTTTCTATGTGAGATCTTGACTTTGATGCTGTGCTCCTGGTTTGATGAGATAGTTTATGCGTATGCTATCATGATGATTTTTTATCACGGAACTTTCTGAATGATTGCTGTTTCTCTTTTTCGTGAAGTTGGATGCTCTGTAAGAAGATTTTTTAAGAGCAGAGAAGATCAATTTCCTCGAGATGTACAAAATTTATGGCCTATCTGGATTGGAGAATATGCAAAAATTAAGGCCTGGTCAGACAAAAGATGGTTTGAGAGGAGAATGGCCTTAGGGCAAAAATATGTTTTTCCGGTTATTGGGACACATAAACCTGCTCAAGTGGCATCGGAAGATGTTGTTAAGTGCATGGAAATCGCGATGAAAAATACTGTGCATACGCATTTGAAAGTGCTTGTCGCTTTGTCTCAATTTTTTAGATGGTGCACTACTAAAGGATTGCTGAATCCGAATCGACGACTTCCAACAGACATTGACTTAATAGAACCTTATCTGGGAATGAGGCTCCGAACCCCCATCTCTCATCATCCGGCAATTGATTGGCGTGAGGTTCCCAGG
>OGHB01001143.1_pt1 | contig 11190 bp, 7 predicted proteins | sample 1571451 | NCBI WGS metagenome assembly OGHB01 (sample SAMEA2582071, study PRJEB24529) | metagenome | biome: Human gut stool | place: China | collected 2011
AGCGAGGAATCCAGCCCTAATTTTTAGGCTCAAAAAGTTTTAGCGGACAGCAATAATTGCCATTGCTGTTTCAATTTAATGGTGATTTATGTATTATGTTACTTAGGCTGTTGCTATGTCTTGCCTTCATTCCTTTCTTTTCCTACCGATGCTTCTATCGTTCCACTCCGGTAGACGGTTCTTTGCACTTCAGTAGACAGAACTTTTTACTGTAGTGAACAGGCCTGTGCACTGTAGTGGGACGATTGGGATGTTCTTTCAAAGATACGACATTATTAACTGAAAAACAAATAATTACACGGTTGTTTACATGTAAATAATAGATGAGGGCTGTGTAAAATAAGGTTGGCCAATGAGCGAAATGAATGGTTGGTATTTGACTATGAGAAATGATCCGGAATACTATGATAAATAGACAATTTTTGAGTAAAAATGAAAGACAAAGTATGAGAAATACCGGATTTAAAAACGTTTCTCATGGTGTACTATGCTGATTTTGTGTGTTTTATCTGAAACTTATGAGAATATGAGAATAAGAATTGCAAATCATTACTAGTGGACGTGCGTTTGGGAGGTGTCAAATTTGTTTATACGGGATATTAACCGTACATTTGTCTGTGGTAATAATCGCCCTACAAACACATGCAGGACAAATAAATTAATTAAGCAATGAGAATAACATTGGTAAGAGACGATGGCAAGGTGAACACTATGCGTACGTTGAGAATTGAACAGCTCGTGGAGCAAATGAAAGTGGAAACCAAAGCACAGTCTGTTTCAAAAATGAGAGAAGTCCTGCCTTTTATGCTTCCGGGTGATAAAAATGACTATGTACAGAAAGTACCGAAGCTGATACCTGCAGCCGCCTTTTTTCGCAAAGGTGGTATCACGACGATGAGTGAATACAACGGAATTGTGATGATTCAGGTCAACAACTTGTCCGGGCACATGGAGGCGGATGAAGTGAAAGAACGGGTAAAGGAACTTCCGCAGACTTACTTAGCTTTCACCGGTTCTTCCGGAAAGTCCGTGAAAGTATGGGTGCGTTTTACTTATCCCAATGATCTTCTGCCGACAACTAGTGAGGAGGCGGAGCTTTTTCATGCGCATGCCTATCGGTTGGCAGTGAAATTTTATCAGCCACAACTCCCTTATGATATTGAACTGAAAGTACCTTCGTTGGAGCAATATTGTCGTTTAACTTTTGACCCGAACTTGTATTTTAATCCCGAAGCAATGCCTATTTATATGAAGCAGCCTGCGGCTATGCCGGGTGAGGTGACTTATCGCGAACGGGTGCAAACGGAAACTTCGCCGTTGCAACGGCTTGCGCCGGGATATGAAAAATGTAATGCGCTTTCTGTACTTTTCGAAGCTGCTTTTGCACGCGCGCTGGATGAAGAGACTGATTATCAACCGGAAGGAGACAAACAATCGCTGTTGATTAACCTTGCAGGACATTGTTTCCGTGCCGGTATTCCTGAAGAAGATACAGTACGATGGTCGCGTGCCCATTATCGTTTGCCGAAGGACGATACATTGGTTCGGGAAACCGTACGAAATGTATACCGTACTTGTGAGGGATTTGCAAGTAAGAGTAGTCTGTTGCCGGAACAATTATTTGTCATGCAGATGGACGAGTTTATGAAGCGGCGTTATGATTTTCGTTTCAACCAGTTGACATCACAAGTGGAATGTCGCGAACGGAATAGCTTTAATTTTTATTTTCTTCCGGTGGATAAACGGTTGATGGCAAGCATTACAATGAATGCACAATATGAGGGGCTTAAACTTTGGGATAAAGATGTCGTGCGTTTCCTGAATTCGGATCATGTACCGGTTTATCAACCTATTGAAGAGTTTCTTTATGACCTTCCTCGTTGGAACGGTAAGGATTATATTGGCAATTTAGCCAAACGGGTTCCTTGTGACCATCCTTATTGGACTCAATTGTTTCGTCGTTGGTTTCTTAGTATGGTCGCACATTGGCGTGGGATGGGTAAGAATCATGCGAATAGCACTTCGCCTATATTGATAGGCCCGCAAGCTTATCGTAAGTCTACATTTTGCCGCTTGATCTTACCACCATGTTTACAGGCATATTATACGGACAGTATCGATTTCAGTCGGAAACGGGATGCTGAACTGTATTTGAATCGCTTTTTATTGATTAATATGGATGAGTTCGATCAGATTGGCATCAGTCAGCAGTCTTTTCTCAAGCATATTCTGCAAAAGCCTGTTGTCAATACGCGACGCCCGAATGCTTCAGCAGTAGAGGAGCTCCGTCGGTATGCTTCTTTTATAGGCACGAGTAATCATAAAGATTTGCTGACGGATACTTCCGGCAGTCGTCGTTTTATCGGTGTTGAGGTGACGGGAGTGATCGATGTGGTCCGCCCTATTGATTATGAACAATTGTATGCGCAGGCAATGGCATTGCTGCGTAGTAATGAACGCTACTGGTTTGATGAGAAGGAAGAGGCTATCATGACGGAAGCTAATCGGGAGTTTGAACAGTCGCCCGCGATTGAACAATTGTTTCAGGTATATTATCGGGCAGCGGAAGAGGAAGAGGAGGGAGAATGGTTGCTTGCTGCAGATATATTGCAGCGGGTACAAAAAGCAAGTAAAATGAAATTTTCTTCCGGGCAAGTTAATTATTTCGGGCGTATCTTGCAGAGATTGGAAGTAAAGTCGTTCAGGAAAACGCGCGGGGTTTATTATCATGTGGTGCCTGTTGAGTAAGGATAATGATGAAATAATGTATAGTAGATGGCTTTTATTATTTTATAATAATTATCTTTGCGTAATAACGTGAGATGTATGAAGACTATGATAAGAAATCCTTTTATAACAAGCGGATATGTCTCTGCTGATTATTTTTGCGATCGCCGTTTTGAGAGCGAACAGTTGGTGCGCGAGGTGATGAATGGGAATAATTTGGCTCTTGTCTCTATCCGGCGAATGGGAAAGACAGGGCTGATCCGTCATTGCTTTCAGTTTCCTGAAATTAAACAGGGTTACTATACCTTTTTTATTGATATATATGATAGCCGTTCATTGCGTGATTTGGTCTTTGCACTTAGTAAGGAGATTCTGGAAGTGCTGAAACCTGTGGGGAAGAAAGCTTTGCAGAGCTTTTGGGAATGTGTGAAATCTTTGCAAGCCAGTATCTCTTTTGATGTGAATGGTATGCCTTCTTTGAATTTGGGGCTAGGGGATATACAAGCTCCGGCTACTACACTCGATGAAATCTTCCGGTATTTGGAACAGGCGGATAAACCTTGTCTGGTTGCAATTGATGAATTCCAGCAGATTTCCGGATATGTAGAGAAAAATGTGGAAGCTACTCTTCGGACCTATGTGCAACATTGTAATAATGCACGTTTCATTTTTGCAGGGAGTCAGCGGCATGTGATGGGAAATATGTTTTTAACGCCTTCCCGGCCTTTTTATCAAAGTGTATCAATGATGCATTTGGAAAGTATTCCTTTAGAAGAATATATTCGTTTTGCAGGTACTCATTTCAAGCGTGCGAGCAAAGAAATAGAAGAAAACGCTATTATTGCGATTTATCAACAGTTTGAGGGAATCACATGGTATATACAAAAAGTATTGAATACACTTTATGATATGACCCCGGAGTACGGAGTTTGTAAAGTGGGAATGGTGTCAGGGGCTATTCGGCAGATTATTGATTCATTCAGATATACTTATTCGGAAATTCTTTTTCGTTTGCCGGAGAAACAAAAGGAACTGCTAATTGCTATCACTAAAGAAGGAAGGGCTAAAGCTCTCACTTCCGGCACTTTTATTAAAAAATACAAACTGGCTTCTGCTAGTTCAGTTCAGGCAGCACTAAAAGGGTTGCTGGAAAAGGATTTTGTGACTCAGGAAATGGGTATTTGTCAAATATATGATCGTTTCTTGGGTATTTGGCTGAAAGAGAATTATTAAGTCATATTTCATTTATTGAAGAGGGCTTTTCGATAAATCGCGTTAATAATTAATAGAAACTGCTGCCTGTTAATCTGTTTTATTGTATCTTTGCGGTCTTAACTTTTTTAATGGTAAATAATGAAGGAATTTCTACAACTAATGCGACGTTTTGTGTCGCCTTATAAGAAGTATATCGGCTGGGCTATTTTGCTGAATATTTTGTCTGCTGTATTCAATGTGTTCTCATTTACTTTTTTGATTCCTATCTTGAGTATTCTGTTTAAAACAGAAGGAGCGGATAAGGTGTATCATTTTATGGAATGGGGCAGTGGAGATTTAGCAGATGTTGCCAAGAATAACTTCTATTATTACATATCTCAGATGATTGTGGATAATGGTCCCACTGTGGCTCTTATTTTCTTGGGACTATTCCTGATGGTAATGACGTTGTTTAAAACAGGTTGTTACTTTGCTTCTTCAGCCGTGATGATCCCATTGCGTACAGGAGTGGTACGTGATATTCGTATTATGGTGTATGCTAAGGTAATGCGTCTGCCGATGTCTTTCTTCTCGGAAGAAAGAAAGGGAGATATTATAGCTCGTATGAGTGGTGATGTGGGGGAAGTGGAAAATTCTATCACTAGCTCATTGGATATGTTGATGAAAAGCCCGATTCTGATTATTATATATTTTGTGACATTGGTTACGGTTAGTTGGCAGTTGACTCTTTTTACTATCATTGTATTACCGGGAATGGGTTGGTTGATGGGAGTCGTCGGAAGAAAACTGAAACGTCAATCACTGGAAGCACAGGCTAAGTGGAGTGATACGATGTCACAATTAGAAGAAACACTGGGAGGCTTGCGCATCATCAAGGCTTTTATTGCGGAAGATAAAATGATTAACCGCTTCACCAAATGTAGCAACGAGCTCCGGGATGCGACAAACAAGGTTGCTATACGTCAGGCTATGGCTCATCCGATGAGTGAGTTCTTAGGAACGATTCTGATTGTAGCTGTATTGTGGTTTGGAGGTACATTGATTTTAGGAAAGAATGCAACCATCGATGCTCCTACATTCATCTTCTATATGGTTATCTTATATAGTGTAATCAATCCATTGAAAGACTTTGCTAAAGCGGGATACAACATCCCGAAAGGTTTGGCTTCCATGGAACGTGTTGATAAAATCCTGAAGGCAGAGAATAAGATTAAGGAAATTCCGAATCCGAAACCGTTGAAAGGTTTGAATGATAGAATCGAATTTAAAGATATCTCTTTCAGCTATGATGGTAAAAGAGAGGTGTTGAAGCATGTAAATCTGACAGTTCCCAAAGGGCAGACGATCGCACTGGTTGGACAATCGGGATCCGGTAAATCTACATTAGTCGATTTGTTGCCGCGTTATCACGATGTACAGGAAGGTGATATTACCATTGACGGAACAAGTATTCGTGATGTACGTATTGCGGATTTGCGCAGTTTGATTGGTAATGTAAACCAGGAGGCTATTCTGTTTAATGATACATTCTTCAATAACATTGCTTTTGGTGTGGAGAATGCGACAATGGAACAAGTAGTAGAGGCGGCGAAGATTGCCAATGCGCATGATTTCATTATGGAGAAACCGGAAGGATATAATATGAATATCGGTGACCGTGGCGGAAAATTGTCCGGTGGTCAGCGTCAGCGTATCAGTATTGCCCGTGCTATCTTGAAGAACCCGCCGATTCTGATTCTGGATGAGGCTACTTCGGCACTGGATACCGAATCGGAACGTCTGGTACAGGAAGCGTTGGAGCGTTTGATGAAGACGCGTACAACGATTGCCATTGCTCACCGTCTTTCTACTATTAAGAATGCGGATGAAATCTGCGTGCTTTATGAGGGAGAGATTGTGGAACGCGGCAAGCATGAGGAACTCATTGAACTGAACGGATATTACAAACGCTTACACGATATGCAGCAACTGTAACGGAATAATTATAATGGAACTTTTTTAAGTTGAATCTAATGAAAGGAATCTCTATAAAACGTTTTGAGTGCTACCTCTTATATCTGTTATCCATACACGTGGTAGCTCTCTTCATTTTCTTTATTTTCCGGTTCACACTGTTCTGTTCCATTGACTATCAATTCCCGGCAGAAATAAAGGGAGATGTTCTTTTGCAGTCCGGTGCTTTCCTCCGCGGACTCTGGTTTGACAATGTAATAGCTTGTTATATCCTGTTGCTCCCTCTGGCTGTTTTGTGGATAGCCGCTCTTTGTAACTACACCGCTAAATGGCTGTTTAGGTCTACAACGGTTTATTTTAGTTGTTTTTATTCGGTATCTTTTGTTATCGCTGCTGCCAATATTCCATATTTTGAATATTTCTTCAAAACGATTAATTCTTCTATTTATAATTGGTTCGGCTATGGCGGTACAACAGCTGGTCTGATGTTTGGGGAGTCTTCTTACTATTTTCCGATATTCCTCGGGCTCCTGTCTATCGTGGTATTTGTTTGGGGAGCTTCTTCCCTTGCATCCTATTTCTATCGTAGGGCAGAAAAGGCTGCACCACAGATAAGTCTGTTGAGCCGGGTAGCTGTGTTGGTAGCAGGTGCAATTTGTATCGGGCTTTGCCTGTTCGGCATTCGTGGGCGTATGGGATATAACCCGATAAAAGTAAGTCAGGCATATTATTGTGAAGACCCGTTCCTGAATCAGTTGGGAGTGAATCCCGTCTTTAATCTGCTGACAAGTACACTGGATGATAACCGGAAAGAAAACCGGACTCTGCATCTGATGTCTGAGGAAGACGCTTTATCAAAAGTACAGAAATATTTGCATAGGCAAGGAATTGACCGGTTGTCTCCGATCGCACGGAAAGTAGAACGGGAAGGTACGCCTAATCGCAGGAACGTAGTTCTGGTCTTTATGGAGTCTATGTCCGCCAATCTAATGGGGACTTTTGGATCGGATAAGAAACTGACTCCCTATCTGGATAGCCTTTATCAGCAATCCTTGAGTTTCAGTCATTTCTACTCCTCCGGTATTCATACCAATCATGGTATTTATTCCACCCTTTATTCTTTTCCGGCTATCATGAAACGGAATGCCATGAAAGGTTCTGTGATTCCTGTCTATTCGGGACTGCCTACCGTATTGCAGGAGAACGGATACTGTAACCTGTTCTTTATGACTCACGAATCGCAGTACGACAATATGAATGCTTTCCTTCGCACGAACGGGTTCGACGAAATCTACGCTCAGGAGAATTATCCTTCGGAAAAAGTAGTGAACAGCTTCGGTGTGCAGGATGACTTCATGTATCAGTATGCACTTCCTATTTTGAATGAAAGGGCCGGGACGGGGAATCCGTTCTTCAGCGTATTGCTGTCTATCAGCAATCATCCCCCTTATGTGATTCCGCCCTATTTTCACCCGCATAGTGATGTGCTCGAAGAACAGATTGTAGAATATGCCGACTGGTCTATCCGGCAGTTTATGCAGGCTGCGGAAAAACAGCCGTGGTTTGACAATACGATTTTCGTTTTTCTGGGCGATCATGGCAAAATGGTGGGAACACCTGAATGTGAAATGCCCCAGTCTTATAACCATATCCCTCTGATGATTTACGGGAAAGATATCAAGCCGGGGGTATACGACGGTTTTGGTGGGCAGGTGGATGTATCTCCTACGTTGTTGGGGCTGCTTAACATAAGTTACCTGCAAAACAATTTCGGTGTCAATCTGTTGGAAGAAGAACGTCCTTGTATGTTCTTTACGGCGGATAATCTGATCGGGGCAAGAGACTCGGTGAATATGTTTATCTATTCGCCGGACAGCCAACAGGAATTCAAGTACAAACTGGAGGAAGGTAAGCTCCACGCTGCCACCGGTACTGATGAGGAGGCTTTCCGGAACTTGAAGGATTATTGCTTCTCTATGCTGCAAAGTACGGAATCCCTGGTAAAAGAACACAAGACATTAGATAAAGTATCCGTCAAGAAGTAAGTGCTTTATGAAAACAAAGCCGTTGGTGAAAGAGTTTATACGTTTTGGCGTGGTCGGCGTGCTGGCTACGGCATTGCATTATGGGATTTATTATTTCCTGCAATCTTTTATCAACGTCAATGTAGCCTATACGACGGGATATGTAATCAGTTTTATTGTTAACTTCTATCTGACTTCTTATTTTACGTTCGGAACCACTCCGTCATGGAAAAAGTTGGTTGGTATGGGAGGGGCGCATCTGGTTAATTATTTGTTGCATATCATTCTGTTGAATGTATTCCTCTATCTGGGAGTTTCTAAAGCATGGGCACCTGTGCCGGTGTTTGCGATAGCGATTCCTGTGAATTTCTTATTTGTTCGGTTTGTCTTTAAACATAAAAAGCTATGAACGGCGTGAGACTTGTGATTGTAGTTCCTTGTTATAATGAGGAAGAAGTATTGAAAGAAACGACTCGTCAGCTATCTGATGTGCTTGCCCGAATGGAGCAGGAAGGGAAGGTGGCCGAAGGAAAGATTTTGTATGTGGACGACGGAAGCAAGGACACTACCTGGAAACTGATAGAGCAATTGTCTGAATTTCATAGGTGTGTGGCAGGCTTGAAACTGGCGCATAATGTCGGGCATCAGCAGGCTCTCTGGGCGGGATTGGATTTTGTGGCGGCCGGCGATTATGATGCGGCTGTATCTATCGACGCTGATTTGCAGGATGATGTGAATGCTATTGTGGAAATGGTGGATTATTATAATCAGGGGGCCGATGTGGTGTTCGGTGTACGGCGGGAACGTAAAACGGACACGTTCTTCAAGAAACATACCGCGCAGATGTTCTACAAACTGATGCGGACAATGGGCGGGGAGATTGTTTACAATCATGCGGATTTCCGCCTGATGAGCAAGCGCTCCCTGAAGTCATTGGTGTCTTTCCCCGAACGTAATCTTTTCCTCCGGGGCATGGTGTGTATGCTCGGATATCCTACCGCTTCAGTCTATTACGACCGCAAGGAACGTTTTGCCGGTGAATCGAAATATCCGTTCACGAAGATGTTGAACTTTGCCCTGGACGGAATCACTTCTTTCTCTGTCAAACCATTACGCCTGATTACCACATCCGGGCTTATCTTTATGCTGGTTTCTTTCCTGGCCATTATCTATGCTTTGGTGGAGTTTATTGGCGGAGACGTAATCCGAGGCTGGACTTCGCTACTCATTTCTGTCTGGTTTATCGGCGGCGCTATCCTGACTGCCGTCGGAGTGATCGGTGAATATATCGGTAAAATATATAAGGAGGTGAAACGCCGTCCGCGTTATCTGATAGAAAAAGAAGTAAACCTGTAACGGGTTTACTTCTTTTTCTGTTATTCTATGCTGATCCTATGGCTATTTTCTCTTGAAACGATACAGGTAAATAATGTCACGGATGTCACATCCTCTTTTCGTGCTCTGATATACTTCTTCAAAAGTATATTCGGATTCATATTTGGGCTTGAAACCTTCAAAATCGCGTCGTCCTACCAATAGATAGCCTTCGGCCGGCATATCCTTTTCAAACAATCCTATCTGGTCGTTGTGATAGAAATTGACCGTGTAGAAACGGAGCATATCGACAGCTACATAAGAATAGATCTTGCTGCCCGAAGCTATTTCCCGGATATCTTCCGCCATTCCTTTGTCCGATTTGGTGTTCAGTATGGCGGGCTGGTAAGCACCATCCAATGACATGAAAAGCGAGAATGTAACGAAAAGAGTGGCATACACTACGTTCATTCCCGGTTCTTTTTTCCTGATTGTCCGGAAGAAATAGATGGCTGCAATTAATGGCAGGCAGATGACGATGATGTGGCCTGCGTTGAGTGAGATATTTGCCAACGCGTTCATGAAGGCTATATTCTCGGCGGCGTGTCTTCCGTGGAAAATACTGTCGGGCACTAATCCTAACCGCACGGCTATAAATGTGACAAGGAGAAGAATAGCGGCGACGGAGAGAAATCCGCCGTATATCTTAACTGCTTTTGAGTTTTTCCGGACCAGATACATGATATATTCAGCAAGGAAATAGGCGATGAACGGATAAATGGGTAACAGGTAAACACTGCGCTTGCTCTTTGGGATGCAGTAAAAAACGAAAATGAGAACAATGCTCAATAAAGAGAACAAGCGGGTGCTGTCCATTTCGCGGATATATGTTGTGAACCTCTGCCACCATTCGCGGGGTTTTCCGGTTATTTTCCCGTATGTAAGGCTGAATAAGGAAAGCAGAACCAACAATGTGTAAGGGGCATAACCGGATACGACTGTAATGATATTGTAGTAAGCAGGATTCTCATGGGATTCGTAGCTCATTTTTCCCATGAAACGACCGAAATTCTCCTCCATAACCAGTGAGATGAAATTATCTCCTCCCTGTTGGTAGGCAGCGATGTACCAAAGGGCGGGCAGGATACAGGACGTAATGGCTACCAGTGCCATCGAGAAAAAGGCTTTGAAGAAACTGGTACCCCGGATCAGCAGAAAGACCCCGGTGACCATGCAAGGCAGGAGGATACCTACGGGACCTTTGGTTAGTGTGGCACATCCCATAAACAAGGTGGCTATCCAGGGGAATCCTTTTTGCCCTTTCTCACACCAACGGTAGAGTTGGTAGAGCGCGAGTACGATAAAGGCGGTCAGCATCATGTCAACGCGGCAGTTCATACCGGCACGGTGGACTTCAAAATTAGACAGGGTAATTAAGCCCATAAGGAGGGCGACTGAAGCTCCCCTGCGTTTGGCGTAGAATAAGAATCCGCCTAACACCATAGCTATCAGTGCCAATGCAGAGGGCATACGTGAAGTGTATTCCGTTACTTTCCCGGCAATAGAGGAAAGGACGGCAATACACCAGTGAAACAAGGGCGGCTTGTAGGCGATGTCCCCGCCGTTGTTGACGGGAAGCGTCCAGTTACCGGTTTCAATCATGGAGTATGCAACGATTGCTTCGCGGGGTTCCCCTTTGGTATGGAAATCCGTTAATCCCATAAAAGGGAGAAGAGTAACGACGCAAACGACCGCTAAAATAATAAATTGCTTATTTTTCATACATTTATTGATGTGTTTGGATACAAAAATGCTATCTTGGGTTCAAAGATAAAAATATATTTTGGGGTGTTTGGTCTTTTTGTCTTATTTTCTGCCAAAATCTGCCGGAATCTCTCCCCATTCTTTGGTTTCCCATTTCAGAATACGGGTGGTGTATGTGTTTTCCCGAAGCCAT